>Ga0209474_10000037_pt1 | contig 145294 bp, 108 predicted proteins | sample GraSoiAngelo_145_FD_185902 | JGI IMG/M metagenome (GOLD analysis project Ga0209474, IMG submission 185902) | Grasslands soil microbial communities from the Angelo Coastal Reserve, California, USA - 14_1009_05_20cm (SPAdes) (version 2) | ecosystem: Environmental > Terrestrial > Soil >... | reverse complement strand
CGTTCAGTATTCCATTCATCGAGTGGGGCCTGAAAAATCCGTGCCTTTCAGCTCCAGCTCGATGGCGACAGAGTGCTGGACCTTGAGCAGCCAGGTGCTGGGATTTTTCAGGCCCCACTCGATGAATGGAATACTGAACGTCGCCGTGCTGCTCCAGTGATCGCCGGAGAGATCCGCTTGCACCGGCACGGTTAGTTCGTGTTCGCTGCCATGCAGCAGGAAAATTCCGCGCACTTGGAGCGTCGAGTCTCCTTGTGCTTGGAGTTTTCCCGTAATGCTGTCCAGCCGAAAAATGATTTCGCCAAATCTTGCGCTCTCGAGGACTTCTTTATGCATTTTCCGGTCGCGCCCGTCGTTGCCGCTTTTTCCACTCGTGGCATCGACAACGATTTCGCCCCTGGCCCTCCCGGTTGCGGGATCAAGCTCGAAACTGCCGCTCTTCAGAGCAAAAGTTCCATGCACGGTGTGCAGCGTGCTCCCGAGCGTCCAATGCACGCTGCTTTGTGCCGGGTCGACCGCGAATACCAGCAGATTGGCAGTTGCTTGCGGCGCAGCATGCTGCGGCAGTGCAATCGGCACAGGCAACGCCACAAGCAGAACCGCAGATAAATGAAAAACTGGTCTCAGCCGTTCTCGGAACGGTCGCACAGTTCGTCCTTCCTTACGATCTAGCGGTAAATTGAGTCTTACGCGGCAATCATTATGCTGTAATGAGCCGCCACCCCAAACGCGCGCTCGTCTCCGCCAGGAACGCCGGGGAAGTTTCGTTGACGTGCGCCGCCAGCAGGCGTGCAAACAAATCTTCGTCACTTGCGAAGGCTCGCAGAACGCGTCTCCGCAAAGGGGTGAAGCGATCGAGCAGCAGAAGAAGTCGCGCCATCATATGAGGTCCCCTCGCCAACCAGCAGTGGGCCGCCTGGTATTTCCTGAGCTCTCCGGTCTTCAGCGCCTCCGCGAGCGCCAAGGCCTGGCGAAAACTGAGCCCCAGTCCTTCGCCCGTAATGGCGTCCACGCTCCCGGAAGCATCTCCCACGAGTGCGACGTTTCCGCGGCACACGCGATTAAACCTGCAGGTTGCCGTCACGGCGCCTTGCTGCACGCTGCTTAGCTCTGCATTTCTTAGACGGCTCGCAAGAGTGGGAAATTCCCGAAGCGCTTCGTCAAAGCGTAACGACGGATCGCGCGAGATGACCACTACGCACGTTTCTTCCTTTGCGAGCGGCGTCAGGTACGCCTGGATGTTTCGCCCCCAATGAACTTCCACGCAATCGGACAACAGCTTCGCTCGATAGTGTCGCCTCTGCGCAAATCGCAGTTGGCGTCGCACACCTGCGTCCAGACCGCTCCAGCGCCGCACGCGCGAGTGCACTCCGTCGGCGCCGACAACCCACCTGGTTTGAATCGCACGGCCTCCCACGACCGCGCCATCGGGGACTATGCTTGTTACTGGCGAGTTCCACAACAACTGGACGCCGCACTGTTCTGCGCGGGCGACCATTTTCTCGTGCAGGATAGTTCGGCGCACGCCGATCCCGCTCTCCGCAGTGAATCCTGCTTCTGCGAAAGTCGCACCATCGATGAAGCGAATGCGGCGGAAGATTTGTCCGTCACTGTGGTCAATGCTGACATCCAGTTCGCCGAGTGCTGCGAGCGTGCCGGGAAGAAGGCCTTCGCCGCAGGCTTTGTCGATCGGCGGTTTCGCGCCGTCAGCAACAGTAACGGGAAGTCCCTTCTTTCGAGCGGCAATGGCCGCCGCCAACCCCGCCGGTCCGCCCCCGACGACCAGCACACCCGCGGCGCGCTGCATGGAAACCCTCCCAGTTAATGGAGACCCGGTTCAGAGCCTTCTCCTTTAGATGTGCAGATCTGCCCAAAGATGCCCTGGAGCCCTGAAAAATTTGACAGTTTCCTGACATTGGCGCTGTGGCGGTGCGACGCTTCACCCAGAGACATCCTACATAATTTGTGCTTATTTGATTTAGCATAACTATTAATTTGACTCATTGACTTCCCTGCCGGCATCCTGATAGTCTTCATGACGATATGCCGGGCATCGCCTTCACCAACACGCTGGGCGGCCACCTGGTTCTGCAGGCGGGCCGAGTACCTCTCGTGTTTGTAGAAATTGGCTTGGTCCTCGTAGGAGGACCCACCAGCGGATGATGGCGGCGTAAGCCAAAGCGAACCACAAGAATTCGGCCATCATCCAGACCAGGATGATGGCCGTAGTTTTTTGAGTAGCGCGCCCCGGGAATTGTCGGCTAGTCGGACGAGCGGAGGGATGATCAAGTGACGAACGCATTGCCGAAGCCACGAAGCCATGCACTCATTGATGGAGCAAATCGCGCCGGGGCACGCGCGATGCTGCGCGCCTGCGGCCTGAAAGACGACGATTTCCAGAAGCCGCTGATCGGCGTCGCCAACACCTGGATCGAAATTGGCCCCTGCAACTATCACCTGCGCGAACTGGCGGAACACGTCAAGGAAGGCATCCGCTCCGCAGGCGGCACGCCGCTTGAATTTAACACCGTGTCCATCTCCGACGGCATCACCATGGGTACCGAGGGCATGCGCGCGTCGCTGGTCAGCCGCGAAGTCATTACGGATTCGATTGAACTGGTCACGCGCGGCAATTTGTTTGATGCGCTCGTGGTTCTTGTCGGCTGCGACAAAACCATTCCCGCCGGAGTTATGTCGCTAGCGCGGTTGAATATTCCCGGACTTGTTTTGTACGGTGGCTCAATCGCGCCTGGCACGTTCGAAGGGCACGCCGTCACGATTCAGGATGTTTACGAAGCGATTGGCGCACATGCGCGTGGCAGCATGAGCGATGCGCAACTCAAGATGCTGGAAACCTCCGCTTGCCCAGGAGCCGGCGCTTGCGGAGGACAATTCACCGCCAACACCATGGCGCTGGTCTGCGAGTTCCTGGGAATTGCTCCGATGGGACTCTCCAGCGTACCCGCTACCGATTCTGCAAAAGCCGCGGCAGGCCGTCGCGCGGGCGAATTGGTGATGGATCTGCTTCGCAAGAACGTGACGCCTTCGAAGATCATCACGAAATTCGCCATTGAGAACGCCATCGCCGGCGTGGCCGCCACCGGCGGTTCCACGAATTCTGTGTTGCATTTGCTGGCCATCGCCAACGAAGCGAAGATTCCGCTCTCCATCGACGACTTTGACCGCATCAGCTCGCGCGTGCCGATTCTTGCCGACCTGAAACCAGGAGGACGGTTTGTTGCCACCGATCTGTACACAGCAGGTGGAACCGCGCTCATCGCAAAACGCATGTTAGAGGGCGGATTCCTGCGCGGCGAATGCCTCACGGTTTCCGGGCGCACGCTCGGGGAAGAAGCTAATGCCGCGAAGGAAACACCAAAGCAGGAAGTGGTCCGGAAACTTAACGCGCCGCTCAAACCGACGGGCGGGCTGGTCATTCTGAAGGGGAATCTCGCGCCGGAAGGCTGCGTGATCAAAGTCGCCGGACACAATCTGCAGAATTTCAGCGGCCCGGCGCGGGTATTTGACAGCGAAGAAGCGGCTTTCGCCGCCGTCGAAAAAGGTGCAATCAGAGCAGGCGATGTGGTCGTCATTCGTTACGAGGGTCCAAAGGGCGGACCCGGCATGCGCGAGATGCTTGCGGTCACTGCCGCGCTGGTTGGCGAGGGATTGGGCGATTCTGTTGCTCTCCTCACGGACGGCCGCTTTTCCGGCGCAACGCACGGCTTAATGGCGGGACATGTTGCGCCGGAAGCGGCGAACGGCGGCCCGATTGCCGCCATCACTGACGGAGACCTAATCACTTTTGATATTCCCAAACGTCAGTTGAACGTCGGGCTCAGCGCCTCGGAGATTCAGAAGCGCTTGGCTTCCTGGAAGCCACCGACGCCGCGGTTTGTAATCGGCGTCATGGCCAAGTATGCGTTGCTGGTCTCTTCGCCATCGCTTGGCGCGGTCACCACGCCGCCTGCTTCTTTCACGGCATCGCCTCAGCCTTTTCAAAGTGTGAGGTCCGTATGAAGCTAACCGGTGCGGAAATTCTTTGCGAAGCGCTCACGCGTCTCGGAGTGCGCGAAATTTTTGGCTATCCCGGTGGCGCCATTCTTCCGGTGTACGACGCGCTCGGCAAATCGAAATTGCGTCACGTGCTGGTGCGCCACGAGCAAGGCGCTACGCACATGGCGGACGGCTACGCGCGCGCCAGCGGCGGTATCGGCGTGGCCATGGCCACTTCCGGTCCTGGCGCAACTAACATGGTGACGGGCATTGCCACGGCTATGCTGGATTCTTCGCCGGTGGTCTGTATCACCGGCCAAGTGAGCAGCAAGGTTCTGGGCTCGGACGCGTTTCAGGAAGTCGACATCACTGGCATTACCATGCCGATCACCAAGCACAACGTTGTGGTGACTCGGGCGGAAGACGTTGCGCGCACCATTCGCGAAGCATTTGTCATCGCGAAAAGCGGACGTCCCGGTCCCGTGCTTGTGGACATTACGAAAGACGCACAACAGGCCTCCACAGAATTTGCGTGGGACGCCTGCGTGCCAAAGTTGCCGCCCAAGCGCCTCCGCAACAATCACGACCAGGCCGAGTTCGACCGCGCCGTGGAATTGCTTAACACCGCCAAGCGCCCCGTAGTTCTCGCGGGCCATGGAATTATGGTTTCCGGAGCGATATGCGCCTTCGAACAATTCATTCGGGCAGGCAACTATCCCGTCGCAATGACCCTGCTTGGCATTGGCTGCTTCCCTGCTAAGGATCCGCTCAACCTCGGCATGATGGGCATGCACGGCGAAGCCTGGGTGAACAATGCTATTCAGGAAGCGGATTTGCTCATCGCCGTGGGTATGCGGTTCGATGATCGCGTCACCGGCGATTTGCGTACCTACGCGAAGAACGCGCGCAAAATACACATTGAAATTGACCGCGCGGAAATCAACAAGAACGTAAAAGTGGACGTGGCACTTGTCGGTGATGCGCGCGCAGTGCTCGAAAATCTTACGCCGCATATCGAAACGCGAGATCACAGTGCGTGGATTCGGCACATTAATGAATTGAAGGGCGACTCCGCCGTGCGCGACATCCAGAGCTTGCCGGACACAGGCCATCTCTATGCCGCGCATGTGATTAACGACCTCTGGAAGGAAACGCGCGGCGAAGCCATCGTGGTTACCGACGTGGGCCAGCACCAAATGTGGGAAGCGCAGTATTACCATCACAACCGCCCACGAACACTCATCACTTCGGGCGGGCTCGGCACCATGGGCTTCGCGCTCCCCGCCGGCATCGGTGCAAAGTTCGCAAAACCCGATTCCGAAGTTTGGGTGGTGGTCGGCGACGGCGGATTCCAGATGACCATGAGCGAACTTGCCACCATTGTCCAAGAAAAACTCAACGTGAAGATCGCGATTATCAACAACGGCTATCTCGGCATGGTGCGGCAATGGCAGGAATTTTTTTACGACAAGCGCTACGTGGCCACGCCTCTAGTCGCGCCAGATTTTGTGACACTGGCCAATGCCTTCGGCATCCGCTCCGAGTGCATCACGACGCGGGCGGAAGTAACTCCCGGGATTCGCGCCGCGCGAGAAGCAAACGAAACAGTTCTGATCGATTTTCGCGTCGAGCAGGAAGATTCCGTGTACCCGATGGTCCCCGCGGGCGCGTCGCTGCATGACATGATTCGCCGCCCGCACAATCCACTGGTGGAAACCGCCTCGGACGCGTGAGGAAGGAAAGAGGAAAGTATGCAAACGCTTGTTGCCTACGTCGAAAATAAACCCGGCGTCCTGAATCGCGTTGCCTCGCTCGCGCGGCGTCTGGCCATCAACATTGATTCGCTCACCGTCGGGCCGACGGAAAATGAGGAAATAGCGCGCATGACCATCGTGGCGCATACGGACGAACGCGGCGCGCACCGCCTGGAGGCGAGCCTCGAGAAACTGGTGGACGTGCTGCTGGCAGAAAATATCTCCACCCGCGCGCTGCTCGAACGCGACTTGGCGTTAATCAAAGTGGCGGCCGACCAGCAGAACCGGCCTCACTTGATGGAACTGATCAAGGTTTTTCGCGCGCGTGTGGTGGACGTGGCTCCCGAATCACTGATTATTGAGGTCTCCGGAACTGTGGACAAAATCGACGGGTTGCTCGAAGTGCTTCGGCCGTTCGGCGTGCTGGAGATGGCCAGAACCGGACGTATTGCCATGACGCGCGGCGGCGATTTGCTGCAGCCGCCTTTGGCGGATGGTGAGAGGACCGCGCTTGAAACCGCGGGCTCGAGCGCAAAGTAATACTTCGCTGAACCACAGATCAAGCAGTAGATTCCCCGCGCCCTGGCTGCAGCAGGCAAGCAAAAACCGGCGCTCGGAATGACGGGGTTCAGGATTCCCTAGCTCGGACGCAAGCACAGGCGTCTTAAGACATTCTGCGCACTGGCAGCACACATTTCGGCCGTACGACGGCCAATGAGAGGACACCATGGCGAATCTCTACTACGATGACTCCGCGGATCTTGCACTGATTCAAGCGAAAAAAGTAGCCATCATCGGGTACGGTTCGCAGGGTCATGCACATTCACTCAACCTGCGCGACAGCGGTGTCTCGGTCCGCGTTGGCCTGCCGGAAACCAGCACTTCACGCACCAAAGCGGAAAAAGAAGGGCTCACCGTCAACACGCCCCCGCAAGCTGCCGCCTGGGCCGACGTCATCATGATGCTTGCCCCGGACACAAAGCAGCCGAAGCTTTATCGCGACGCAATCGAGCCAAATCTCAAGCCGGGCAAGACGCTGATGTTCGCACACGGCTTCAACATTCGCTTTGGAGCCATCAAGCCGGCGAAGACTGTGGATGTTTCGATGATTGCCCCGAAAGCTCCGGGGCATCGTGTGCGCGAAGTCTTCACCGAGGGCGGCGGCACGCCTGCACTGCTTGCAGTGGAACAAGATGCCAGCGGAAGCGCCAAGGCGCTGGCACTTTCCTACGCGAAAGGACTGGGCTGCACACGCGCGGGTGTCTTGGAAACGACATTCACCGAAGAAACCGAGACGGACCTTTTTGGCGAGCAGGCCGTGCTTTGCGGCGGCGTCAGCGAATTGATCAAAGCCGGTTTCGAAACGCTGGTCGCAGCAGGCTATCAGCCGGAAGTTGCCTATTTCGAATGCCTGCACGAGATGAAATTGATAGTCGACCTGATCTACCGCGGCGGGCTCAGCTACATGCGTTACTCGGTCAGCGACACTGCCGAGCAAGGAGATTATGCCTCGGGACCGCGCATTGTCACGAAGCAAACGCGCGAGGAAATGAAAAAAATCCTGACGGAAATTCGCGACGGCAGCTTCGCCAAGAAGTGGATCGAGGAAAATGAAAAGGGCTGCCCGAACTTTTTGGCCAAGCGCCGGAGCGAGCAGCAGCACCCCGTCGAGCAACTGGGGCCCAAGTTGCGCGCCATGATGCCCTTCCTTCAACCGGTGATTGCGCCGGGGCTGGAAGTTAAGGCTGCCGCCACGAAAAAATAATTGTCCGAACCATTCACGCGAAAATTCGCTGTCCCCCCGAGCAATTGGTTGACACGCGGTAGGGGTTTAGGCAATCCTCTCGCGTGATGAAACGCAAGAGTAGCCCCTCTACATCGGCTTCAATACACCTTGGCGAGCGCATCGAGCAGCTCAGCGTCAAACGGCAGGAAGTCATCCGGCCGATCCTCGAGCATCCGCGTGAATACGTGTTACTCAGCGTGCGCGCGATGGCCAAGCGGTTGCGCACTGATCCGGCGACGATCGTTCGAATCGTTCGCGGCCTGGGCTTCGGCAGCTATCGCGAATTTCAGCGGCATCTACACGAGCTTTCCCTCGCCTTCGCCACTTCCTTGGATACTATGCAGTCCGGAGGCCACGACCCCAGCGTGCCGGCACACGTCGTCGAATCGCTAGAACAGGATTTGAAGAATCTTCATGGGCTCAAGAACAGTCTGGATGCCCAGCGCCTGGTGGCCCTGGCGAAACGCTTTCACGAAGCGCGGCGAATCGTCGTCCTTGCCGCCGACTTGGCAACCCATCTTGCGGGTTATCTGGAATATCAAATCAGCTTGCTGGGGCTGCCGATTTTTGCGGCCACCTCCGCAGGCAGGATTCTGCATCTCGTGCGCTCCGTGAATCGGCAGGACCTGGTGATTGCCATTAGTTTTCGGCGCGGGCTACGCCAAACCATTGAAGGCGCACAGCAAGCTCGCGCGAATGGCGCGTATTGCGTGGGCATCGCAGACACTTATCTTTCGCCGCTGGCGCGCGAGTGCAACGAGATTTTCCTTGCCTCCGTCGAGACCACTTCGTTCGGTGCCTCCTATGTTGCGCCAGTCGCGCTGCTCAATTCCCTGCTCGCCGCTGTCGGCCAATACCATCGCTCGCAAACCCTCGCGATCGTGAAAGAAATTGCCGAGGAACAGCGTAAGGGATTTCGCTGGTACAATCCGTGAGTTCGTCTAGTTTGCAGCCGCGTGTTCTGTCGTGAAACGGGGACGCGCTGCGTAATTTTCAGTAAACCAGGAGTGGATACGTGGTGAAAGCTGAACCGCGACCGTTGAAAAACGTCTCTGTTCTAGCGCTGGCGATCCTCGTCCCGCTCGCAGGCGTTGCACGAGGGCAAGCGACAAGTTCTATCCTCCCCGGCCCCAAGCCCGCGGATGCTCCTAAGGAATGGAAGGCTTGGATTGGTGATTACCGTGACGGGGTCAAGGAGCACACAATTTTTGAAAGGGGACAACGCCTCTGGCTCTACGAAAAGGGAAAAGGTGAGTGGCCGCTCCAGAAAGTCGGAGAGTATGAATTCGTTGTGGAAGGCGATGGCAAGAGCCCACTCATCGGATTCGTAAAGGATGGTTCAGAGTTCGTTCTTAATGATGTCAAGTTTGGTCGGCAAAGCTATGGTGTAGACGCAAATCGCATTGCGCGCATACGCCCTGTAAAACCCATCGGAGAATTAAGGTTATCGGCACTCACTGCGAAGCCGCCGCCCGAAAAGGGAAAATTCCGCAAACCTGATCTACTGGAGTTGGCTTCCCTCGATCCGGGCATTCACCTGGACATTCGCTATGCGACGTCGAACGATTTCCTTGGCACTCCGGTTTATTCGCAGGCACGCGCCTTCCTGCAGCGACCCGCGGCGGAAGCACTTCTGCGCGTACAGCAAAAACTGAAACCACTGGGTTATGGCTTGTTGATCCACGACGCCTACAGGCCTTGGTATGTGACAAAGATTTTTTGGGACGCTACGCCGCCCGAAGGGAAAATCTTCGTGGCCGATCCCTCACAGGGCTCGCGGCATAATCGTGGGTGCGCCGTTGATCTTACGCTTTACGACCTACCGAGCGGAAGCCCCATCGAAATGCCCGGCGCTTACGATGAAATGTCGCGGCGTTCTTATCCCGACTATCCGGGTGGCACTTCGCTCCAGCGCTGGCACCGCGACTTGCTGCGCCGCGCGATGGAATCCGAGGACTTTACCGTTTACGAAGCGGAGTGGTGGCACTTCGATTACAAGGAGTGGAAGGAATACCCGATCCTGAATGTTCCTTTCGAGAACCTGGGTTTGGATGTGGGAGCCGCAACACATTAAGCAGCAATGCTTTACAACGGCGTGCGTGACATAACTGGGACGCGCCGGCCTGCAGGCAGAGCCAAAGCGCGACCCTACAGGTGGAGGACTCTTTGAACGACAAAACGCGCAGGACACAGCGCACTTTCGCGCTGTCTCTCTTGTTCTTTTTCACGCTGCAAGCTGGCCCGGTCTGGGCTCAATCCGAGAACTCACTGGCGCAACGCATCCAGAAGGTCATCAGCCGACCCGAGTTTGCGCACGCCAACTTCGGCATCGAGTTTCATTCCCTCGACACCGGGAAAGTCGTCTATTCGCTGAACGGAGACAAGCTTTTTGTGCCCGCTTCCACGACGAAGACGCTCACCGAGGGCACGGTCCTCGCGAAGCTTGGCGCAGACTACCTCTTCCATACGCGCGTCTATCACGCTGGGGCGATCGACAAGCACGGCACGCTCAAGGGCGACTTGATTCTGGTCGCTAGCGGCGACCCGAATCTCTCCAATCGCATCCAGCCGGACGGCACACTCGCTTTCGTCGATGAAGATCACTCTTACGGTGGCCCGGCGCTGCCCGGCGATCCTCTGGCAGTCATTAAGGAGCTTGCAAAAGACGTCGCGGCCAAGGGGATTCACAGAATTCAGGGCCGCGTGCTGATAGACACGAGTCTTTCCCCCGATGGGCCGCGCGAAGGCGGCACGAACGTGGTGATGTCCTCCATCATGATCAACGACAACGTGATCGATCTCCTCCTAGCGCCCGGCGCAAAAGAGGGCGATCCTATTTCGCTTAAAACTTCGCCGCAAACTTCTTACGTCATATTTGTGAACCGTCTGACCACTTCTGCGGCTGGAACCAAGCCTTCGTTCGAATCTCCGGAATTCACAAGCAACGCGGACGGCTCCGTCAGCGTAACGCTTACCGGAAGCCTCCCCATTGGATTCAAGCCCCAGCCTGCGGCCATCGCGGTGCCTTCACCAACGAAGTTTGCTGAAACGGTTTTCCGCGAAGCGCTCGTGGGCGCAGGCATCGAGATCAAGCCCTCGTCGGGTGCTGCGCCTACTGACTTTGTTCTGCTTGCGCGTTTCTATACTGCGGAGAACCAAGTCGCCGAGCACGTCTCTCCGCCACTCTCCGAAGAAATCAAAGTGACGCTGAAGGTGAGCCAAAATCTGCATGCGGGAATGGGGCCGTATCTTCTCGGCGCGCTGGTGGCAAAAGACACGAAGAATCCCCTCGACGCAGGATTCCATGTTGAACACGACTTTTTGCAAGCCGCGAAGCTCGACCTTTCTGGCAGCGGCCAAGGCGACGGCGCTGGCGGCGACTGGGCAGATCTCTTCAGCCCGGACTTTATGGTGCATTACCTGACGTATTGGACCACGCGGCCCGACTACGAAGTCTTTTTCAAGGCTCTTCCTGTGCTGGGTAAAGACGGCACACTTGTGAAAATTCAAGTGAATGCGCCCGCCGCAGGTCACGTGTTCGCAAAAACCGGGACGTTCGGCTCGGAAGACAAGCTCAACGGCAAGCTGATGCTCAACGGTAAGGGCCTGGTCGGCTACGTGATCACCAAAGATAACAAGAAGCTGGCCTTTGCGGCCTATGTGAATCACGTCACGCTTCCGCCGGACATGGAAGCGGCGCAGACCGTCGCGGGCGAGGCCCTCGGCGAGATTGCTGGCGCCGCGTACGACGCCGATCTCAGCGGATCAGCGGGCGCCGAAACGGCTTACGATCTTCTCATCCGCAATGGCCATATCATCGATGGCACAGGCAATCCGTGGTTTGCGGGCGATGTCGCTGTGAACGGCGGCCGCATCGCAGCCGTCGGTGATCTACACGACGCTCACGCCAAACGCGAAATTGATGCACAGGGCCGCATCGTCGCGCCGGGATTCATTGACATGCTCGGGCAATCCGAAGTTTCGCTTCTATTGGACAACCGCTCGCTCAGCAAACTCTCTCAGGGAATTACCACAGAAATCACCGGCGAAGGCGGCTCCATCGCTCCGCAAAATGAAAAGACCCTGGCACCCATGAAGCCATTCCTGGACCACTACAAGCTCAGTGTCGATTGGACCACCCTCGACGGTTATTTTAGACGCCTTGAAAAGCAAGGCACCCCTCTCAACATCGGGACTTATGTTGGCTCGGCGCAGGTCCGCGAAGCCGTGATCGGCGACGACGACCGACCGCCCACGCCGGCCGAACTCGAACAGATGAAAATGCTCGTCGAGCAAGCAATGAAAGATGGCGCGCTCGGAGTCTCGAGCGCGCTCATTTATCCACCAAATATCTACGCAAAAACCGACGAACTAATCGCGCTCGCGCACGTAGCTTCGAAATACGGGGGACTTTACGCCACGCACATGCGCAGCGAGGGCGCTTCGGAAATGGCCGCACTTGCTGAAGCCATTCGCATCGGCCGCGAAGCGAATCTTCCCGTCGAGGTTTTTCACCTGAAGGTGAGCGGCAAGTCGCGCTGGGGTAGCATGAAGAACGTCGCGGCCGCGATTCAAAATGCCCGCGATTCGGGGCTTGACATTGCTGCTGATATGTACCCCTATCCAGCAGGAGCCACGGCACTTGCTTCCGCACTTCCGCCCTGGGTCGCGGATGGCGGCGTCCAGAAACTGCTAGAACGGCTGAAAGATCCTGCGGTCCGCGCGCGCATCAAAAAGGAATTCGCTCGAGATCATCCCGATTGGGAAAATCTCTTCTACGACTGCGGCGGCGGAAGCGGTGTTCTTATTTCTTCCGTGGAAAAAGCCGAATTGAAACAGTTCGAAGGGAAAACGGTTGAAGATGTCTCCAAAGCATGGAAGAAAACGCCGGAGGACACGCTGATGGACTTCGTGCTCGCGGACAGTGCACAAACCGGCGCGATTTATTTCATGGCCAGCGAAGAAGACCTAGGTACTGGCCTCAGCCAGCCCTGGACGAGCATCGGCTTGGATGCCAATGAAATGTCACTCGACGGTCCGACCTACGAAGCACACGCGCATCCGCGCACTTTTGGTTCTGTGCCGCGCTTTCTCGGACACTATGTCCGGGATGGACATCTCCTGCCTCTGGAGGCGGCCATCCGCAAAATCACTTCCCTTCCCGCCCAGCGCGAACATCTCGAAGGCCGCGGCCTTCTAAAGCCCGGCTATTTCGCGGACGTCACGATCTTCGATCCGGCAACGATCATCGACCATGCCACGTTTGTGAAACCCGATCAGTTGTCGGAAGGCATCGACTTCACCATCGTCAACGGCCAAGTCGAATACGACCACGGCAAGCTCACGGGCGCGGCCGCCGGCAAAGTTCTACGGGGCCGCGGCTGGCAGGCGTCAAACAACTGAAAATTCCATCGTTACTTAGCTTAAGGCTGTTTTCCCAAGATCCGCCACGCGCCGCTCGTAAGTCATTTCTACGAACCCGTGTTTCCCGTAGTAGCGCAACACGATTTTGTGGCCCGGTTCAATTTTCGCGCGCGTTTTGATCAGAGCATCAGAGAGTTCGACCCACTGGCCGTTCACAAGATAATTGCCTTCCCAGCCGCGCAATTCAAAGTGCCCGTCGTTTTTCAGAATGAGCGGCGCGGCGTTACAGGTGGTCACTTTGCCTTTGATCTTCGCTTGCGTACACTGGTAGCGGCCGGAAACGTCGGTGGTTTGCGCGGGACTTGCCGGAGTCAGAGCGAGCAGCAAGGCAGCGAGCGGCAAAAAACGCAAGAGGATTCGAGCGACGCGAACGCGCCCCATCGGGAAACTCCACGTCCAGGTCGCTTGGCTGCGGACCGCGGACCCTGGTCGGAAGGACAGGTGCAATTCTGCCGCCAAGGCCCCCAACGCTAAGTCTTTTATGTGTAATGAGTTAGGTAGCCGAATGTTAGGGCCAGCTAAGCCGGAGGGTACCTGTTTTCCTCTCGGAAGCTCACGGTGGGAACTCTTTTGCGCACGGCTCAGCCCACCGTGGAACGCTGGCCACGCTGCAGCTGGACATCCTTCTTAGGGTAACTCTGCCACCGCCTGGCCATCCTTGCGCGGATCAGAGGCCCCATAGTTCACGCCGGTGACAAAGTCGCGCATGACCGCTTGTCCTCCGCCTACGTCGCTTGAAAACATCCCTTTCAGTTGAATCTTGTGTCCTTTTGCCGCTAGTTCGTCGCGCACTTTTTGCGGAATGCGGTTTTCCATCATCACGTCGCATCCGCCAAAGGTATGTTTGCTGAATCGCGGCGCTTCCAAAGCTGCTTGAATGTTCATCTTGAAATCCACGAGATCGGCAATGAACTGGGCGTGCGCTTGGGACTGGTTCCAGCCGCCCATGATCCCAAACGCCACCCGCGTATCGCCCTGCTGCGCAAACGCCGGAATAATCGTGTGCAAAGGGCGGTTCCTTCCCGCGAGGGCGTTTGGCGAGGCAGGATCCAGGGAGAAAAGCCCCCCGCGGTCGTGGAGAGCAAATCCCGTTCCCGGAGCCACGATGCCCGATCCGAACAATTCGTAGTTACTCTGAATGAGCGACACCATGTTTCCTTCGCGATCGACAACCGTGAGATACGTCGTGTCGTTCCCTGCCGGTGTTTCTCCGGCTGCAGCTTCACAGTTCGCTTGGTCGGAATCGATCTGCTTCGCTCGCTGGGCAGCCCAGTCTTTCGAAAGCAGCGTGGGCACCGGCAATTTGTGCTTTCGCGGATCGCCGATGTATTTCAGCAAATCCGCGTAGGCTAATTTCTTTGCTTCGATCATGGCATGCAACGCGTTGGTCGAGGCGAATCCCCAATCCTTCTGCCCGAGTGGGAACGTTTCCATGATGTTCAGCATTTCCAGGGCAGCCAGGCCCTGCACGTTGGGCGGCAGCTCGTAAACAGTCCAATCGCGATAGGTCGTCGAGATGGGCTCGACGAATTCGCTGGAAAACTCGGCGAGATCGGCAGCCACCATGGGCCCGCCGTGCCGCTTCATTGCGTTTAAGATTTTTGCTGCAATCTCTCCTTTGTAGAACGCGTCCCGGCCATGCTCTGCAACCTGCTCTAGCGACCAGGCCAGATCCGCATTGCGAAATACTTCTCCCACTTTCGGCGGCCGGTCATTTGGTAAATAGGTTTTTGTCGCGGTGTCGTCTGTTCGCAAGTAATCCGCGGAGCCCGCCCAGTAGGCGGCAGTCCATTCCGGCACAGGAAATCCATCCTGTGCCGCTCGAATGGCCGCCGCCAAATCATCCGCCAGCTTCTTGCGTCCAAATTTGTCTGCCAGCTTCTGCCATCCGTCCACGGCGCCCGGCACAGTGATGGCATTCACACCCTGCTGCGGCATGCTGCGAATTCCCTGCTTCTGCAAATACTCGATCGTCAGTCCTTTCGGCGCCCAGCCACTGGCATTCAAGCCATACAGCTTGTTGGCCTTAGCGTCATACACGATCGCAAACAAATCTCCGCCCATGCCGTTCATCATAGGCTCCACCACGCCCATCATGGCGTTCGTGGCGATGGCCGCATCTACCGCATTGCCACCCTGTTCGAGGATGCGAACACCGGCCTCAGCGGCGAGCGGCGATTCCGCCGCAACAATGCCATTGCGCGAAATCACCATCGATCGCGTCTGGCTGCGGTCTTGCCCGTAGCTATGTTCGGCCCACATAACTCCGGCCACACAGAGGAATATCCATCCGCAAAAAAGTCGCACGGCGTTGTCCTTCCTGGTTTCTCTCACCATCGTGAAAAAGCATCCCTTACGGCATCGTGAGGATGATATTCGGAATGTTCTTCTCGCGCAGCATGGCATTAAAGGCGGCCACATCCTTGGCGAGGATCTGCTGGTACTCCTGCTGGAATTGATCGCCCTGCTTTTTGAGTTCTTCTCCCACAGCTACTTGCTGTGTCGTTGGCGGAAAATCGGAGCTGCCCGCTTGTTCCGCAAGGTAGCCGATCTTTTGCGCCAGCAGAGGGGGCCAACGAACGTCGTCCTGGCCTCTTCCGGTCAACTTGAGCTGCAGGACTTTGCCTTCTACATTGGTCAGCTTTTCTGCCAAATCGTCAGCGGCCTTCCGAATCGCCTTGCCCGTCTCATCGGTTCCCAGTTCCTTCGCGAGGTTGGCAAGCTGCGCGCGAATCGACTCGATTTGATTGACGCTCGAGGCCAAGGCATTCATTTCATCGCGCAAGCCGGTTAGGAATTGCATCTGTGTCTGGATGTCGCCTTCTGTCCCGCCCGAATGCGGGTCCTTCAGCACGTTGAGCTTCTGGCTGAACTTTCCTTCGCCGACGGCTAGCGTCACTGTGTACGTCCCCGGAGGCGCAAGCAGCGTTATGCGATCCGCCCCCGGCGCAGGCCGCCAGCCTTCTGGTCCGACTTTGACATCAGGGGCATACAGGGGACTGGTTCTTAGTTTGATTTCCGTACCAGGCTCGAACCGCAGGTTCCACCAAATACGGTTGATCCCGGGCTTCGCCTCGCAAGGTGGACCGCCCTCGCCGCCTTGGCCGCCACCGCCGCCTGGACCGGCAGGTCCCGCAGGCCTTTGTCCGCCTTCTTCTCTTGGCGCACGGCATTCGATTTCACGCACTGTTTTTCCGCTTGCATCGCCGATCGTCAACCGCACGCGGTCCTTTTCGCCTAATTTCGACTTCAAGTAAAAATTAATGGGCGCTCCGTAAGGGGGATTGTGGCCCGCAGTGGGGTCATAGGAAACCGCCACGGGCTGCGCAACGTTTCTGAACCGGTAGACATCGCGCGGAGCAAATAAGTGTGCGTTGGAAGCGAGGATTTCCGGCGTTATCTGCTGGAGCGGAGTGATGTCGTCCAAGATCCAAAACCCGCGCCCATACGTCGCGAGCGCCAGATCGTGAAAGCGCTCCTGGACGGCGATCCAATACACAGGAGCATGCGGGAGACCGCTTTGTAGCGGTTCCCAGTTCTTGCCATCGTCGAACGAGATGTACAGGCCATTCTCCGTCCCGAGATAGAGTTGGCCCTTGCGCACGGGATCTTCGCGAATGCAATGCGCATAGCTCAACATACTGTGCGGAATCCCGTTGGCGATAGCCGTCCACGTTTTGCCGTAATCGGTGGTCTTATAGGCAAACGGATCGCGATTGTTCATCTGATGAAAGTCCACCGTGAGATAGGCAGTTCCTGCATCATAGCGAGAAGCCTCGATGTTGCTCACCGTTCCCCAATCCGGAAGATTGGGAATGTTCTTTGTCACGTTAGTCCAGTTTTTCCCGCCATCGCGCGTGATTTGCACGTATCCGTCGTTGGTTCCCGCCCAAATCACACCGGCTTCCTTCGCTGATTCCGCGATCGCAAAAACGGTGCCGGCATATTCGACGCCGATGTTGTCCGGGGTGAGCCCGCCGGAGATTCCCATCCGGCTCTTGTCGTTGCGCGTCAGGTCGGGGCTGATGATTTGCCAACTATTGCCGCCGTCCGTGGTGACGTGCACGAACTGGCTGCCGACGTAAACTTTGTTGTGGTCGTGCGGAGAAATGGTCACAGGAAATTCCCAGTTAAAGCGGTATTTCACTTCCCCGGCGCTGGCACCGGAGACGTCCTCCGGCCACACCTCCACTTCCCTTGCCTGATGATTTCTTTCGTCGAAGCGCGCCACGGAGCCACCAACGCTGCCTGAACCGGTTCCGGTCGACCAGATGATGTTGTTGTCGACAGGATCCGGCGTCGCGAAGCCACTTTCGCTGCCCGCAACGGGGTGCCAAACGCTCCGCGAAATTTGTGCTCCGCCAAAGCCACCGAACTGCAAGCTGTTGCTCGGTCCGCGGAACGAAGGACCATCCTGTCGGTTTCCATAAACGAAATAGGGAATCTGGTCGTCCAGCGTCACGTGATAAATCTGCGCGATGGGCAACTGAATGCGGTCCCAGGAATGCCCACGATTTACGGAAATACTTACGCCGCCGTCATTCACCACGGCCATGCGGTCGCCGTTGGTGGGGTCGATCCACATCTCGTGATTGTCACCGCCAGGAGCTGAGGGCATATTTGTCAGAGTATGGCCACCGTCGAGCGTCCGCGAAAAAGCCGAGGTGAAGAAATAAACCTCGTTCTCGTTATCCGGGGAGATTTCCTCGCGCGTGTAATAATGGGTCCGTCCGCGGATTTGCCGATCTGAATTGATGAGTTGCCAGTTTTCTCCGCCGTCATCCGAGCGCCACAATTGGCCGCTTTGCGTGGGCTTGCCGTCCATCGGCACGCCATCGCCAGTTTCGATCAGCGCGTAGACTCGATTCGAGTCCTTTTGCGCCACGCGCACCGCAATTCTGCCCACGGGCGTGTGTGGCAAGCCGTGACCCTCTAGCTGTTTCCACGTCGCGCCGGCATCGGTGGACTTGAACAGTCCGCTTCCCTGCCCGCCGCTCTTTCTCCCGTAGGTATGAATCTCGATTTGCCACATTCCCGCGAACAAAATCCGCGAATTGTTGGGATCCATGCCCATATCGGAGCAGCCCGTGTTTTCATCCACAAATAAAACTCTCTCCCAATTCTTTCCGCTGTCGGTGGTGCGAAAGACGCCCCGTTCAGGCTGTGGACCGTACGCGTGCCCCAGCGCGCACGCCAGCACAACGTCAGGATTGTGCGGATCAATGATCACGTTGCCGATTCGCCCTGTTTTTTCCAGACCCATCAACTTCCAGGTCTTTCCGGCATCCAACGACTTGTAGATCCCGTTGCCGACGGAAATATGGCTTCGGATAAACGACTCGCCCGTACCCGCCCATACGATATTCGGGTCGCTCGCGGCTACAGCCAGCGAGCCAATGGAAGAAACGGGCTGGTCGTCAAAGAGGGGATCCCAGTGGATGCCGCCATCGGTCGACTTGAAAATTCCTCCGGATGCCACGCCTACATAGTAGATATTGGGATTTCCGGGAATCCCCGCCACCGCAGTCGCGCGATTTCCTACTGGCCCGATGTACCGGAACTTCATTTGGTTGTAAATGTCAGGACTGATCTGCGGCGGTTGCTGCGCGCGGGCTAATCCCCCAGCGCAGAAGATTGCCAATGCACCCAAGAAAAGACCAGAGCACACTCGCTTCGTCATGGCGAAACCTCACACGCTCAATGTTTGCCTGGAATTGCGCGGATGATACTTGCTGCGCCGCGGCAGGTCAATAGTTACGAAGAAACCGCATCGCTTCGAGCGTTCCAGACGCCATGAGCCTTGTTCGAACGCCAAGTCCAATTCTGCAAGCGCCAGCGCCTCCGCAGAGAAAACCATAAGCTCGCCTAATTATTGTTTCTGGGAGGATCTGCTTGCTAAGCGGAGGGCGGAGGGCCTGGTGATTGGCATTTCTGCGGGAACGCCCTAGAATTCAAGGCACGGCCGCTGTGTTCCTGAAATTGGGTCTTCCGGCCGCGTGTCGCTTCACTCGCGGAGGCTCTGCCGTTGCCCGAACATCACGCCGCTGCCTCGCACTCAAAACCGGTCGCTCACCGCGATCCGCGTCTCCGTTCGCAGATCGAAGCGGTTTTGACCGGGCGTCATTCCGATTCTTTTAGCTTTCTTGGGCCCCATCCCGTGGATGGCGGCTGGGCCGTGCGCTTTTTCATCCCCTGGGCAGAAGAGGCACGCATCTCGTTGCAACCGTCCTCACCAGAAAACGCCCCCCCTGACCCCGCCAAAGTCCTCGAAGCCGTTAAATTACATCCCGAAGGTTTTTTCGAAGCCATCCTGCCGGCGGACCAAACCGGTCCACCCGCTCCAGTGAGCTACAAAATTCAGGGCCGCACGCATTACGGCGAATTCTTTGAGACTTATGACGCCTATGCTTTTCCCTGGGTGCTTACCGAGTTTGATTTGTATCTCATGGGCGAAGGCCGTCACTACGATACTTACCAAAAACTCGGTGCGCATCTCATCACGCTGGAGGGCATTCGCGGCGTTCACTTCGCCGTTTGGGCGCCTAGTGCGCGTCGCGTCAGTGTCGTTGGCGATTTCAATCGCTGGGACGGCCGTGTCCATCCCATGCGCGCGCGCGGCTCGTCGGGAATCTGGGAGATTTTCGTTCCGGAACTGACCGAAGGCGCGATCTACAAGTTCGAACTCATCGGTCCTGACGACAACATGCTTCCCCTCAAAGCCGATCCCTACGCCTTCCGCTCCGAATTACGTCCCAACACGGGCTCGGTCGTCGCCAATCTTGATACCTATTGCTGGAACGATGCCGACTGGCTCTCGCAACGCTCCGGCAAGAATTGGTTCCAGTCCCCTGTTTCCATTTACGAAGTCCATCTCGGTTCGTGGCGACGTGTTCCCGAAGAGAACAATCGTTGGCTGAACTACCGCGAACTCGCCGATTGGCTCCTACCTTATGTCAAGGAACTTGGCTACACGCACATCGAGCTGCTTCCTGTCATGGAGCATCCTTACGATGGCTCCTGGGGCTACCAAACTCTGGGCTATTTCGCCGCCACCAGCCGCTATGGCGCTCCCACGGAATTCATGGAATTCGTCGACCGCTGTCACCAAGCCGGCATCGGCGTCATCCTCGACTGGACTCCCGCGCACTTTCCGCGCGATGCTCACGGCCTGGCGCAATTCGACGGTAGCTACCTCTACGAACACGCCGACCCCCGCCAGGGCGCGCATCCCGACTGGGGCACGCTGGTTTACAACTACGGCCGCAACGAAGTGCAAAACTATTTGATTTCGAATGCGCTCTTCTGGCTCGACAAGTACCACATCGACGGCCTCCGCGTGGACGCTGTCGCTTCCATGCTCTATCTCGATTATTCCCGTAAAGAGGGCGAGTGGATTCCGAATCAATACGGGGGCCGCGAAAATCTCCAAGCCATTGAATTTCTGAAGCACATGAACGAGGTTGCCCACGGCAAATTCCCCGGAATTCTCACCATCGCCGAAGAATCTACCGCTTGGCCCGCCGTCTCTCGCCCTACCTATCTCGGCGGGCTCGGCTTCAGCTTCAAATGGAACATGGGCTGGATGAGTGACACCCTAAGTTATTTTTCCCGCGATCCCGTCCATCGCAAATACGAGCACAACAAAATCACCTTCTCGATGCTCTACGCCTTCACCGAGAATTTCGTTCTTCCCTTCTCGCATGACGAAGTCGTCCACGGTAAAAACTCGCTGCTTCACAAAATGCCCGGAGACCTGTGGCAGCAGTTCGCCAACCTCCGCCTGCTCTACGGCTATCACTACGCGCACCCGGGCAAGAAACTTCTCTTCATGGGCCAGGAATTTGCGCAGCGCCACGAATGGAGCGAAGCGCGCAGTCTCGACTGGGATTTGCTGCAGTGGGATTCACATCGCGGCGTTCAGCGGCTGATCAGCGATCTGAATCGCGTCTACACTTCCGAACCCGCGCTCCATCAGATCGACTTCGAGTGGCACGGTTTCGAATGGATCGATGCCAACGATGCCGACAACAGCGTCCTCAGCTTCATTCGCCGTGGCAAAAACACCGAGCATTTAATCGTTGTCGTGCTCAACGCCACTCCCGTCGTCCGCGAGGGCTATCGTCTCGGCGTCCCTCAGCCCGGCTATTACCGCGAACTCCTCAACACGGACGCTTCGATTTACGGCGGCTCGAACGTTGGCAACGCTGGCGGTCAGCAAGCCTCCGACCAACCCGCGCAAGGCCATTTCCACTCCCTCGTTCTCACTCTCCCGCCCCTCGCCGCGATTTTTTTGAAGTGGGCACCGAATTCCTGACGAGTGAGGTTTAACCAGAATATGGCCGATCTCACCGAAAACGCCGCAGAAATCCCACGGCCCAGCGCGCCGGCTCGTGGGCCGCGAATGTTCATGATCAACATCTCGTTCATCAACTGGTCCGGTATGGTTTTTGCCATTCTGCAAAGCGCCTGCACTGCGGTCATCGCTATCAGCGGCATTCGCGTAGCCCTTGGCCTAAGTGCTCTCGCCGCCGCCGCCGGCATCCACGCACCCGCGCGCGGCTTCCATCAAGACGCCATCCGCCTTCCCATGATGGTTCTCGCCTTCCTCGGCGCCGTCATCAATCTTTATGTCATTGGAAAAGTGCGGCACTTACGAAACAAACCTGCGGCGCAATGGCGTCAGCAGCCGGTCACAAAGAAAAGGCTCAATTCCGAGCGCTTCCAAATCGCCCTCGCGGTCCTCACCTTGCTGCTGCTCGCCGCCGAATGGATCACTCATCCCATGATCCACCGTGTCCCTTGACGGGGCTCTACCTTACCTTATCCTTCCTCATTTTTTCTACACATCTGGCTCCGGCCCAATTTCTTTGGCTAGCCGTTCATGCAACCGTTTGCTGTAGCCCACGGGCAGTTCAAACGTCCGGTCGTCCGCCGTCAGGATTAGAATATTTCTCGTTGAATCCAAAATTGCCGCGCAGATTTCGCAGTGTTCCAGGTGCCGCTCGATATCTTCGCGCAGTTGGGCGTCGATACTCCCGTCGATATATTCGGAAATGTATTCCCACACGTGTTTGCAATCGAGCTTCATAGCGCCCTCCGAAAGAATCCCTTGCGCGCGGGTGCGGCGCTCTTCAGAAAAGGGGCCAGTTGCTTTTGCAGCAGGATTCGTGCGCGGTGCAGGCGTACTTTTACGACTCCTGGCGTCAGTCCCAGAGCTTCCGCCGTTTCCTCGGTGTTGAGTTCTTCCAAATCTCTCAGTGTGAAGACTTGCCGGTAATTGTCGGGAAGGCTGGCGACGGCCTTCCGCAGGGCATCGCGCAGTTCCTGGCGTTCCAGCGCTTCCAGCGGAACTCCGCGCCAGTCTGTCAATGACGCGGGAGTGTAATCCCCTTCTTTCTCTTCTGCTTCTTCTTCAAGCGAATTCTCTAAAGCCTTGGCTTTTCGCAGACGTTTCTTTCCTTCGTTGATGGCGATCGTCGTCAACCAAGTGCTGAACTTGGCCTCAGAGCGAAACGATCCCAGATGCCGGTAAGCGTTGATCACCGCTTCTTGAGCGCCGTCTTCCGCGTCTGCTTCATTCTTCACGATCGACAATACGGTCAAATACACCATTCGCTCGTACGGCCGGATCAGCTCGTGAAACAACTCTTTTTCTCCGCCCACAATCCGAGCGATCAGCTCCGCTTCCCTTGCCGCCGCCGTTTGCATGGTCGTTTGCGCTCGCGACTACCTTCAGGGGCTGCTACTCGTTTCCGTGTCTGATACTGCTTTAAGTCCGCACTTGGCGGCAAGGTGCAAATCTTAGGTTCTTGCTTCCTTGGGCTTCCCGTATTCCTTGACGTCCGACATTTTGTCTTGCTTCCTCTTGTCGCTTGGCTGTCCCCTACCCTTGTACGAGTCCACGCCTGCTCAAAGGTTACGGCATTCTCCCGAATTCGGGTCGCCCGTCCGATGGCGGGTTCTGGCGTTTACTCTTCGGGGGGAGGCCCCTTTCTGCCCTGCTGCCCCGCCGCCGGAAATCGATATGCTGGAATTCCAGGGAGACGTCGATGCCCGGAAACTTTGCCATCCGGCTGTGTTGTCCTCTGTGCGAAGCCGACTCTTGGGTCACGCTCACAGACCGCCAGGAAACCTACGAGCAGATCCACCAACAAACCTGGGATTTCAAGTGCCGGGAGCACGGCGCACAACGAGGCACGCCCAAAGAAGTCATCGGAGTCGCTCCTCTGGACGAAAAACCGCCTTCCACACAAAAATCCGCTTTGACGTTTGGCAACGCCATATCCACTGAGGCAACCAAGAAAACTCCTCGTTCCAGCGAGCGCATGGCTCTTCGCATTCCCATCGTGGTCTACGGTTTCACCAAGGAGCGCGGGGCGTTTCACGAAGAAACGGAAACCCAAATTGTCAATGCCAGCGGCGCCCTGGTGATGCTCAAGACCAAGCTGGCCATTGGTGATTCCGTGTTCTTGATGCAAAAAGGCAACGGCCTCGAGCAGGAAGTCCGCGTCGTCTATCTGGACCCCTACTCGGACCGTGAAACCAAAGTCGGGCTGGCCTTCAAATATCCCATCACGGATTTTTGGCGCCGGTCGCGCAAACAGCAACGCATTCCCAAAACGCTGCGCGTGGTAGTCAGAGGGACAGATTCCCGGGGCCATCCCTTCAAGCAGACCAGCTACACCATCGACCTCAGCCAGGATGGCGCGCGCCTCGATGGAATTGGTTTTCTTACTTCTCCGGGACAAACGATCGAAGTGCGCCGGCTCTGGCGTAAGAAGAAGTTTCGCGTGATCTGGATCGGCCACGTCGGAACCGGCGAAGCCAATCAAGTAGGCGTGTTTGGCCTGCAAAACGAGAAAGACATCTGGCGCATGGAGCTCCCCGAGGGTGAGCCCGACAAAAAACCAGGCAAGGGCAAGCCTCCGAATAAGTGAGTTTGCCGTTTATAATCCTCGATTCTTAGTTTTTCCCTCTTGGTCGTTCTCATTCTCATTCATCAGCTCCCTGACCCTTGGAATTCGTTGCCGCTCTTCCATTTCGGTTATCGAGTTTCAACTCTCGGTTTTGCGTTTCGTGTTTCGATTTTCGCGCTCAGCCGCCCTTGGGTTCCTGCCGGTACCCACCTCGGCCCGCCGCCATCTTTCTGTTCATGGCTCTAAGCACCCAAGGCATGAACCGCTCCAGAAAGACCAACGCCTTGCCATGCCCGGTAATAATGGCTTCGCGCTTTCCTCGCGCAATCGCGCTGAGAATCTGCCGCGCCGCTTTCTCGGTTGGCATCACCAACCACCCTGGAATGGAATCGTTGGCGTCTTCGTGGAATTTCCCCTGGTTGTCCACGCGGCGGATGTCACTGGCCACAAAACCGGGACTAATCAGCGTCACCTTCACTCCGGAGAGCCGCAGTTCTGGTGTAATCGAATTCGCCAGCGCGCGCACCGCAAACTTGCTCATGGCGTACGGCGATGCTCCCGCCGACGCTGTCCAACCCGAAACGCTTCCCACCATGGCGATGTTGCCTTTGTTCTTTTCGATCTCCGGAAGCGCCGCGTAAATCGTTCGCAGCACGCCAAAAACATTGGTCTCGAATTGGCGCCGGTAATCCTCGATGGAAAGTTTCTTCAACGGACTGACCACACCAAATCCGGCGTTGGCAATCACCACGTCCAACTTACCCCAGTGGCTCACCGTTTCGGCAACAGACTTTCGCAAATCCCCGTCCTGCGTAACATCGCAGTGCACCACTAAAGGCTCCGGGTTTCCGATCTCCGCAATCTTTTGGGCCAAACCTTCCAGCCGTTCCTTACGCCGCGCGACCAGCGTCAGCTTCGCTCCCACTTGGCCCAATTGCCACGCCAACTCCTCGCCAATCCCGGACGAGGCTCCGGTAATAAGCACGGTTTTGTCCCGAAAGAACAATTGCGTCTTGTTCATGCCGGTATCTTACGACAGGAAATGTCCTCTCTAGGGGCGTCGAGCTTAACGAGGACTTGTTTTTGGCAGCACAGGCTCGCCGCCGCGAAATCGGGCTTTAGAAAAAATTTCTTGCAGGCGGGTGAAAAGAAAGATTTGAGGGCGCAACGGCCTTGCGACCGCTGCGCCCTCTTTCGATTGTGCCGTTAAGTCTCTTAGGCTTCCCGGCTCAATCTGGGCGGGAGATTAAACCTGGCTTTCTTCCTTGGCAAGAGAAATCTGAAAATTCAACTGTGGAAAGCTGTGCACACTTGTGCAAAAGGCCAGACGGAAAATGGAAATTCGGAACTGGGGAAGAATCCTAACGGCCTACGAAAGACACTGCCATGGTCGGCGGCACGGCCGTGCGGAGACCAAATTCGCACGATTAAGAGTTTTGGAGCAGTCGTCGAATGAGGGATGACCGTCTTTTGCGCTAATATCGAAGCGGCGATGGCAACGCAGAAATCCATGCTGAACGAGTTTCCCTGGGATGAGGGCTACCGCGTGTCGGGCGTCGAAGACGCCCTTACACCTGCGCTGGTGGTATATCCAGAAAGGATTGCCTCCAACATTGCGCGCACGTTGGATCTGTTGGGCGGGGATGCGAATCGCTGGCGCGTGCACATCAAGACCGCGAAACTGGATTACACGTTGCGCATGCTCCTGGAGCGTGGAGTCCGCACTTTCAAGTGCGCAACGACGCTTGAGCTGCTAGTTGCGTGCCGCACCGGCGCGAGAGATGTGCTGTTCGCTTACCCAGCCGTGGGCGCGAATGCGCGTCGCGTGCGTGAAATTGCAAACGAGTTTCCCGCTGTGAGCATTTCCGTTTTGGCCGAAAACGAAGCGCAAGTACGGCAATGGAGAGAAAGTACGATCGGCATCTTCCTCGATATTAATCCGGGCATGAATCGCACGGGAATCGAGCAAAGCCACAAGGACGAAGTTCTTCAGCTCGTGCGGACGGTCAGAGAAGCCGGGCTGGAGTTCCGCGGCTTGCACTACTACGACGGGCAGTATGGCGGGCTGGAACAGCGCGAGAGAACCGCGGCTGCGCATGCGGGCTATGACCGCTTGGTGGAGGTCGCCCAGGAGATCGAGGGCAGTGGCGTGAGCGTGCCGGAGCTGATCACCGCAGGCACGCCGACGCTGCCTTGTTCGCTAGGGTATCAGGGCTTTCAGCGAAAGAAATTCGTTCATCGCGTGTCGCCGGGGACGGTTGTCTATAACGACGCTACGAGCCTCGCGCAGCTACCAGCCGGTTATGGCTTGCAACCGGCAGTACTGGTCTTAACAAGACTAGTGAGCCGGCCACGCGCAGGCCTGGCCACTTGCGATGCCGGACACAAGGCTGTCTCCGCGGATGCGGGCGTTCCCACGTGCGTAGTCCTCGGGCACGCAGAACTCACGCCCCTCTCCCCCAGCGAAGAGCACCTGCCCATGGCGGTTGTAGGGGGAGGCACCGGACCACAGGTCGGCGACGTGCTTTATCTGCTTCCGCGCCACGTTTGTCCCACCGTGAACAACTTTGATTGCGCGCTGTTAGTAGGCAACGGCAAGATCGAATCGGTGGAGAGAGTGAGCGCCCGCGGTCGGGAGGAACCGCTGCCGCAAACACGGCCCACGACACCTTCCCTTGCGCGTCGCGCTGTTCCCGAGAAAGTGTGAAGGATTCCACGCGGCCGCAGGAAAGGGGGAACGGCAGCCGCCGATTCCAGGAAAAATGAGCCCAAAAAGATTGAGGGCGCAACGGCCTTGCGACCGCTGCGCCCTCTTTCAATTGTGCCGTTAAGTCTTTTAGGCTTCCCGGCTCAATCTGGGCGTGACCATAAACCTGGCGTTTTTCCTTGGCAAGAGAAATCTGAAAATTCAACTGTGGAAAGCTGTGCAAAAAGGCCAGGACGAAAATCGAATTCGAAAAGCGAAAATGGCAAGGGTGTCCTTAGCCAGCCAAGCGCAAAGGGAGTCGTCCCCAGGAACGCGACTCTCGGTGCGACTAGCTCATCCGAGCGGGACCCGGCAAACCGCAAGGGAAGTTTTTCATGGAAACATTTCTGGGGGTTGCCTCGTACCTCTAACCGAGAGCCGGGGGTGAAAAGGATGGGTTCACAGCCGCGCGTCACCTGTTAGAAACACCGGCCAGGAGGCTAGCCTATGTCCTACACGAATCGCGGGTTCATCACCGTTACCGTGCTTCTAACCGCAGCCGCTCCGCTGCTTGCGCCTGTGGGATTGCGGGCGCAAGCCCCATCGACACCAGCAAAGGCTGCACAATCAACGAGTTCCGCACCAGCAGAAAAGGGCGAGCGCTGGTTGCACGTGCGCGCGAACTGCACGGACGGCAAGGGGGGGACGGTTCGCGTAAACGTGCCGCTCGAAATGGCGGAAAAGGTGCTCCCCGCGGTTAATCATGACCGGCTGCACAACGGCAAGGTCCGAATTGATTCCTCGGACGTCAACGACGTGGACCTGTTCGCCTTGATGGACGCTATCCGCACGGCCAAGGACGGCGAATACGTTACCGTGCAGAGCAAGGAAAACGATGTGCGCGTGGCCAAGGAAGGCAATCACCTCATCGTCCACGTACTGGACAAGGGCGGGTCGAAGAAGTCCCAGGTCGAAGTGAAAGTGCCGATGAAAGTGATCGAGGCATTGCTCTCCGCGGGCAAGGATGAATTGGACTTGGTGGCCGCCCTTCATGCGCTGGGCGCGCAAGGTGATACGGAGCTGGTTTCCGTGAAGGATAGCGAAAACACGGTAAAGGTCTGGCTGGATTCCAAGAGCGTCGCAGAGTAAAAGCTCATAAGGGCGCTGGAACACCCAGGAGGCGACATGATGCTGCTGGCGAAGGCTGCTCTCGGGATAGGTGGAACGCTTGTGCTGGCGGGCGCATACACGTTTCGCGAAGGCGTGATTCGCGTGGACGTGGACGAATCCCGCGCGGGCGGTTCTCACATTCACATGTGGGTGCCCGCGGCAGTAGTGCCGATGACCATGCATTTCGTGCCGAAACACCACCTCAAGGATGCGGCGGAGCAAGCAAGAGAGTTTCTGCCTGTAGTACACGCATTGTTCAAAGAATTGAAGAAATTTCCGGAAACGGACTTTGTGGAAGTGAAAGATGACAACGAGCACGTGCAAATTCGCACGCGCGCCGGGAAATTGCAAATCGACGTGGATTCGCCCGACGAAAACGTGCATCTGCTGGTGCCCCTAAGCACGCTGGATGACGTGGTGGATGAACTCGAAGCAAGTGCACCCGGAGTCTGAGAAGAATCCTCAAGAATCAATCTTCGCAGGCAATAGGAAACTCACGCAGGGCCGCCAGCTTCTTTTATCGCTGCTTGGTAATACGCCTCTTCGAGGACCGCTTCTTTCTTCCACTGCGCGCGTTCCAAAATCCCGCGGCAATTTTCGATCATTTTCGGATGACCGCATAAGTACGCGGTGGTCTCGTTGGGCCGCAGTCGCCATGCCTCGGTGTATTTTCGCAAAAGGTCCTCCACCCGCCCTGTCTCGCCGCTCCAGTGCGGCTCGTCCCAGGGCCGGCTTACTGTGGGGACATACGTGAACCAAGGCGCTTCGGAACCGTAGCGCTCGAGCTCCTCGCGATAACCGAATTCAAAAGAGCGACTGGCACCCTGAAGGCAAAAGAACCTGTGTTTCCCGGGCATCGGACTCGTCCCGCTGTTCCAATCGCGGTAAACCGTGCGCACGTAGCTTACAAATGGGGCGACACCGGTGACCGTAGAAAGGAGCAGGTGGTTTGTGCGGCCGCTGCGCAGATCAATCAGAAAGCGGCCCTTGGCGACTTTGCGGCAAAGGAGCGCGCCGCCCGATTTTAACTGAAAAAGACTTGGCGTCAAGCCACCCTTGGGAACCAGTTCGACAAAAAATTCGAGCGCCTCTTCGTAAGGAGACGAGGCCATAGAGTAGGGACGCTCGGTTCGAACGCCGCCTTGCTCAAGTCCAAGCGTGGCATACTGTCCGGCTCGATATTCGAAAGGTCCGCCGGGATCGATGCGTAGAATGCACAAATCCCGAGAAACATCCCGGCGATCAAGAACGCGTGCCTGATAGTATTTGTCCGGAGAGCGAGTCATCTGCGGGAGCTTCTATGGGGCAGCCAACTTTTGCCGCCGAAGTGAAACGCTATTCGTACGCCAACGCGACGACTGGATCGTAGGTCGCGGCGCGGAAAGCAGGATACAGTGCGCCCGCCGCGGCCCCGATCAACGCAAGCGCAATCGCAGAGAAAATCCAGGGCGTGGTAATGAGGACCGGCAGGTCGGGCTTGGTCTGCTTCAAGATGACTTGGGTTAAAAAGCTAAGTCCAATTCCAAGGCCAGTCCCGAAAAGAGCAAGGATGAACGTCTCCGTGAGGAGCATACGAACAATGTCAAAACGGGAAAAACCCAAAGCTTTCAGAATGCCAATTTCACGCGTGCGCTCCATAACCATGGTGTGCATATTGAGCAGAACGACGATAAAGCTGATGACGATGCCAAGCGCCACCATCGTGCGGGTGAACGGGCGTAGCTGCGGCAAATTGGAAGAATTCATGAGCGAGACGTATTCCGCAAGAGAACGAATGCTGTACTGGGGCAACAATTTCGCGAGTTGCGCGCGCGCTGCATCTGTATCTCCTCTGCTACGCACATAGAACATGGAGACGCGCTTCTCCGCCCCGGCAATTTGCTGCGCCGTGCGAATGGGAATGAAAAAGCGCGCACCTTTGCCGTGGGCCACGATGCCGCACACGGTGAACTCATGGTTCAACAAAGTGATGTGGCTGCCGACCTTTAGTTGACGGGTTTGCGCAATGATGTCGTCGGCAATCACTTCGTCAGGCCCTTGGAAGGGCCGGCCATCGCGAAACAAAAAGCCCTTGCTGAGCGCGTTGAAGCGCTGGTAATCAATCCCGTAAACCATAACTAAGCTCTTTGGTTCTGTGAGGATAACCGTAGGCGCCACTTCGTCCACACTGCTCACGCTGGCAATTTGATCCCCAAGCGACTCCGGCATGACGGCGCTCGAGAAAGCAAAAAAGATCGAAGAGTTCGGCGGCTGCACCAAAATGTCCGCGCCCACGCCTTCCACGCGTTTTCCCCATTCGGAAATGACTCCGGAAGTGAGACCCACAACCATCAAAACCAGAATCACTTGGATAGCGATGGCAATGACGCTCAGAAAGCTCCGCAGCGGACGCGCCGTGATGCTGCCCCAGAACATTTGGACCAGTGAAAAAGGTCCTTCGTAAGTTTCGTCCATGAACGAAAAACCAAAGATCTACTCTAACACTCTGATTTTGCAGGGGTCAAAGCACGAGAGGCACGTCGCAAAGCAAGCAGCGTGCCGAAAACCAGAAAGAACGTTTAGGAATTGTAAAGTTTTCAACACAAGTGTTGATAAGGTTGTGGAAATCAAGCCTACGGCATGCCATAACTTCCCACAGTTCAACATCCTTGCGCGCATTGCACTATTACTGTGCAACTTCGACTTTTCCGCTCCTTCACCTATAACGAAGAGGAAATCTCGCCACAAAATGCCCATTCAGTACCACTTTGGGGGACGTTCGAGGTGGATTTTGACCGTTTGTTTCGGATCGCTGATGTCAAACCAGCGCCCGTAGCTCTTCCACCCCTCGGCGACTACCTGAATGAGCACGCGCCCTAAAGGCGCGTCAGGAACATGGGCAACGCCTTCGCGATTTGTCTTCACATTCAATTCCATGGTTTTGTTTTTCTTGATCTTATGCTCTTCAATGTATTTGAAATAGACGCTGGCGTTTTCAACAGGTGTTTCTTTTTCGCCCCCCGTGACCTCGATGGTGATGCGCGATTGCGGATCGGGTCTCGAAGCACCAGCCTTTGGTTCGGGAGAAGACGGGGGATTTTGCGCCGATGCCCGGCCCACAACGACGAGCGATGCCACAAGGGAAGAACACAAAAGGAGAATTCGGGAGAAGTTCATCATTGCGCTGAACACCATCCTCTACGGAAGGGCGGCCCGAGGTCAAGCCTTTGTCGCCATGCAATTGGATGCCTGGACAGCAGGAACTGCTGCTCCACCACATTCTTCTCTCTCGGACTGGACCGGTCCGGCTGAGGTCGAATCTTCCGTGGTAGCTAATTGACGGACTTGTGAGGCTCCTGTAAGTTCTCAAGAACCTGCTCCGAATGCAATACAGGGACAGTTGGACCTAGCTAGGAAGTGCCCGCGGGCGGTCAGCAGCCAACCTCAGGCTGCCTGCGTCACAAAAGTGCGGGAAAGAGCAAGGAGAGCATCATGGGTTTTGCAACCAATGCCATTCATGTGGGGCAAGAGCCGGATCCTGCCACCGGCGCGATCGTCGCGCCGATCTATCAAACTTCGACGTATGTAAACGAAGAACTGGGCAAGAACAAAGGTTACGACTACGCGCGAACGAATCATCCGAACCGCAAAGCGCTCGAGCGCACCATGGCCAAGCTGGAAGGAGGGCATAGCGCTTACGTTTTCACCTCGGGGATGGCGGGCATCGATGCGATTTTCCGGCTGCTGCGTCCCGGAGATCATGTGGTTCTTTCAGAAGCCGTGTACGGCGGAGTTTTCCGGCTCTCCACGCAATTGCTAGTGCATTTCGGGCTGGAATTCAGCTTCGTGGACACTTCGATGGCAGAAGCCGTGCGCATGGCGCTGCGCCCCAATACCAAGATGCTGTATATCGAAACGCCCACCAACCCGACCATGAACGTGACCGACATCGCGGCGATCTGCAAGCTTGCCGGTGAACGAAACATCACGGTCGTGGTGGATAACACGTTCATGAGTCCGTACCTGCAGCGGCCGATCGAACTCGGTGCGCATATCGTGGTGCATTCCATGACGAAATACTTAAACGGCCACAGCGATGCCACGGGCGGTGCTGTGGTGCTGACGCGCCTCGAAGACGCGGAGAAAATTTACTTCCTTCAGCGCTCTGCGGGCGCTGGGCTAGCGCCCATGGATTGTTTTCTCGTGTCGCGAGGGATCAAGACCCTGGCCGTGCGTATGCTCCAGCACAACGCCAATGGCATTACCGTAGCGCGGCATCTCGACGCGCATCCCAAGGTGCGAAAAGTCTATTACCCGGGACTGCCCTCGCATCCGCAGCACGAAGTCGCACGGCGGCAACAAAAGGGGCCAGGCGCGATGCTCTCGTTTGATTTAGGTTCGGTAGATGCAGCGCGCAGGTTCCTGAATCACTTGCAGCTCTGCTCGCTGGCGGAAAGCCTGGGTGGCGTTGAAACACTCGTTTCACTTCCCGCTCTGATGACTCACGCGTCTATGCCCAAGGAAGTGCGCGAGCGCGTGGGAATCACCGAGGGCTTGGTGCGTCTCTCCGTCGGAATCGAAGACGTGGAAGATATCATCGCCGATTTAGACCAAGCCCTCTTGTACGTCTAAAACGTCCGCTTCTTGGGCCGTGCGATAACGCTTCTCTGTCTCCCAGACTTCGCGGCCGACTCACTCAACCAGGCAAGATAATCCTCCGAGCCTTCGGTGATGGGAAGAGCAATAAATTCCGGCACGTCGTAGGTGTGCAGGCGCTTTACTTCCCTTTCCAATTGCCAGAGCCGCGGAGCGGTGGTCTTGATGATTAGCAAATGCTCGCGGGCGGACTCCAGCTTGCCCTTCCAAGCGTAAAAGGACTCGACCGGGCTGCGCGCGACATTGACGCAGGCGGCGAAACGCTTCTGCACCACGGCGCGGGCGATCTTCCGCGCCAGGGTCAGCGACGGACAGGTGACGAGCACGATGCGCGCGTGCCTCGCTCTGGCGCGATTCCTTTTTTGCGTATTCATGGGGCCTCATAATAACGGCTTTCTCCGCCCAGCGCGAAAGGCTAAAATAGAGGCGCTATGAGCACCGGCGCTGGATTGAGCACCACCTCTCCCGTCAAGTTTGGCACCTCGGGCTGGCGCGGCGTCATTGCCGAGGATTTCACCTTCGCGAACGTGCGCCTCGCGCTGACCGCCATCGCGGGACACGTGAAGGCCAAGTCCGCGCAACCCACAATCCTCGTCGGTTACGACACGCGCTTTTATTCCGAGGAATTTTCGCAGCTCGCCGTAGACATCCTGGAGCATCACGGCATCCGCGCAATCTTGTGCGAAACGTTTACACCCACGCCCGCGGTGGCGCACGAAATCATGCGCCGCAAGCTCGATGGCGCGATCAACTTCACCGCCAGCCACAACCCGGCGCAGTATCACGGCTTGAAATTCTCTTCGGCAGACGCCGGGCCCGCGCTACCGGAAATCACCAAAGACATCGAGGCTCGCGCCTCCCAACTTGCCGCAAAGGGCGGAGTCCCTCCACTGCCGTACAGCGCCACGAAGGTGCAGCCGAGCGAAAGGGCCAATCTCCGCGAAAACTATTTGAAGCGGCTCGAAGAACTGGTGCGCTTCGAAACGCTGAAAAAAGCCAACGTGAAGTTCGCTGTGGATGCGCTTCACGGATGTGGTGCGGGTTATATGGACCGCTCGCTAACCGACCACGGCGTAGGAATCCTGGCGATTCGCGCGGATCGCGATTGTCTTTTCGACGGCACTGGACCCGACGTGTCCGAAGAAAATCTCGCGCCCCTGCGTAAAGTCGTGATCGATTCGAAGACCACCGCAGGCCTGGCTACCGACGGTGACGCGGACCGCTTTGGAATCGTGGATCGCGGCGGTACCTGGATCCAGCCGAACCTGATTCTTGCGCTCGTTTATGACTACTTGGTGGAAACACGCCAATGGAAAATGCCGGCCGCGCGCAGCGTAGCAACCACGCAGATGATGGATGCGGTGGCGAAATCGCACGGGCAAAGCATTCATCAAACACCGGTAGGCTTCAAATACATCGGCCAACTCATCCGCGAAGACATAATCGCTTTGGGCGGAGAAGAAAGCGCGGGTCTTACGATTCGCGGACACATCCCGGAGAAGGATGGCATCCTGGCGTGCCTACTTGTGGCGGAAATGATCGCTGCGCGCGGCGCCTCCATCGGCGAACAGATTCGCGCAATGTACAAAAAGCTCGGGCGCGAGTTTTGGCCGGTGCGGGAGAACTTGCATCTCACGGACGAACAAAAGGCAAATGCCGTTCGCAAGGTAGCCGTAGAAGGTTCGACACTGCTGGGGCGAAAAGTCGTATCCATCGACCGCACCGATGGCGCAAAATTTGTTTTTGAAGACGGTTCGTGGATGCTGTTGCGCCTGTCGGGCACAGAGCCGCTCCTGCGGCTTTATGTCGAGGCGGAAAGCGCCGCGGCTTCCGCGAAGTTGACGAGCGAAGCGACGAAATGGGTTCTGCAAAGCTGAAACAATCGGATGCTGGCGAAACCGCCTCGGAGTGGCTGCGGCATTATGGAGGAGCGCTCCTGGGCCTGCTGCTCTTCGCGCTCGTGGTCCACGACATTTTCGGGACGCATGGCTATCTGGCGATGCGCCGCACGCAGCAGGAAATCAAGAAAGTGAACACCGCTATTGGCCAGCTTAACAAAGAAAACGTGCAATTGGAGGAAGAAGTGAAGGAGCTGAAGAGCGACCCTCGCAAAATCGAGAAGATCGCTCGCGACGAACTCGGCTTGGCCAGGCCGGGCGAAGTCATCATCAAGATTCCGCAGTCGCAGCAGTTACCACAAGACCCCGCTTCGAAGCCTTAGCCTTTCTCTTTTTCCAGGTTGTCCGCGCCATGGAAAGCAGCACCATCGCCAGAAAAATCGTGAGCAAACCCACCGTAGCCTTCAGCGCGCTGCACTGCCCCTTCGGCAAAATCGAAAATCTTCCATACACAAATTCGATGTGCACCCAGTAGACGAGCAGCGAAGTGTTTCCAAGCTGAATAATCGGGCTGAAGCCTTTTTGTGCGAATCCCCAGCGGCACCACGCATAAACCAGAAAAAGAATGATCAGCAGGACACCGCAGCGCATGAGCAAGAAATTTGGATTGCTGTGCCAGTAGTCATAAACGGCATAAAGACGAAAACGTGAAGAATCGAGAACGATCGAAAGAAAGCACGCGACAATCCCCATGCCGCCTAACAAGGCGAAGGCCGGCCCTCCTTTGCGCTTCCCAAAATCGCTGAATAAGTAAAAGCCCACAGCCAAACCCGCAAATGCAAATGCCGACCACGGAAACAACGGAAAGAGCCACGGCTGGGGCTTGTCGAAGATGTGTACGCCATTGATGTACGATTCCAGCGGCCAGGGTAGAAATCTCGGCCGGTGCGTCGTCCAAAGCGGCGGCGTAATCAGGGCTACGGCGGCAGCCGCCAAAAAACTCGCCACGAGCGTGCGGACTCGCGCGGCGGCTACTGTTCCATTTCCCGTCGCCCAACAAAGGACGCCCATTAACATCATCGAAAGGCCAAGGATATTCAGAATATCCACGCGCAGCAGATCGGTCCAAGGCGACCAGAGGTAACCGAGTGCAAATTCCTGCACGCGAAACAGCAGCCCCATGCCGAAGATTTCTGCGCCGTGAAGAATCGTTTGCTTGGCAATGGCGTCGCGTTGGACACCTTTTTCGCGCAGTCGCTCGGTCACGAGTGCAAACGAAACTCCGGCTAGAAAGGTAAAGAGCGGCGCCGGCAACGTTCCGCCGAGCTGCGACCAGGTAATCAGCGACGACGATTTTCTCGCCGCCGGGCTCAGCCACGAGTCGTAGCAATGCGTCTGAAACATCAACACGCAGGCAAGACCACGCATCCAATCGATGTACGCGAGCCGCGTCATTTTGGTCAGCGGCGGGCCCTGCTGCATCGCTAAGCTCGTTTGCTCTGTCATCTTACGTTACAATTTTTGCTTGCCTGTCACGCGCCAACTCGGTCTGTTCTCCATGCTCGGCCTGTGGGCCTTGCTGACTCTCATCGGAGTGCTTTATGCCGTCTGGCTTGGCTACGGCGGCCACGCCTTTGCTGCAACGCTGACTGCATTTGCTTTTTTATTTTTGCTGATGCTGCTGTTCGCCGCCCGTGGGGCGGAAACTAGCCTGGCCGCGCGCTTTAGCGCCGGCTCCGGTTACCTGCTCGGCGCCGCATTACTCCTTGTCTACCTGATTTATGCGCTGGGGACAAACAGTTTTAGTTTCGGCCGTGCCGCAACTGCCGCCTCCTTGATATTCATTCCGCTGGCCATCGCCGCATCGGCAGAACGCAAACCCGCAGGAGCCTGGCAAGACTTTGTGATTATCGTGGGAATCTGGGTCGCGGTGAAGCCGCTCCCCCAGCTCTGGGGCTTCTCCATGTCGCACTGGCTCTGGCCATTTCCTGGCGGGCAACTCGCCTACCCGCTGACCGTTTTGCTTTGCGTGAACGTGGCGCTGGGCGCGTTTGTACTTCTTCGGCGCACCGACGGCATCGGCTACTCCATCGGTTGGGGGCGAAATTGGAGCTTTTTCATTGTGGCGAGCTTCCTGGCATTTGCTTGCATCGCTATTCCCCTGGGCACGGGCATGCACTTCATTCAATGGGAGCCGCGCTGGAGGGAATGGGAGTCGCTTCCCCTGACTGCTCTGGCCATACTCTTCTTCACCGCCTGGCCCGAGGAGTTTCTCTTTCGCGGCCTGTTGCAAAACCTGCTGTCTCGCGCGTCCAAAAGCGAAATTGCCGGTTGGTGGACAGCTTCGGTCCTATTCGGTTTCTCCCACATCACCAACCTGGGATTTCCCAACTGGCGCTACGTGGCCCTTGCAACGATTGCCGGAATTTTCTACGGCTGGACGTGGCGAAGAACCGGGTCCATCTTTGCTTCGGCGATCGTTCATGGCGCCGTCGACACCACATGGCATTTCCTTTTCCGGACGCAATGACCTAGCAGCTAGGGCTAGGGAGTGCCGGTCGCTGCGCCCACGTGGATGGAGGAGCGATGACCCTCGAAGAAGCCCTGGTCACGGTTTGGCGCGCTGCTCTAGTTGAGAATTCTCGCGAGGTTGAGCTGAACGGTCAGAGCTTTTCCGTCCGCACCACTCCGAAAAAGCGCTTGCGCGAAGTGGATTTTGTCTTCGACGGCAATTGCGCGGCTTGGAGCAAAATCCGGAAACCGGGTCGCGTTGGGCGCAACTGGCCGCGCCGGGCACAAGGTCATGCAGTTTCTCTCCGCCCGCCGCTACGTCGCCAACGTCACGGACTGCAAAGTCACCTTGTATGGCGGAAAGCGGAGCAGCCTGAAGTCGCGCTCCTCAGAAACTCCTGCTCTTTATGCTGCTGGAGCTTGGACGGTGCTAGAATGAAACCGAAATCATCTTCGCGCATCCAACGGCCCGAGGAAGTTCGGCCCCAAAAAAGCAAATGGAATCTCACAAACTAGTGCAAGTGCGAGGAGGATGGGAAATGAGCGAATTGACACCAGATCAGGCGCTGTTCTTGCTGCAAAACGTGTACTTGGGCTCCCTCAAAAATGAGAGCCGCATCACCAAGAGAGTTCTGGAGGCGGTGCCGGCCGATAAATGCGAGCATCGCCCCGACCCCATTTCCAAGAGCGCCATCGAACTGGTCCGGCACATCGCCGTGGCGGAGAACCGCTTCCTCGAAACGGTGATCAACGGCGTATTTGACGCAAACGCTGGCGCGCTTCCTGACACAGTGAAGACGCCGCAGGAAGTTGCTGTCTGGTACGAGCAGCGCTTTGAGAAAAATTTCGAAGCGTTGACCAAGCTTCGCGGCGACCAACTCGTGAAGATGGTCGATTTTCGCGGATTGTTCCAGCGGCCCGCCGTCAGCTTTGCCTTGTTAGGGATGGTCCACACCATTCATCACCGCGGCCAGCTTTCTTCCTACCTGCGCTGCATGGGTGCAAAAGTGCCCTCGATCTACGGCGAGAGTTACGACGACACCCAGGCGCGCAAAGCCGCCAGCCACTAAGAGCGCCTCGAAACAAATTGCCAGGGCTGAATTATTTCTCCACGCTGGACGGCGGCGAGGACTTGCGAACCCGGCGCTTGTCTCTGTAGAGAGAGTGGTCAGCAGCGCTAAGCAGATGTTCGAGGCTGGCCCCGTCGCTCGGAAATTCGGCCACGCCAATGCTCACGGAGAGCCGCGGTTCTTCGGCATCCTGCGACAATCGCTGGGCAACACGCTGGGCCACCACCGTAGCGGATTCCGCCGTGCTCTCCGCGAGAACCAAAGCAAATTCATCCCCGCCGTACCGCGCCGCCGTATCCGTCTCGCGGCAGCTCAAGTGCAAAACCTCGGCCACGCGGCAAATCGCCAGGCTGCCCACAAGGTGCCCGTATTCGTCGTTGATTTTTTTCAAGCCGTCCAGATCCAGTAGGAGAACCGCGAACGGCTTTCCCGTGCGTCCGTAGCGCTTAATCTCTTCGTCGACCTTCTCCACCAGCAATCGGTAATTCGCCAGCCCCGTCAGCGGGTCGCGCACCGCCAACAGTTTCGCCTGCTCTTCCTGCCGCCGCCGCTCGGAAACTTCCGCGGCAAACACCAGGGTCATCAGCGCCTGGATGGAAAGAAACGATTGCAGGAGCAGCAAGGAATCGTTCGGCGATTGGCGCGCGAACGGCCCGTACCCATGAATGGTCCCCACCACCGCAATCGCGCACACCAGGCAGATGGTCGCGGAAGCCTCGCGCGGCCCAAACCGAAACGCCGCCCAGATCAGAAACGGCGTGCACAGAAACGTCCAGGGATCGTTTCGGACCTCTGAGTGCAACACTGGCCCGAAAACGATTCCCGAGATCAGCAGCGTAGAAGCCAGAAGCGCGGCAGCCTCAGCAAATTGGCGCTTCGACCACTTCAGGCTGGGATTGGCGCTCCACAACAGCAAAAACGGCGCAAAAACCAGCGCTCCCGCGGCATCTCCCAGCCACCAAGTGCGCCAGATGATTCCGTATTGATGCCAGGGCGCAAAGGCGCCCAGAGCCAGGCTGGTGACGCCAAAGGTCGCGGCGATAGCGGTGCTCAAGATCCCGCCATAGAGAGCAAAACGAAGAATATCCCACGTTCGATCAAAAACGTCTTTGCCGTTGGCAAACCGCGAGACTAAATACGTTGCCGTTACCGCCTCGAGACAGTTCCCCGCCCCGATGCCCAGCGACGTTAGCACCGATCCTGCCGTGGTCAGGTTCACGACGAACGCGCCCACAAAAATTGCCGGCCAATATCGCAGCCCCAGAAGCAGCAGCGTCACCATGGCAATACCGGTTGGCGGCCAGAAGGGACTTGCGCTCGGATGCACGGTGGCCAAACGGAGGCTCAGCTTCGCGGCGAGGACGTACGTGGCACAGGCGGCCAGGCCGACGAACAATTGTTTCAGTCGCTGCGAACGCCACACGCTGGACTTTCTTTCCATAAGGGCCGGAGAGGGTCGACGAGTCTGCCTTGGTAACTGGCGATGGGACCTTTCGGTCCGACATTAAGGTCTGCTGTATCAATAGGCCATGCTATCCCCATGCCGACCTTAGGTCCCAGATGCCGGAACCTGGCAGCAAGCCGCCCGAACGGCTCCCACTAGTACTAGTAATGTCAAAGAATTCGATACCTGAGAGTGGGCTTGTGGTTTTACGGTTTCGTATCCGTTAGTTAGGTAAACCCCCTAGCCCTTTCGTTCAGGTCCGAGAGGCTACCGGCCGGCTCGCCGACCAGTCTGGATTAGCGGTAGGAAACTGCGCGCGATTGGCAAGATCAATGGTGTTCTGAAGCAAGACCTCAAAACTAGGAGCCAATTCGGCTGCGACTTTGGATCCTATAATTGCACAAGATCCCTTCATGGTCGATTTTGACGACCCTCATCTCGCGACCCTTCTTCCGCGAACTATAATGGGAGAGCAGGTTCGCGCGCCGCAAGTCCTCGGGTGAGGTCATAGGAAAGTCTGGGAAATCGTCTAGCGCACAACGCCGCTCACAGGGCTCGAAGCCGATGCGTAAAGCCGTTTCGGCATGCGGCCCGCAAGGTAGGACTTGTGCCCGGCGATAACCGCATCGCGCATCGCTTCTGCCATCAGCACGGCATCCTCCGCCTCGGCGATCGCGGTGTTCATCAACACGCCATCCGCGCCAAGTTCCATGGCGATGGCCGCATCGGAAGCCGTGCCAACTCCCGCATCCACAATCATCGGCACTTCCGTGATGCGCTCGCGCAAAATCCGCAGATTCGCCGGATTCTGCACGCCCAGACCGGACCCGATGGGCGCAGCTAGCGGCATGACGGCCGCCGCACCCGCGTCAATCAGTTTGCGCGCTGCAATAAGATCATCGTTCGTATAAGGCAACACGACAAATCCTTCTTTAACCAAAACTCGCGTGGCCTCAACGAGCTGCTCCGTATCCGGAAAAAGTGTCTGCTGGTCGCCGATAACTTCGAGCTTGATCCAATTCGAAAGCCCCACTTCGCGCGCTAACCGCGCCGTGCGTATGGCTTCATCGGCCGTGTAGCATGCCGCCGTATTCGGCAAAATGAAAATCTTCGCGCGGTCGATGTAGTCCAGCAGCGATTCCTTTGACTTGTCCGTCAGATTCACACGCCGCACCGCCACGGTAACCATCTCCGCCCTGGAAGCCGCGTGCGCCCGCGCCATTTCCTGAAAGCTCCGGTACTTCCCGGTTCCCACGATCAGCCGCGACTGAAACGCGCGCCCCGCGATCACCAAATTGTCTTGCATAAAAGAACCTCAACTGGATTTTAGCCCCTACGCGCCGCCGGAACAAATCCCTCCGCGGTGACGGTAGTGGCGGGTCTTTAGACCCGTGCATTTTGTTTTCCCAGGCGAATTTGCTAATACGTCTCGCTCGCGAGTCCAGAGATCCGCGAGGTATGCATTTTCCAATCCACGCACGTGGGTGTAGACTCGCAGAGCCAAAAATCGGGGCGCGGTGCACCGCCACTCGCCATCCATGTCCATTTCGCATGAAACTTTCGCGGGGTATTCACGTCTATGACCAAGGGTGGTGGGGTGTTCGGAACCATTCCTGTGAAAATGCGATTCCTTGGAAAGCGTAATCTCCAATTTCTGGTGGAGGGCGTGATGAACTGGAAAGCCACTGTGGTGATTCTCGCTTTGGCGTTTGCGGCATACAGCGTCTTCGCGCAGAGCGCCTCTGGGCAGGCAAGCGCCGACATCGACATTCCGTTTCAAAAATTTGTCCTGGACAACGGGCTAACCTTGATTGTCCACGAAGACCATAAGGCGCCCATCGTCGCCGTGAACCTCTGGTACCACGTCGGCTCGAAAAACGAAAAGCCGGGCAAAACCGGCTTCGCGCATCTCTTCGAGCACTTGATGTTCGGCGGCAGCGAACATGCCCCCGGCCGTTACATTGACGCCATGGAAAAAATCGGCGCCACCGACCTGAACGGCACCACCAACAACGACCGCACTAACTACTTCGAAAACGTGCCCACATCGGCCCTCGATTACACCCTGTGGATGGAATCCGACCGCATGGGTTATCTCCTCGGCTCGCTCGATCAGAAGACTCTCGATTTGCAGCGCGGTGTCGTCCAGAACGAAAAGCGCCAGGGTGAAAACCAGCCCTACGCAGTCGCCTTTCAGCTCATCACCCATAACACGTATCCCGCGAACCATCCTTATTCCTGGACCGTCATCGGCGAGATGGCCGATCTCAACGCTGCCTCCATGGACGACGTGAAGGAATGGTTTAAGACCTACTACGGTCCCTCCAACGTGGTGATTTGCTTGGCGGGCGACATCGACGCCAAAACCGCCAAAGAAAAAGTCGAAAAATATTTTGGCAACATTCCGTCTGGTCCTCCCGTCGCGCACCAGGAAGCTTGGATCGCAAAAATGACCGGAACGCACCGCCAAAAAGTGCAGGACCGCGTCCCGCAAGCGCGCATTTACAAGGTTTGGAATGTCCCGCAGGACGGAACGCCCGACGGCGATTATCTCGACCTCGTAAGCGATATCTTGAGCGTTGGGAAAACCTCCCGCTTCTACAAGCGTCTCGTGTACGACGACCAGATTGCCACCAATGCGAATGCCTTCGTCGCTTTGAACGAAATCGCCGGGCAGTTCCTTGTGCAGGCTACAGCGAAACCCGGGGGCGACTTGGCCCAAGTGGAAAAAGAGTTGGACGAAGAACTGGCGAAATTTCTCAACGACGGTCCCACTCCCGAAGAACTCGCCCGCGTGAAAGCACAATATCAAGCCAACTTTATTCGCGGGATCGAACGCATCGGCGGATTCGGCGGCAAGTCCGACCAACTCGCGCGCAACCAGGTCTTCCATGACGACCCCGCGCACTACAAAATTTCCCTGAAGCGCGTACAGGAAGCCACCGCCGAAGACTTGAAAGCCGCTGCGAATCGCTGGCTGTCGGAAGGCGTTTACATTTTGGAAGTGCTTCCCTTCCCGGATTACAAAGCTGCCGCAAACGGAGCCGACCGTTCGAAAGCTCCATCCATCGGAACTCCTCCCGAGCTAAAACTCCCAAAACTTCGGCGAACCACCCTGTCGAACGGATTGAAAGTCATCCTCGCGGAGCGCCATGAGGTTCCCTTGGTCACCTTCTGGCTCGATGTCGACGCGGGCTACGCTGCCGATTCCTCCGCGCTCCCGGGGACCTCGAGCATGACCATGGCGCTTCTCAATGGCGGCACGAAAACGCGGAGCGCGCTGCAAATTAGCGACGAACAAGCCTTGCTGGGCGCGCAAATCGCGGCGTATTCCAATCTGGACATGTCCATCGCGCGTTTGTCCGCGCTGAAGTCCAAACTCGATCCCTCTCTCGAACTGTTTTCCGACCTCATTCTGAATCCCGTTTTCCCGGAAGACGACTTCAAAAAGCAGCAGAAGCTGCAACTCGCCGCCATCCAGCGCGAACAAACCACGCCCATCCAAATGGGCTTGCGCGTGTTCCCTGGACTTCTGTACGGGCCGGGCCACGCCTACGGCAATCCGCTCACCGGCTCCGGCACCATCGCCAGCGTCGAAAAAATGAAGCGCGAGGATCTCGTGAAATTTCATCAGGCGTGGTTCAAGCCCAATCACGCTACTCTGGTGATTGCTGGCGACACGACCCTCGGGGAAATCACTCCGAAGCTCGAAAAGCTATTTGCAAATTGGAAGTCGGGGCAAACGCCCGAGAAAAGCATCAAGAACGTCCAAATGCCGCAGAAGTCCGTCGTCTACTTGATGGATAAGCCTGCCGCGCAGCAGTCCATCATCGTGGTCGGAAATATCGCGCCGCCCACGGCTAACCCCGATGAGATTGCGATCGAAGCCATGAACGATGGTCTCGGCGGCCTATTCCTTTCGCGCATCAACGCCAACCTCCGCGAGAACAAGCACTGGTCCTATGGAACGAGGACGCAGTTGTGGCCGGCGCGTGGCCAGCGGCCCTGGATGACCATTGCTCCGGTGCAAACCGACAAGACCAAAGAATCGTTGGTGGAGCTCAACAACGAACTGCGCGGAATTGTGGGCGACCATCCGCTCTCGCAAGAAGAATTGGCCGTCGTGCAAGACAGCGAAACGCTCAGCCTACCCGGCTCGCGCGAAACGCAGCAGGAGGTCGGCAGCTCTATCAATGAGCTGGTACAATTTGGATTGCCCGACGATTACTACGAGACGATGGCGGCCAAGATCCGCGCGCTCAAAGCCGCCGATGTTGCTGCGGCGGCAAAAATCATCGTGCATCCCGACAACTTGATCTGGGTGATTGTCGGCGACCGCGCCAAAATCGAAGCGGGCGTGAAGGAACTAAATCTAGGCGAACTCCACTTCCTCAGCCCCGATGGCAAACCCCTGTAATCTCGCAGAGATTACCGCGGCCGTGCCCTTCTATCCATTTCTAGCGTGGCTCGGTGAGATCCTGATCTTGAAAACGTACCTACCTAAAAGCATCCCGAATCCCCGCGCTTTTTGCGGGGTGAGGGATCTGCTTTTCGGTTTTGCCGGCGTCCTCGCTGGCGATGTCGGCACAGCCGCTGAAAGGTTATTCCTGGAAAATCGGGTGGGGCTCGGCGACGCCGGCGTAAAGCGACTCGATGAGGTTGCGGTATTTCTCTTCCACCACGCGGCGCTTGAGCTTCAGCGTAAAAGTGAGGCTACCATCGGCAAACGTGAAATCTTCGGGAAGGAGGGCGAAGCGCTTGATGCTCTCGTACTGCGCGAGGCGCACCGTCATCCGTTTGACCTCGCTTTCGATGAGCGCGTGCGTGCGAGGATGCGTCGCCAGATCGGCATTGGAGGAAAATTTCAGGCCTTCAGCTGCCAGCCGCTCGCCGACCGTGGTGGAATTTGGAACAATCAGCGCGGCCACAAACTTGCGCTTATCACCCACGACCATGGCATTCAGGATGTACGGACTGGTCTTCAGCAGGTTCTCAATCGGCTGCGGTGCCACAAATTTCCCGCCGGCGGTCTTCAGCAAGTCTTTCTTGCGGTCCGTAATGTAGAGGTAGCCGTCGTCATCAAGAAAGCCGATGTCGCCCGTGCTGAACCAGCCGTCTTCGGTTAAGACTTCGCGCGTAGCTTCGGGATTCTTGTAGTAGCCCTGCATGATGCACGGCCCCTTCACCAAAATCTCTCCGTCTTCCGCGATGCGCACTTGCACGTTGGCGATCGGTTTTCCCGAACTGCCCACGCGATTCACCGGATAATTTGTCGACACAATCGGCGAAGTTTCCGTCAATCCATAGCCCTGATAAATGGGCACGCCCACTGCCCAGAAAAATTCTGCCAGGTCTTTGGAAAGCGGCGCTCCGCCAGAACTGATCAGGCGTAGCCGCCCGCCCATTCTGGTATGAATTTTCTTGTACACCAACTGGTTGGCCAGCAGCCATTGCAGCTTTACCGCAAAGCTGGCGTGTCCGCCGCTGGCCTTCCAATGCACCGATTGATTGGCAATTTTCATCGCCCAATCGAAAATCATGCGCCTCACGCCCGTCGTTTTCGAGCCTTGTTCCACCAACCGCGCGTAAATCTTTTCAAAGAAGCGCGGAACCGCCGCGAGCACCGTCGGGTGGACTTCCAGCAGCGCCTGCGGCACCGCTTCGATAGCCTCGACGTAGGCGAGCGGAGCGCCCTGAAAGATGTAAATGTAGGCCACCGTGCGTTCATACACATGCGAAAGCGGCAGAAACGAAAGCGCCACGTCTTCGGCGGGATTGAGATGGAAATCCTGTCCCACGTCCGTCACGTTGGAGCAAAAATTCGTGTGCGTGAGCATCACGCCCTTGGGCTCGCCCGTGGTGCCGGAAGTATAGATGAGCGAAGCAAGCTGCCCCGGCAGCACTTGCGAAGCGCGCAGGCGGTAGGAAGAAATGTCCGTAGCACCGGCGGTGGCAATCAGCGTCTCGTAGCGTAGGCATTCACTGGGCAGACCCTCGCCTGCGTCGGCCACGACAATATTTTCCACTTCAGGCAGATTACCGCGCACCGATAGTAGTTTCTCAAGCTGCGCTTTGCCCGCCACAAAAACCACTTTCGCGCCGCAATGCTTCAGGATGTAGGTCATGCGGTCGGGCGATTCGTTGAAGTAGATCGGGACGGTAATCGCGCCCGCGCCGTTGATGGCAAAATCCGCCGTGTGCCATTCGGGACGGTTCGCGGAGAAAAGCCCGACGCGATCGCCCGGCTTTACGCCCAGTTCCACGAACGCGGACGACAGGCCCGCGACGCGGCGCAGAAATTCCTCGGAGGAAATGGCTTCCCAGCGGCCGTCCCGGCGCACCATTTGCGCGTGAGGGATCGGCAAATTATCAATCGCCTTCAGAAAGCGTGAGGGAAGCGTGCCGTAGCTCATGGTCCGTAGCGGCGCTCTTCAGGGCGGCATGTTTGTTCCCGCGGGAAAGTTGTAGTGCATCCCACGCGGCCGCATCTGCACTTCACTGTACCCCACCGCTGCCGCACGCGCAACGCGCGCTGTGCGCCCGCGCGGTGACCTGCGTCACGTGGTCGTGTCCTGGGCCTCGTCCCGCAGATGCACGATATTCCAGATTCTGGGCAGCAGCCGGAATATCGTGCCTCCGATCTATTGGTAACGCCCGAATCTTGCCGGCGGTTTCCACTGGCGTAGCGGCGACTTTATGTCGCCACCCTAAGGCAGTTTGCGCTGTGGGGACGCAGCGTCACGGCACGCCGCCAGTCCGAGCGCAGCGAGGAATCGTGGCTGGATCTCAAGCCAACTGGCACGACGAGACCCGGCGGCCTGCGAGCGAAAAGGGATTCGTTTTTCGCTTGACATACGAATTAATTAGTACTACAAAACTCCAATGCGACCCAAGCACAACACGCTTACCCCCCAGGAACTCGAAATCATGAAGCTCGTCTGGCAACGCGGCGCCGCTACCGTCCGCGATGTTTACGAAGTCCTGCTCCAGCGCCGCAAAATCGCCTACACCACGGTCATGACCATGATGAAGATCCTGGAAACCAAGGGCTACCTCAAGAAGCGCCGCCAGGATCGCGCCTTCCTTTACCGCCCGGCGCACCCGAAAAGCCAAATCATTGGCGGCATGATCCGCGAATTTATTGATCGAGTTTTTAACGGCTCAGTCGAACCTCTCCTCGTCCATCTCGTCAAATCGCGCCATCTTAATGAAAAAGACCTTCAAAAGATTGTGCGCCTGGTGGAGGAGAGCGAATAAGCGTGCCCCGCAGGAACGGAAGGAGCCCTCCATGCAATTGCCTTTGTGGTTTTCAAATTTAATCTTCTGGAGCATCCAGGTTGCTCTTTTGATCCTTGCCGCTGGATTCCTCGCGCGCGCCCTCCGGATTCAGCAGCCACGCGTTGTTCTGGCGTCTTGGCGGTTGCTCCTCGCGATTAGCTTGCTCCTCCCATTCCTCCAGCCCTGGCACCGTCCACAAGCGATCGGAACGGTCGCTAGCACCACGGACTTCGTCGGGGTTCCTCTTCCCTCGCCATCCAGTCCCACAGCGAGCCACTGGCACGTTCCTAACCTTGAATCAATCGCTCCCTTTCTCGGCGTAATAGTTCTTCTCGGAATTGCCCTGCGCTTCGCCGCCCTCGTGCTCGGTCTTCTCAAGCTTCGCCGATTCCGTCAAGCATCTTTGCCTATTCCCTCCTCTGTGGAACTCGCCTCCGTTCTCGAAGCCATGCGCGCTCTCGTGGCTGCGTCCGCGGAGTTCCGCTTTTCCTCCCAAGTGGATTCGCCCGTCACGTTCGGTTTTTTGGCTCCGGTCGTGCTCCTGCCGGAACGTTTTGCTTCTCTGGACCCGCGATTCCAGTCCGCCATTGCCTGTCACGAGCTCCTTCACGTGCGCCGCCACGATTGGGCCTATCACCTTGGCGAAGAAGTCCTTCGCGCTCTGTTCTGGTTTCATCCTGCCATTGCTTGGCTCATTTCGCGTGTCCGGTTGGCGCGCGAGCAGGTCGTGGATCTCGAAGTCGTGACCCTTACGAACGCGCGCAAGCCCTACCTTGAAGCCCTTCTCGAGTTCACACAAAGCCGCGCAACCATCGCCGCCATCCCCGCACCGCCTTTTCTCGCCGAGCGTCAACTCGTCGAGCGCGTTGCCCTCATGCTTAAGGAGGTTCGTATGTCCCGGACAAGATTGATTGCCTCGTTGACCGTTATCGCGTGTTGCCTCGCGTTGGTCGTTGTCCTCGCCGCGCGGACTTTCCCGCTGAAAGCTGCGCGCCTCGCCGTCCAATCGGCGCCGAAAATCGGCATCGCGGGCGGTGTTTCTGGTGGCATCTCGGGCGACGTAAAGTCAGGAGTTTCCGGAGGCGTTGCTGCCGGAGTCGAGAGGGGCATCAGCGGCGATGCTCGAGAACGCTCATTGGTCGATGAACCGAAAGTAGATATATCCACCATCTGGACCGACACCGTTAAGAGAGGCCCGATGGTGCGCCAGGTTCGCGGTTTGGGAACCCTCGTTCCTGCTGAGGGTTCCACGAACCTGGCTGCCAGAGTGACTCTCCCGGCTGCGATGACCGCCGACCTGAAGCCTGGCCAGCCAGCCACGGTTGCCACGCAAAAAGGCCCTCTCGCGAAGGGCCACGTTAGCAGCATTAGCCCATCCACATCAGGCGACACGCGTACGGTGAACGTCGTCCTCGATGGCGTGCCCGAAGGCACGAGGGCGGGTCTCAAAGTCGACACCTGGATTGACATCGAAAAACTCGACAATATTCTGTACATCGGACGCCCTATACAAAATGGCGCACCCGCCTTGCCAAACTCCACCGCTTCCCTGTTCAAGATCGTCAATGACGGCAAAGAAGCCGTACGCGTCAGCGTAAAGCTTGGTCGCGCATCCGTGAACACAATCGAGGTCTTAGGCGGCCTGGAAGTCGGGGACAAAATCATCCTCTCCGACATGTCCAGCGCTGACAACGTGGAGCGCGTCCGCCTTACCGACGAAAAACATCTTTCTCACCAATAGCCTACGCTGCCTACTTGCTTTCCCTCCCGACGCCTGCCCGTAGGAAGGACCTGTGGGTTTTTCACGCTCTTTTGGCGCTCCTTCTATCGTGCACCTCGAGGGGCCCACGCCCAGTTCCTCCCGTGCTCCTGCTTCGCGGGCCCTAAGATTCCCAAGCTACCAGCTCATTCCAAAGGACTTACACAATTTCTAAGCTCTTTAGAATCGACACTGACGAAAAACCTAGGGCCGGAGGAGGCTTGCCGTCACAAGCCTGTCTGCGGCAGGCAGGCTCCCTCAAGAGGAGGACGCTTTGCCCGGGCGGGACTTTGCGTCGGGATGGCGCGGGGACCAATCCTTGGGAGGGAAGGCTACGTGCCAGAAGGTGGGATTGGGAAGCAGGAACTCGACGCCGACCTTCACTTCGTCGTTCGGAAAGCGGTCAATGTGCGCGACCACGCATTCAAGCGAATCCTTGGTCTGCGGATTCGACAGCGTCAGCCGCTGGCCACGATAGAGCGGCGCGGAAACCACGAGCAGTGCGCCATGAGCGCTGACCGCCAAGGTGTACGTCTCTTCTTGGGAGAGCGGCGCAGCGCCAACTTGCACCGAGACGCGCACAGGAACCTTCATCAGCACGCGCTGGCTGCGGCGGCGATTGGCGGCAAGCCAGGAAGTTTCGCGGGACTCGTTGATCCAGGCATCGAGCGTGCCGCCATGTTCCGGCTTGACCGCCGTAAACATGAGCCCCATGCCCCTGCCCGGCTGGTTGTAGACGACGCGACCCTGAACTTCGAGCCATTTGCCGCCCTTGGTCATGCGCACGCTGGCGGTGGTGCCTAAGGGGAGCGGATTGTCGGTGTCGAGATAACAGCCTTGCTGGCTCAGGTCGCGCACGCGCGTGGCGTGGAAGGCGTAGCGCGGGTTCGCGCGGCGGTCGGCCGCGGAAGGAGGCGTAGAGGACAATGCAGGAGCTTTGGGGGAAGCTGGGGGCGTCCCCGGGTGCCTTTGCACGTGGAAGGAGTTCGTAAAATCCTCGATTTCCTTTTGCAGCTCGATGGAGATTTCCGAGTTGTCCGTTTCGAGTGGCATCTCGGCAGGACCTGCGGGGCTCTCGGCTTCCACTTGAACCGCAACCGGTGGCGCGGGCTTGGCGCCTTCCTCTGCGGATTGCACGTCGAGATGCACCGGCACTGCGGCGTGCTCCACTGGTTGCGGGGCGTTCTTGATTGGCTTCACGCGCGACGCGGGACTTGGTTTGCGCTTGCTGCGCTTCATAACTAGGAGATTTTACTGCAACACAGCGAATCGGCAGCTGGTTGGTTGCTGACGTGAAATCTAAGAGGAAATGGCGGCGCAGTAAATGCAAATATACCTAGTAAGTGCACAGAAACGAATTTGTGCCGCGCGCGGCGAAAGCAGATGAAGCGTGGATGCAATTGGCGGCAGCGTGCGTTAGTATGGGCGGGAAAGAGAGAAAGTCATGAGCGCGACATTGCCTGGCACAGTGGCGGAGGCGGGATTGTCGAAAGGACCATATCGCGCGCCGCGCGGGACGCAGATTTCCTGCAAAGGCTGGCAGCAGGAAGCGGCGCTGCGCATGCTGCTGAACAATTTGGATCCGGAAGTGGCGGAAAAGCCGGAAGACCTGGTCGTCTACGGCGGGACGGGCAAAGCGGCGCGCAACCGGGAATGTTTCCATGCGATTGTGCGTTCGCTGAAGGTGCTGGAAGCAGACGAAACACTACTGGTGCAGTCGGGAAAGCCGGTGGCCGTGTTTCGCACGCATGAGTACGCGCCGCGCGTGCTGCTGTGCAATTCCAACCTCGTAGGCCACTGGAACAACTGGGACAAATTCCACGAACTGGACCGCGCGGGCTTGATGATGTACGGGCAGATGACCGCGGGAAGCTGGATTTACATCGGCACGCAGGGAATTTTGCAGGGAACGTACGAGACGTTTGCGGCGGCGGCAAAAAAACATTTTGGCGGCCACTTGAAGGGCAAGCTTGTGGTCAGCGGCGGCATGGGCGGCATGGGTGGAGCGCAGCCGCTGGCGGCCACGATGAATGGCGCGGCGTTCTTGGGAGTTGACGTTGATCCGGAGCGCATCAAGAAGCGGTTGAAGACCGGTTACTGCGACGTGCTGGTGACTTCGCTCGACGAAGCGCTGCGCATTTTGAAAAACGCGGTGCGCAAGGGCGAAGCGACTTCCGTCGGGCTGGTAGGCAATTGCGCGGACGTGATTCCGGAACTGGCGAAGCGCGGCGTGGTGCCGGATGTGTTGACGGATCAAACCAGCGCGCACGATCCGTTGGGCGGGTATGTGCCGAATGGGATGACGTTCGAAGCGGCGCTGGAGCTGCGGAAGCAATATCCGGAGGAGTACCAGAAGCGCGCGCTGGCGGCGATTGCTGTGCACGTGCAGGGCATGCTGGATTTGCAGAAGCTGGGCGCGGTGACGTTCGACTATGGGAACAACATACGCACCTTCGCGTTTCAGCAGGGCGTGAAGAATGCGTACGACTTCCCGGGATTTGTGCCGGCATACATCCGGCCGCTGTTTTGCGAGGGGAAAGGGCCGTTTCGGTGGGCGGCGCTCTCCGGCGAGCCTTCAGACATTGCGCGAACGGACCAGCTAGTGCTGGAAATGTTTCCGCACGACGAGCATTTGAACCGCTGGATCAAGCTGGCGCAGAAGCGCGTGAAGTTTCAGGGCCTGCCGTCGCGGATTTGCTGGCTGGGTTATGGGGAGCGCGACAAGTTTGGGCTGGCGCTGAATGATTTGGTGGCGCGCGGGGAAATCAAAGCGCCGGTGGTGATGGGGCGCGATCATCTCGATTGCGGGTCGGTGGCGTCGCCGTATCGCGAGACGGAAGCGATGCTGGACGGCTCGGATGCCGTGGCGGACTGGCCGCTGCTGAACGCGCTGATCAATACGGCGAGCGGCGCGTCCTGGGTGTCGATTCACAATGGCGGCGGCGTGGGGATTGGTTACTCGCAGCATGCGGGACAAGTCACCGTGGCCGATGGAACCAAGGAAATGGCCAAGCGCATTGAGCGCGTGTTGACGAATGATCCGGGGCTGGGCGTAGCGCGGCACGTGGACGCGGGGTATCCCGAAGCCATTGCGTTCGCAAAAAAAACCCGCGTAAAAATCCCCATGGGGTAGACATTGCACATGGCGCAAAACCAAAAAGAAAAAAGATAAAGTACAGACGCAGCGGGCGCAGGGTCTGCGCAGAGCAACCGAAGAGCACACGGGCTGAAACCTGTGTTACGGAGAGGTAATCCGGCATAATACGAGGGCCTTGGCCGACTCCCTGCTCATTACCGGCGCATCGCAATTGCTGACGCTGCGCGGACGCGGTCCGCGACGCGGTGATGCCCTTTCGAAGTTGGACATCGTCGAAGACGGCGCGCTGCTGGTGCGAGACGGCGTGATCGCGGCGGCTGGACCGCGCGGACAAGTCGAAGCGTTGCCGGGCGCGCGTGGCGTGGAAAAGCTGGATCTTGAGGGCCGCGTGGCGCTGCCGGGATTTGTGGATTCGCACACACACCTGGTTCACGCGGCAAGCCGCGCGGAAGAGTACGAACTGAAGATTCAGGGAGCAAGTTACGAGGAGATTGCACGCAAGGGCGGCGGGATTCTCAACTCGGTGAAGAAGCTGCGCGCCGCCACCGCCGAGGAATTGAAAAAACGAGCGCATGCAGCGCTGCAACAATTTGCGGCACACGGAACAACGACGATTGAAGCAAAGAGCGGGTACGGGCTGGACGTTGCGAGCGAGCTGAAGATTTTGAAGCTGCACAAAGAACTGGCGGCGGAACACTCGTTGGAGATTATTTCGACATTTCTCGGCGCGCATGTCCTTCCCGATGAATTTCGCAAGAAGACGGATGGAGCCAAGCGCTACATTCAATTGCTGGAGGAAAATCTTCTGCCGACAGTTGCTGAGCACAAACTCGCGGAATTTTGCGACGTGTTTTGCGATCGCGGGGCATTCAGCGTAGCGGAATCGAAACGCATATTGCAGGCCGGGCGGGAGTGGGGACTGGCTCCGCGCATGCACGCGGAGCAGCTTTCGCGGACTGGCGCAACGCGGTTGGCGATTCTCCTGCGCGCGGCCAGTTGCGACCATCTCGAGCAGGTGAACAAAAGCGACATTCGCGCGCTCGGGAAATCCGAAACGGTGGCGACGCTGCTGCCCGGATGCGACTTTCACCTCGGATTGAAAAAATACGCGCCCGCGCGCGCGCTGATTGATGCAGGGGCGATTGTTGCACTGGCCACGGACTACAATCCTGGAACGAGCCCGACGCTGAGCATGCCAATGATTCTCTCGCTGGCGTGCGCGCAATTGCGCATGACTCCGGCGGAGGCTGTCGCGGCCGCGACCATCAACGCGGCCTACGCGCTGCAGCGCGAAAAGCAAGTCGGTTCGCTGGAAGTTGGCAAACAAGCGGACATCGCCGTATTCGAGGTGGCCGACTACCGCGAAATTCCTTATTATTTTGGAGTGAACCACTGCTGGATGACCGTGAAGCGCGGCCGTGTGATCCATGCTGCCAAAGAGTCCAGGAACTAGCTATTCGGGCAAGCCCGTCCGAAGACTGAAACTTCCGAAAATCGGGCCAGCGAAGACCAAAAGCCTCTTCGAAGAATATTTTTATACACTGTTGGGGGTCGTTTTTGTTTCGGTGGCGATCTTGGGGAAGGCAGGCGGCTTCAACACCTACAATACCTTGATCGTAGCGGCGTGGATAACCGGATTTATCTGGTTTGTGCGGCAGTGGAGAGGCTACGTTGCGGAGAAATCGAAAGCAGAGAATGGGAAGGCGATCGTGCCACCGGCGGAGACGCCTGCTACCGCGCACAAAGGGCCGTTACCTCTTCCACAGGGGATGAAGCCGATGATTGGGCCGCAATGGCCGATGAAACCCGGATCACGGCCCGCCTGGCCGGGATTGCCAAAAGAGCGCCCAGCAACGGCAGCTGAGAGCCCGGCTTCTCAGCCGTCCGGAGTTCAAACGCCAGGCGCTCCGTCACCGAACGGTCAATCGACGGAGACTGCGAACGAGGAGAAAAAGCGCGTCTTCGTGTATGAGCGCCCAACGCTTCCCGACCGCAAGCCCAAGCTGCCGAACAACTGGGGAGACCCCAAAAACAAGAAACCGAAACAATGAAACGACTGATTGAGTGCGTGCCGAATTTTTCCGAAGGACGGGACGCGGCGAAGGTGGATGCTATCGTCGCGGCCATGAGCAGCGTGCCGGGCGTGTACGTGCTGGACCGCGAAATGGACGCGGACCATCACCGCTCGGTGATTACGCTGGCAGGCGAGCCGGATGCAGTGGCCGAGGCGGCGCTGCAGGGCGCCGGCAAAGCGATGGAATTGATCGACCTAACTCAACACACGGGCGCCCATCCGCGCGTGGGCGCGACGGACGTGGTGCCGTTTATTCCCATCGAAGGCGTAACCATTGAGGATTGCGTGGCGCTGGCGCACCGCGTGGGCAACGAGATCTGGAAGCGCTACCGCATTCCGGTTTTCTTCTACGAAGCGGCAGCGACGCGGCCGGACCGCGTGAACCTGGAAAACGTGCGCCGGGGGCAATTCGAAGGGCTGCGCGAAGAGTTGAAGAAGAATCACGACCGGCAACCGGACGTGGGAGAGCCGAAGGTGCATCCCACGGCGGGCGTAACGGTGGTGGGCGCGCGGAAATTCTTGATTGCGTACAACGTGAACCTGAATACGCCGGACGTGGGAATCGCGAACAAGATTGCCAAAGCGATTCGGTTTTCGTCAGGCGGATTGCGCTATGTGAAGTCCATGGGCGTGGAGCTGAAGGCGCGCAACCTGGCGCAGGTTTCCATTAACCTGACGGATTTCGAGCAGACGCCCATGCATCGCGTCTACGAAATGGTGAAGCGCGAAGCAGAGCGCTATGGCGTGACGCCCGTGGGCAGCGAGATCGTTGGGCTGGTGCCGAAAAAGGCTCTGGAAATGACGGCGGATTTTTTTCTGCAATTGGAGAATTTCTCTCCGGCGCAGGTGTTTGAAAACAAGCTGGAGGACGCGCTGAGCGGGGCGCCGCTCGTGGCGGCAAAAGATGGAAAGTTAGCGGGACTGGCGCGGCCGTTTTTGGAGGCGGTGGCGACGCCCGCGGCAACGCCGGGCGGCGGAAGCGCCTCGGCGTTTGCGGGAGCGCTGGCCGCTGCGCTGGGGCAAATGGTTACCGGGCTTTCGAGAAAGAAGAAGTCGCAAGCCGCGTACGTCGACCAACTCTCGACGGCGCTGGATGAGATGCGAAAGACGGCGGACGAACTGGCCGGAGCAATTGATCGGGACGCCGAATCGTACGACGCGGTGATGGCAGCGTTCAAATTGCCACACGGGAACGCCAAGGAAACCAGCCAACGCGAAGAGGCGATTCAGAAGGCGACCAAAGGGGCCGCGGAAGTTCCTCTGCAAGTGGCCGAGCGGACGGTTGTCCTTTTCGAACGTCTGGGACAACTGGAGGGTATCGTTGCCGCATCCATGCGTTCAGACTTACACGTAGCACGTTTGATGGCCGGAGCAGGAACCCGCGGAGCACTGGCCAACATCGAGATCAATCTCGATGGATTGAAGGATGCAGCCTATGTAGCGTCCATGCGGGCAAAAGTTGCAGCGCTGCGCGAACGATTGGGCGATGCACCTCGCGCTACAAGCGCGTAAAATGATGGGGCCCTTCCCGAAAGGAGCATTTCATGAAAGTCATCAGGGCGATCGGCAAGGCCGGAGCCGCAGCTATGGTTACGGCAATTCTTCTGGCAGCGCCGAAGCCCGCGCACGCGGGACGCCTGGGCACAGACATCATTGCGCTGTTCCCGAAAAATGTCGGCGAGTTTGCCTACGCCGACCTGAAAAAGGCGCGAACGCAGAAATGGTTTCCGCAGCTACAAGAACAGATGATTCCGGAGCGTTTCCGGCAATTCGAGAAATTCCTGGCCTCGGCTGGAGTGGATCCCAATTCACAGGTGGAGGAACTGGCGTGGGGTCTCGTAGCAGAAGGAGTAGGCGCGAAGACCGAGGGCACAGGCTCCACGGCGGTTCCCACGGGAGAAGAGGTCGTGGGAGTGGCGCTGGGCACATACAACCCGAGTTCGACGGAAGCATATTTCAAACATCAGAAGCTGCCGACGTTCAAGGCGCGCGGCTACACGCTGTATTCGTTCGGCACCGGCTCGGGAGCAAGCGACCTGTTTTTCTTATTCATCGATTCGAATACCGCGGCGTTTGGGCACCGGCAAGTGCTGGAGAAAATGGTGGACGTGCGCTTTGGCGCGGAAGAAGGTCTGATGAACAACGACACGCTGTTCCCGCTGATCAACGAAGCGAACGGCAGCGGCGTGGTGTGGGCGGTGCTCAATCCCGCGTACACGCGGCTGGCGATGCAGCAACTCGCTCCGGAAGTCGAGCAGTTTCCCGAGGCGGCGAAGCTCGTTGCGCGCATGCAGAATCTGATCATCAACGTGGACGCGAGCAGCGGGATTGACGGGAAGTTCCAGGCCGTTTGCGGGTCCAGCGAAGATGCCAATACCCTTGGCCAACTGCTTCAGGCGGGATTTCTCTATAAACGCTATCAGGCGCAAAAGGACAATCCGGAGCTGGCGGACCTGCTGGACCAGGCGCGCATCACTCCCGCGGGAGATCGCGTGACGCTGCGCATGTCGCTCAGCGATGACCAGATGACGGCGCTGATTCGGAAGAATACGTTTGCGCTGAAAATGTAAAGAGCGCGACGGAAGTTGGGGATTCGGGATGACAGGTGTTGGCAGATGCGCTCTCAAGACAGGAGGTCGACAGAACCAGCCGGGTCCTAGCTCCTAGCGGCTCGGCGCGACTTGGCGGAGGTACTTCGTGAGACGCGTTATGGATTCGTTGCCGTGGGTTTCATGCTGGACGCGATCCACCCCCGCGAAGGCTCCCGCGTTTCCTGCGGTTTTCCCTTGCTTCGCGGCAAAGCCTGCGACGGTGCGCACGGCGGGAACCGGGCCGGCGTTTTCATGAGAGAGGGAAACTTCGAGGCGGTCCGAGAAACGTGCGAAGGTAACTTCCAGGTGGGGATGCGCTGCGGCGAGATGGTTGAAGGCGTCCAGGCAAGCTTCAATGACCGCGGATTGCAATCGAGCGACAGCGTCGCCCTCGAGGCCGGCACCATCCGCCAAGAAACGTGCTACGCCGCCAGCCGCCGCTGCCAGACGGGCGTCGGCATCCATGCACATGTGCAGATTGCTGCGTTCAGCGGCCACGGCTAGCTAGGGCAACGTCGCAGGCTTCCCGGCAATCCGGGCAATAATAGAGGCCGTCGAGGCAGAGACGGATGTTGTGCTGCCCCTTGCAAATGGTGCAATACTTCTCGCATGTGCAGCGGTCTTCCGGCATATCGCATTGCACACAAACGGTAGGACCTTCCATAGGCGCCCTCTAGAAAACTGTACCTGAGCTAAGCGGCGCGCGGCAAGATGAACGTGGGTGTACGATAGCGATTGGTGCATGCTTCGATGATGTGCAAATAGCCCTCTTCTTTGACCACTTTGAGAGTGCGTGCTAGTATCGGTTCCTGCCCGGGCGATAGGAATGGAATCCTCCACAACTCCACAAATTAGCGCGCTTCGCAAAACGCCGCTGAACGCATTGCACCGCCGACTGGGCGCAAAAATGGTCAATTTCGGCGGCTGGGACATGCCGGTGGAATACCCGTCAAGCGGCGGCTTGATTGTGGAGCACAAAGCGGTGCGCGGAAGCGTGGGAGTGTTTGACGTCAGCCACATGGGCGACATTCGCATTCGCAGCGGGAAGAAGCCCGGCGGAGCGTTGGCCGCGGTGCAGCACATCACCATGAACGATGCGTCCAAACTGGCGATTGGGCAGGCCCAATACTCCGCAATGCTCTATCCGCAAGGCACGTTCGTGGACGACCTGATCGTGCACCGGCTGGGCGAAGATGATTATCTGCTGGTGATTAACGCAGGCACGCGGGAGAAAGATATTTACTGGGTGCGCGAAAACACGAAGGCATTCGATTGCGTGGTGGAAGAGTTGAGCGACGCGTACACGCAGCTGGCGATTCAAGGGCCGCGGGCGGCTGAGGTGGTGCAAAAACTGACGGATGCGGATTTGAGCGGCGTCAAAAATTACTGGTTCACTCACGGCACGGTCTGCGCGCTGAAGAACACGTTGATTGCGCGGACTGGTTATACGGGCGAGGACGGATTTGAGATTTACGTGCCTTCCGACGAGCCGACGAGCGAAAAAGTCTGGAATCAAGTGATGGAGGCAGGACGCGGGTTCGGCATCGTTCCCTGCGGTCTGGGCGCGCGCAACACGCTGCGGCTGGAATCGAAGATGGCGCTGTACGGGCATGAGATCAGCGACAAGATCAACGTATGGGAAGCCGGGCTGGATCGCTACTGCAAGCTGGAGAAGGGCAATTTTATCGGGCGCGGTGCGCTGGAGCGCGCCAAGGCGGCGGGAGTGACGCGCACACTGGTCGGCCTCGAGATGATCGATCGCGGGATTGCTCGTGATGAGTATAGCTGCTGCAACGAAGCCGGCGAGAAAATTGGTGTGGTGACCAGCGGCTCGCCGTCGCCCACATTGGGCAAAAACATTGCGCTGGTCTACGTGCCGCCGGCATATTCCGCGCTGGGTACGATTTTGTACGTGGAAATCCGCGGCCAGAAATACAAAGCTCAGGTGGTTGCGACTCCCTTTTACAAGCGGCAGAAAAAAGCAGCGGCGCCGCGCCTCGCTTGAGGCAATCGCGACGAGTCCAAGGAGTGGTCTGATGGCGTATCCGAAGTCGTATCGCTACACGAAAGAGCACGAATGGATTGAAGTGAAAGGAGACCTCGCCACGATCGGCATCACCGATCACGCGCAGCATGAATTGGGCGACGTGGTCTTCGTCGAACTGCCCAAACCGGGCGCTAAGATTGAAGCTGGAAAATCGTTTGGCACGGTGGAGTCGGTGAAGGCCGTCAGCGAAATTTATGCCCCCGCGAGCGGAGAAGTGATTGAAATCAACGGCGAGCTTCAGAACAAACCGGAAACGATCAACAACGATCCGCACGGAGCCGCGTGGCTGATCAAAGTGCGTTTAACGAACGCCAAAGGGATCAGCGATTTAATGGACGCGCCCGCTTACGAAGCCTACATCGCGGAGAAGGGCAAGGAAACCTCCGCCTAATGCGCTACCTCCCGAAAAGTCCCGTCGAGCGGCGAGAAATGCTGGCCGCCATCGGCGCAAAATCCATCGATGAATTGTTTGCGAGCATTCCCGAAAAATACCGGCTGCGCGGGGCGCTGAAAATTCCCGGGCCGTACTCGGAAGCGGAAGTCATTCAATATTTCAAGGAACGTGCGGCGGAAAATGCCGCGGGTTATACGCGCTTTCTTGGTGCGGGCGTTTACAATCACCTTCGGTCGGTAGTGACGGACACGATCATCCAGCGCGGCGAATTCCTGACTTCGTATACGCCGTATCAGGCGGAAATCTCGCAAGGCACGTTGCAGGCGATTTTTGAATTTCAAACGCTGATGTGCCAACTCACCGGGCAGGACGTGGCGAATGCGTCGATGTACGACGGCTCGACGGCGACGACGGAAGCGGTACTGATGGCGGAGCGGCTGACGGGGCGGCAGCGCGTGCTGATAGCGCGGTCGGTGCATCCGGAATATCGCGAGGTGCTAAAGACATACGCCAGGAATTCCGGGCTGCGCATCGAAGAGATTCCCTTCAGCACGAGCGGGACGGTCGACACAAAGGCGCTGCAGGGTGCGCTGAAAGACGATGTCGCGGCGGTGGTTGCGCAATCGCCGAATTTTTTTGGAGCGATCGAGTCGTATGCGCCGCTGGCGGAGGCGGCACACGCGGAGGGCGCCCTGTTTGTCGTGGCCATTGCGGAAGGCGTTTCGCTGGGATTGCTGCGGCCGCCCGTCGAGGCAGACATTGTCGCGATGGAAGCGCAGAGCTTTGGCCTGCCGCCGAGTTATGGCGGACCATTTGCCGGGGTGATTGCCGCGCGCGAAAAATGCGTTCGCCAGATGCCAGGAAGGCTGGCGGGGCAAACGACGGATTCCGAAGGACATCGCGGATTTGTTTTGACGCTGGCAACGCGCGAGCAGCACATTCGCCGCGAAAAAGCGACTTCCAACATTTGCACGAATCAGGCGCTGTGCGCGCTGGCGGCTACGGTGCACTTGACGCTGCTGGGCAAAGAAGGTCTGCGAGAGATGGCAGAGCAGAATCTTTCGAAAGCGCAGTTCGCGCTCGCGGAGTTGCTGAAGATTCCGGGAGTGCGGCGGGCGTTTGACGCACCGTTCTTCAACGAATTTACGGTGGAGTTGCCACGCTCGGTAAAAATTGTGAATTTGCACTTGCTGCGCGAGAAAATTGTGGGGCCGTTGGCCCTCGGCACTGCCTATCCGGAACTCACGAAAAAAGCGCTGGTGTGCGTAACGGAAACGACGCCCCGCGCGGAGATTGAACGATTTGCAGGAGCGGTGAAGAGTGCGCTGGAACAGCCGGTTTAGGCGAATAGAAGAAGTTGTGGCCAACGAGCTGCGCCCTCTTGCCAGGCAAATGAGAAACATGAACGAAAAAATCAAAAAAGCTTCGCGGCACGTAAGCCAGAAGGAAGGATTGATCTTCGAGAAGTCGTCGCCAGGAAAGCGTGCGTTCGAATTGCCGCCCCTGGACGTTCCTGTGGCGGATGCATCGAAGGTGCTGGGCGCACATCATCGGGGGGATGGCGTCGAGGGCTTTCCAGAAGTCAGCGAGATCGAGGTGATTCGACATTTCACGCGGCTTTCCACCTGGAACCATGCCATTGACCTGGGCATGTATCCGCTGGGCTCCTGCACGATGAAGTACAACCCGCGCGTGAATGAATTTGTGGCCCGGCTCGAGGGAATCGCAACGGAGCACCCGTATCAACCAACGGATCTCTCGCAAGGCTGCCTCAAAATCCAGTGGCTGCTGGAAAAATGTCTGCTGGAAATTACTGGCATGGATGCCATCACGTTGCAGCCCGCCGCAGGAGCGCAAGGCGAGCTTACCGGATTGCTGTTGATCCGGGCTTATCTGCAGAAACAGGGGAATCCACGGAAGAAAGTGTTGATTCCGGACTCCGCGCACGGGACGAATCCGGCCACGGCAGTGATCGCTGGATACGAAGTGGAAAACATCAAGTCGGGCGCAAACGGACAGATTGATGTCGCAGGCTTGCGCAGATTGATGAACGAAGACGTGGCTGCGTTGATGATCACCAACCCTTCGACGCTGGGAATTTACGAGCAGCACCTGCCCGAAATCGCGCAGATTCTGCACGCCAAAGGCGCGCTGGTGTACATGGACGGCGCCAACATGAATGCGCTCGCGGGAATCACACGGCCGGGCGATGTTGGCGTCGACGTCATGCACCTCAACTTGCACAAGACCTTTTCGACGCCACATGGCGGCGGCGGTCCGGGAGCCGGGCCTGTAGCCATGAAGAAGATTCTCGAGCCGTTCCGCCCCGTGCCGATTTTGGTGGAAAAAGAAAATGGCCGTCTCGCGCTGGAGCCGGTGCGGCGGGAATCGATTGGCCGAGTGAAGGCCTTCAGCAGCAACTTCGGCGTGTTGGTGCGCGCGCTGGCGTACATCCTGGCGTACGGCCCGGGGGTGCGGCAGGCCACCGAAGACGCGGTGCTCAATGCAAATTACATTCGCAAGCATCTGGAAGGCGTGTACGAATTGCCTTATTCCCTGCCCTCGATGCATGAAGTGGTTTTCAGCGACGCGATTCAAAAGAAAGATGGCGTGAACACCATGGACATCGCCAAGCGGCTGATTGACTATGGATTCCATCCCTACACCACAGCTTTTCCGCTGATCGTACCTGGTGCCCTGATGATCGAGCCCACAGAGTCTGAGTCGCGCGAAGAGTGCGATCTGTTTATTGATGCCATGAAGTCCATTGCGGAAGAAGCCGCGACGCAGCCGGAACTCGTGAAGACCGCGCCGCACACGACACGCGTCGGTCGCCTGGATGAGGTGAGCGCGGCGCGCAAGCCGGTGCTTCGCTGGAAACCGGCTGCGCCACGGAGTACGGCAGCAGATTAAGTGAAAACGGCCTAACAGGCTGGCAGAAAGTCTTCCGCCGGTTTTACGCCCATTGGCAGGGGGCACACAAGAGTGCACTGCGTGAATTAAGACTCCTCTTCCTCTGCTAAACTTAATTGCTTTCCCTTCTCCTCGAAGATTGAAGAACGCATGACATTCGAAATCGAAGACTGGCTTCCTAAATCCGTAATTTTTCTGCGCAATTACGACCGGCACAAATTTGTTTCGGACTTGATCGCGGGCGTTACCGTGGGCTTGGTCGCACTGCCACTGGCGATGGCGTTTGCGATTGCGTCGGGCGTGCCGCCCCAAGCGGGGTTGTACTGCGCGATTGTGACCGGCTTTTTGATTTCCGCGCTAGGCGGCTCGAAAACGCAAATCGGCGGCCCCACCGGCGCTTTCGTGGTGGTCGTCGCAGGGATTATCGCCAAACATGGAATCGACGGGCTCTTGACGTGCACGATGATGGCTGGCGTGCTGCTGGTGCTTCTTGGCATCACCGGCATGGGCACGATGGTGAAATATTTTCCTCGGCCGGTGGTCGTTGGTTTCACGAACGGAATCGCCATTCTCATCGCCAGCACGCAAATCCGCGACTTCTTCGGCCTGAAGATGGATCACATTCCCGGCGACTTCTTTCACCGCATGAAGGCGTTTGCCGGGGCGTGGAACACGTTCTCCATGCCGGCCACCGCGGTTTCCATTCTTTCCATTGCGGTGATGATTTTCTGCCTGAAGTACGCCAAGAAGATTCCGGGCGCCATCCTGGTCACCTTCGGCGCGACCGCCGCGGTCATTCTCTTCCATACGCCCCTAGAAACCATCGGAACGCGCTTTGGCGGCATTCCACAGGGCCTGCCGAAGATCGTTGTTCCATCACTCCATTACGACATCTTCCGGCAGCTGCTCTCTTCCGCCTTTACCGTGGCCATGCTCGGTGCCATCGAGTCACTCATGTCCGCCGTCGTTTCCGACCGCATGAGCAACGAAAAACACAATCCCAACGTGGAATTAATCGGGCAGGGTGTGGCAAACATCATTTCGCCTCTCTTCGGCGGATTGCCTGCCACAGGCGCGATTGCGCGCACCGCCACAAATGTCCGCTCGGGCGCCAAGACTCCTGTTGCGGGAATGATTCATGCGCTCACGCTGCTGGCGATCATTCTTTTCGCCGCGCCGTTGGTGAAGAGCGTGCCACTTGCGGCGCTCGCGTCGATTCTGATGATCGTCGCGTACAACATGGGCGACTGGGAGGAAATCCCGGAAATTCTGAAGCTGAGCGCGGCGGACATCGCCGTGTGGCTGCTGACGATGACGCTAACCGTGGTTACGGACCTGACCTTTGCCGTGGAAGTGGGCATGGTGCTCGCCGCGCTCATGTTTATTCGCAAGGTTTCGCGAACCACCACCGTAAGCCCGGTGACCCGGGACTACATCGAAGACAGCCGCGTGCATGTGCTGCAAGGCAAGGACATCCCGGACTATGCGATTGTTTACCGCATTCATGGGCCGTTCTTGTTTGGCGCGACGGACAAGTTTGCGGATATCCTTTACAACCTCGACAAGCTGCCGCCCATCGTCATTCTGCGGCTGCGGAATATGACCGCGATTGACGCTACCGGCCTCGGCGCGATTCGCGACCTCGCCGATACCTTGCACGGGTCAGGCCGCTCGTTGCTACTTTGTGGCGCGAGGGAGCAACCCTCGCAACTGATGAAGCAGGCGGAGTTTGAGCGGCACGTCGGCACAGAAAATATCTGTGGGAGCATCGCCGAAGCTCTCGAACGCGCGGCGGGAGTTTATCGTGCGCAACACGCCGGCAAATCGGCGGAAGAGCTGGCCGCATGCCGCTCTTGAATTGGATCCGCGGACAATTCTGCTTCCCCTACCAAGAGCACCAGTACTCCCCTCCTCCGGCGCTGCGTGATTCACCGAGCCGACACGCTCCGTTTTCGCTGCCGTAACACAGCTGGAAACCGATAAGAAACCTGCCGCGCTGAAATAGCCTGGCGAACAGAAAAGGCGTTTCCTAGAATTCGGAACGCCTTTTCTCTGTTAAGACCGCGGCCTGACTCTTATTGCATGGCTTACGGAACACTTCCATCTTGGTGCTACTTTTGAAACCGCACGCTGTCGAGGATGGCGTCGAAGGTCTTGTCGTATTTTTCGTATGCGGATTGGGGGGCCACACAGACAAACGAAACCAGCCCTTCGGAACGCAATGTAGTGATGACCCAATCGGTTTCCTGCCCGCCTACGGGAGAATCGTTGCTGAGATATGTTGCGAGCCCGGGCTGGCCGTTCAAGCGCACACGCTCCGACTGCCGGGTAATCTTCATATTCGGATTCGATTTTTGAAGCTCTTGAATGAGCTGCTGCGTGGCGTTGTTCAGGGCATCCCAATCGTTGGGATCGCCGGGAGCCTGCGTGATGCGGACGATCAGCCCGTAAGCCAGGGCCGCGTGGCCGCTGCCGTCGTCCACGACGCCACCCTCCGGCGCAAACGAAGCGCCGCTTCCATTGTTGTCAGGATACTTCTTCCAATTGTCCGGATATTTCAGCGTATACGCATTCCCCTGATAAAGCTCAAATTTCGCAGACGGCAGCACAGGAGTTTTCGGGGCTACGGCCTCTCCGGGCACAGGCTTTTTCACTACCGGCAAGGCCAGCACTTCGCGTTTAATGGCTTCAAATTCCGCGGAATCGCGCTTGGCGGTTGGCGGGACTCCGCCCAGCTTGTCGATTTCCTCGTCCACGCGTTCCAGGCGGTGTTCGGGGTTCGGATGGTCGGAGAGAAACTCCGGCGGATTCTTCCCTTTCGTCTCGGCTTCGAGCTTCTCGAAAAACTGCGCCATGGCACGCGGGTCGTAGCCGCTGTCGTAGAGGACCTGCGTGCCCATGACATCCGCCTGCGATTCCGCGCTTCGCGAGTAACGCAGCAACACTCCGCCGGCGGCAAACGCACCCAACTGCGTCAGTAGGGCTCCTCCGGCCGAGCCGCCAAAGATCCCGCCGGCAATTCCGAGAAAGCCTTCCGCGGCCTGCGTTTTGGTCGCTTGATTCGTGCCGTGGCGCAGCGCCACATGCGAAAGCTCATGGGCCATGACGGCCGCAAGCTGCGCTTCGTTGTCGGCCACTTCGATGGCCCCGCGGTTGATGAACACATATCCACCCGGCAAGGCAAACGCGTTGATAGCCTTATCGTTCACGCAGTGAAATGCGAAGGGATACTGCACTCCGCCTGTTGGGAGCTTGGCCGCGAGCCGCACTCCCAGTTCCGTCAGATAGGCGTCCACTTTGGGCGCATTGCAAAGAGGCAATTGTCTCTCCGCATCCACCGCCGCTCTTTTGCCCACCTCGATGTCCTGCTGCGGGGTAAACATATTCCATCCGGGCTTCAGCGGCGTGCGCTGGGCGGAGGCAGCCGCCGCCAACAGAAGGAACAAGCACAAAAGGCTGACACCCGCGAAGGCCAGGCGCGCCTTCCCTTGCGACGGATTCCCTTTGCTACCCCACACTTTCACAGCAGCCTCCCGAGCGACTGCAAAATTAGGATGGCGATTCTCGTTTCAGAGTTACTTTAGCACTGGGGAGACACAAAAAGAAAAAGCCCGGGTGCCTGGGGCACCCGGGCAGGGGGTAAGAGGGCGGGAGGGCGAAGAAACTCGATTTACCGGGCCACGCGCGGCGAAGGCTCAGGAGAAGGCGTGGCATTGGGAGCATCTGCCAACTTGCCATTCCGCGCCGGAACGGCTTTGGCTACCAATGCTGGTTCCGGCTTGCGGGCCGGCATAGCCAGGTTTTCGCCTTCACGAACAAACGTTAGGCGTTCCTGCTCTTTGCTCCAGTCAATGCAAATGAGGTCGCCCAGGTGAACTTGCTCGGTAGCCAGCAGGTTGGCCAACGGATAGACGACGTGGCGCTCGATGGCGCGCTTCAAGTGCCGCGCGCCATAGCGCTGATCCGTCCCTTCCTGGAGGAGATAATCGCGGCCCTGCAGGGTGACGCGGAAGAGGAACTGCCCTTTGGCAGTTTCCAAAACGCGCTGCTGTACCTGGCCCAACTCAATCTCGAGAACCTGCTCCAACTGTTCGCGGCGCAATGGATGAAACACTACGACTTTGTCGAGGCGGTTCATGAACTCAGGCGAAAACTTGCGGCGCGCCGCTTCCACGGCGGTGCGCTGCACTTTTTGATCCAACCCGGCAGCCGGCTTATCGGCAGGCTGGATAAAGCCCATGCCACCCTGCATCAGTTCCGTAATTTCTCCGCCCCCGAGGTTCGAGGTCAGGAAGATGACCGTCTGAGAAAGGTCCACGCGGCGATTGTCTCCCAGCGTGAGGGTCGCTTTGTCCAACATGCCCAGCAACAATTGCCAAAGCGCGTCGCTGGCCTTCTCAATCTCGTCAAAGAGCAAGAAACTGAGCTTCAGCTTGTCGGTATGACAGGCCGCCAGGGCCTCCTGGGTGATCAAGGGGTGGGTTTCGCGATGGCCGAGGTAGCCCGGCGGGGAACCAATCAGCTTGGCAATTTCGTGAGAATGCTGAAACTCCGCACAATCCACCTTAAGGACCGCCCGGGCGTCCCCAAAGAGAATTTCGGCAGCCGCTTCCACGATGCGGGTCTTTCCCGAACCGGTCGGACCAAGAAAGAGCAAGTTGCCGACGGGCCGGCCGGGGGAATTCAAACCGGCGCAAAATACCTGGTACATATCGACCAGCGACTGGATGCCTTCTTCCTGACCAACGATCTTGGCACGCAAGGAAGCGTGAAAATCTCGGGTATCGTTGCTGCGGATGCTTGGATCCAGTTGGTGGCGGACAGCAGCTCTCATCGGCTTTGCCCTTTCTCCGCGTCTGTTGCCCAAGCGCGACGCGCGTCTCACGCTTGGCGCGAAAAATGAGATAGTGCATGGACCGTGCCAATCTTTAGCACCCTGTTGCAAGGCAGGAAACGCATTAATTTCAGCAAGATACGGAATTCCAAATTCTGTAGGCTGTCTCACAAACTGAGATTGCGTTCCCTTTTGAGTCAAAAATGAGAGCACACCTGCCGGAGCGGAACACTTTGTGTCATACGGGTAGCGACAAAAAGGGGCGCCGCTTGCGTGCGCCCTATGACAGTTAAAGTTTTACTTTAAGGAGTGCTTGGCGGTGGGAAGATCTTACGAATTGGAACGATCTTGCTTCTTGCGGCCCTGTGCCGCTGCCGAAGGCGCCCCGCCCGGCTGCGCCGCGCGTGATTTCTTCTCCTCCGCCACCGCCTCCTCCGGCGCGCTGGCCGACTTGCCATCGGTCGCTCCCGCCCCGGCAGCCGCAGCGCCTGCGCGCTTCGCCGCCGGTTCCACCAACGCTCCCTCGCCTTCCCGCACGAAGGTGAGTCGGTTGTGCGTTTTATCCCAATCAATGCATACCAAATCGCCCAAATTCACCTGGTCCGTGGCTAGAAGGTTGGCCAGCGGATAGACCACATGGCGCTCGATGGCGCGCTTTAGGTGGCGCGCTCCGTAGCGTTGGTCGGTGCCTTCCAGCAGCAAAAAATCGCGTCCGGCCGGAGTCACCCGGAACAGGAATTGTCCCTTGGCGGTATCCAGCACGCGCTGCTGCACTTGTCCCAGTTCAATGTCCAGCACTTCCTGCAACTGTTCCTTGTGAAGCGGATGGAAAACGACGACCTTGTCCAGGCGGTTCATGAATTCCGGAGAGAACTTGCGCCGTGCTGCCTCGACAGCGGTGCGCTGGACCTTTTCGTCCAAACCGCTTGCCGGTTTATCTTTCGGCTGGATAAAACCCATGCCGCCTTCCATCAATTCGCTAATCTCCCCGCCTCCAAGGTTGGAAGTGAGAAAAATAACCGTTTTGGACAGGTCGACCTTGCGATTGTCGCCGAGCGTCAGGGTGGCTTTATCCAGAATGCCCAGCAATAACTGCCATAAAGCGTCACTGGCCTTCTCAATCTCGTCGAAAAGCAAGAAACTTAGTTTTAGCTTGTCGGTGTGGCACGCCGCCAGCGTTTCCTGGGTGATGAGTGGGTGGGTTTCCCGGTGTCCCAGATAGCCCGGAGGCGAGCCAATCAGCTTGGCAATCTCGTGCGAGTGCTGAAACTCCGCGCAATCCACCTTAACGACCGCGCGGGCGTCTCCAAAGAGGATTTCGGCGGCAGCTTCCACAATGCGTGTCTTTCCGGAACCGGTGGGCCCGAGAAAAAGCAGGTTTCCTACCGGACGGCCGGGAGAGTTCAACCCGGCGCGAAACACCTGGTAGAGATCCACCAGCGCCTGGACCGCCTCTTCCTGGCCCACAATCTTCGCCCGCAGCGCCGACTGGAAATCAATCGTATCTGCGCTGCGCTTGCTTGGATCGAGCGAAAGAGTGTAGTCCCCCATGACCGCCTCCTAGCGAACCCGCCCCTGTGGGCCGCTGTACCGCCCGCGTCCTCGGCCAAATTGTTCCAGTTTGACCTGGATGGTCGACTGCAGGAGCCGCAATTGAACCAGCAGCTCCCTGGCCACCGTGGATGAATCTGAAAATCGGACGAGCGACGGGAACACATCTGCCAATTCAAGATTGAGGGTACGAAGAGAAGAAACGAGTCTTTGCACCTCGGGAGACTGGGGATCCGCCAGGTCCACGGACTGATTGCACTGCTCGCGCAGTGCTCTCCAATTGAGCTCCACGAACGGATGCTTTTTCGAAACTTCCTTGACGACCTCCTCAGTAATACGCGCGCGCTGACCTAGGCGCGCGAGATGCAGTTGCTGCACCTTTTCGCCGCGGCGCACGTTGTGCACCAGGTAGAACGAATTCCCTTTGCGGCGGACAAAAGCCATAACTTACCTCACCTCAAGCTCCATTCCATGCGCGTAGTGTAAACAACTTCCACTACGCTCTGCAATATTAGACACAATATTTCACCAAAAGTTGCACCGTATAAGTAACCCCTTCACCTTAAACATACCTGCGGTTATCACCCCATCATTTTTTTGCTGAATCACATCGATTTCCCTGCATCCTTGTTGTTTGATTTCCGCCGTCCCGTCCTTTTCCGCACATCCCGCGCATTCGACGCGCATGAAATACACGCGGGTTGTCTGCATCCGAATCAGCGTCTACCCATTTCATTAAACCCCGGAGTGGCACTTTTCTCTTGTTCTTCCGCAAACTCACACCTACCATGACGCATTCGTCCTTTGAGACCGATTGGTCTTCGGGAGTTACAACAAGAAATGTCCTGGAATCCCGTTTACCGCCTCGTGCAACGAATTCCGCGAGGAAAGGTTCTAACGTATGGGGGGCTGGCTAGAGTTCTGCGTTTGCCGGGCGGAGCGCGCACGGCCGGACGCGCCATGGCCGCCACTCCATCCGGAAAAGGCATTCCCTGGCACCGCGTGATCGGCGACCACGGAAAGATTCTCATCCGCGGACCACACGCTTTGCTGCAAAAAAAACTTCTCGAAAGCGAGGGTGTTTCCGTCGTCGAATTTCGTGTGGACCTGAAGCGCCACCTCTGGCAGCCGCGAAAGATCGGTAAGTCTAAGAGCGCAGCCCCGCGAAAGCGGGCCCGAAAGTAGGCTAGTCTTCGCGCAAGACTTGCATAGGCTCGACGCGCGCCGCTCCCATCGCGGGCACGAGCGAAGCGACGCCGGCAACAACCAGCACCAAGAACACCAAGAAAATGACCGCGGACAAAGTCGTAGCATCCGTAGGTGAAACGCCGTAAAGCATTCCAGACAGCACTCGCGCGAAAGCCAAAGCGAGCCCCCAACCCGCGAAGCACCCCAGTGCGGTAACACCAAGTCCTTGCAGAAGAAACTACTTCGCGATTTGCTCCCGCAAAGCTCCCGGGGCGAGGCGCAATCCTACTCCCCGCTGGCGGATGTTCACGGTGTAGCTGAGCGTTCCGTACAGCCCTACGCAAACGAGAGACACAGCGGTGGCCGCAAGGAAGGTCAGAAGGATGGTGCGCAGTCGGCGAAGGCGTCGTTCACATGCTCCTCCAGTGGAATGATGTCGAAGACGGAGCGAGCTGGTTCGATCTCCTTAATTTTGCGGCGAAGCGCGCCGGCCATGGCGCTTGGCTCGTACGCACCAGGTAATAGGGATCGGGGTCAGGAGCGCTTTGGCACCAATACACGGAAACACAAACGAAACAACTGCGGTATCCTATACCTTCTCCTTTGCTCTGATCAGAAGTGCAGAATATGGGCAACGCCATGCTTCAAGTGGAAAATCTCGTAAAGCATTACGGCGACGTCCAGGCCGTGCGCGGCGTCAGTTTTTCCGTGGAAGAGGGAGAAGTTTTTGGCCTTCTCGGACCCAACGGCGCCGGGAAGACGACGACGGTGGAAATCCTCGAAGGCTTGCGCACGCTGGACTCCGGTCGAGTTTCGGTATGCGGACTTGACCCCCAAGAGAAACCCCAAGAGCTGAAGCAGGAGATTGGCGCGGCTTTGCAATCCACTTCCCTGCCCGACAAGCTCCGCGTGATGGAGGCTTTGCGCCTGTTCGCCAGCTTCTACAAGCGGCGCCGCCGGCCGGAAGATTTGCTCAAACGTTTCGGCCTCGAGGAAAAGCGCAACACTTTCTACAATCAGCTTTCCGGCGGGCAAAAACAGCGCCTGGCCCTGGCCATGGCTCTGGTCAACGACCCAAAAGTCCTTTTCTTTGACGAGCCCACTGCGGGCCTCGATCCTCAGGTGCGCCGCGAGATCTACGACATCATCGAGGAATTGCGGCGCGAAAAGAAAACCATTGTCCTGACCACGCATTACATCGAAGAAGCCGAGCGGCTCTGTGACCGTGTGGCCATCATCGATCATGGAAAAGTGATCGCTTTGGGCACGCCTCGCGAACTCAAGTCGCGCGCCGGCGCCACCACGCGCGTCGAAGTTCGCCTCTCCAAGCCCGAATCCAACGGCATAATGAAAAATCTCGAAGGCGTCGTGGACGTGCGGGAAGTGGACGGGGCCTACGTCCTGCATTCGCAGCGCCCGCCGCAAACCATCGTCTCCCTGGTGAAGCACTTGGAAGCGCAAGGCAACGAACTGGTCAGTTTGGAAATTGCCACGCCCTCCCTCGAAGACGTTTTCATCGAAATGACCGGAAGGAGGCTTCGCGATTGAGTAACTTCGCCAGTTTGACCGAAATGCGCATCCGCCTCGCTCTGCGCAACAAAATGTTTTTCTTTTTCAGCATCGTCATGCCGTTTATCTTTTTCTTTGGCTACCTGGGGTTCTTTGGCAAGAGCGTGCCAGCGGGCGCCGCCTACTTTCTCGGCCCGGTTTTGGCGCTCAACGTCATGGGTAGTTTCTGGGGACTTAGTGCCACCATCGTGATGTTCCGCGAGCAAGGCATTCTTCGCCGTTTCCACGTTTCGCCCGTTACGACCAGCGACATTCTGGCCTCGAGTGTCGTGGCCAACCTGGCCCTTACCCTCCCCACCGTGATTTTCGAACTCCTCCTCGCCGGTCTGATTTTCCATGTCCACACCCTTCACAACCTCTTCGGCATTTTTGTCCTGGTGGCCATTGGCACTATTTCCTTTGCCTCACTTGGATTGGTCATTGCCAGCATCACCAACACCATGCAAGAAACGCAGGTTCTCAATCAGCTCATTTGGTTACCGCTGGTTTTTCTTTCCGGGGCCACTTTTCCGCTCGCCTATCTTCCCAAGGTGGTGCAGCGCGTCGGCTTGTTTCTCCCCGCCACCTACCTGGTGAACGCCTTTCAACAGGTCATCGTCAATTCCGCCACCGCGTTGAGCCGCTACACGGAGATCGCTTCCCTGGTTTGCTGGGCGATCCTTACTTTTTTCCTTTCGATGCAACTCTTCCGTTGGGAGCCGGAAACCAAGATTCCTCGCCGCGCCAAGCTTCTCGTCGCCAGCACGGCAATCCCCTTTCTTCTCCTGGGCATCTGGGAAAACCGCACCGACCGCATTCTTCGGGAATCTCAAACGGCCTTCGCTGCTTTTCAAACCGCGCTTGATTCGCTGCGCCCGGCCATGAGAATGTCGATTCAATCCGGCAATGCCGTCAATCCTTCCAACCATGCCCCCAAATAGCGCATTTCTTTATGCCAATTTGGTTTGCGGGCCCACTCGTTCCATATTTCTCCTAATTGACGCTCCCTCTCCTCTTCCCTTATTCTGAATTTTTAAGCTGCGTCCACACGTGGCACGATTCAAGGGAGTTGTACATGGCCATTCAACGGACCGAGAAAATTTGGCACAACGGAAAATGGATTAATTGGGACGACGCTACGCTGCACGTTCTTTCTCACGTCGTCAGCTACGGCTCCGCGGTTTTCGAGGGCATCCGCTGCTACGAAACCAAGCAGGGTCCGGCTATCTTCCGCCTCCGCGAACACATGCAGCGGCTCATCAACTCCGCCCGAATCTACCGCATGGAGCTTCCCTATTCGGTCGATGAGTTCTCGAACACCGCTTGCGAACTTGTGCGCATCAACAAAATGAATTCCTGCTACGTCAAGCCCATCGTTCTCCGCGGCTACGGCGACGTCGGCGTGAATCCGCTCAATTCGCCCATCGACCTGTACATGGCCTGTTGGCACTGGGGTGCTTATCTTGGTCCCGACGCGCTTTCAAAAGGCGTCGACGTGGGCGTCAGCTCCTGGACGCGCATCGCGCCCAACACGCTGCCGGCCATGTCCAAAGCCGCCGCGAACTACATGAATTCGCAGCTCATCCGCATGGAAGCGTCTTTCAACGGCTTCGCCGAAGGCATTGCACTCGATTCCGGCGGCCACGTCAGCGAAGGCTCCGGCATGAACATCTTCATCGCCCACGATGGCACGCTGTACACGCCGCCGCTGGCCACTAGTATTCTTCCCGGCATTACCCGCGATGCGGTTATGAGAATCGCCGAAGATCTCCGCATTCCTTGCAAAGAAAGCGTGATCCCGCGCGAAATGCTTTACATTGGTGATGAAGTTTTCTTCGTGGGCACCGCCGTGGAAGTTACGCCGATTCGCTCGGTCGACCACATTCAGGTCGGCAAAGGCGTGGCCGGGCCAATCACGCGCAAACTCCAGGAAGAGTTCTTTGCCATCACCAGCGGCAACAAGCCCGACCGCCACAACTGGCTCACGCCCGTCGGTGCCCCCGTCAGCGCCGCCTCGCGCTAAATCAGCCTGCGCGACTCCAATTTGGCTCTGTCTCTGCTTCAGCCATCCGTGTTCTTATCTGACAAGACGGATCCATTCTTGGAGAGCGCACTATGGTTAGCGCCGTTCGCATCGGCATTATTGGAGACTTCGAGCCGAGTTATCATTCGCATTTTGCAACGAATGCGGCGCTCTACGATGCCGCGACGAGGCTGAACGTCCCGCTCATGGTGCGCTGGATTCCCACCCCTTCCCTCGACAACGCCGACGCACCGAAAATTCTGGACAGTTGGGACGGCCTGATTGCTGGACCGGGCAGTCCCTACAAAAGCTTCGCCGGGATGCTACGCGGCATCGAGTTTGCTCGCACGCGGGACTGGCCCTTCACCGGGACTTGAGGGGGCTTCCAATATACTCTGTTAGAGTATGCGCGAAATGTTTTGAAGATTGCCGACGCGGACAGCGCAGAGAACAATTCCGGCTCCTCTCACTATGTGATCACGCCGCTTTCTTGTAGTTTGCCGGATCGCCGCGAAGGCGGCCCTAAGGCCTCCAGCGAAGAACGCTTGAAAATCGTGCCCGGGACGCGGCTTCATTCCATTTGCGGCAGCGAAGATGACTCCGAGCAGTACTACTGCAACTACGGCGTGAACGAAGAATACGAGAAGCAATTTCAGGCGGCCGGACTTCACATCAGCGCTCGCGGCATCCAGGGCGAGACTCGCGCGGTAGAACTGCCGAACCATCGCTTCTTTATCGCCACTTTGTTCCAGCCGCAGCTTTCCTCTCGCCCGGAAGCGCCGCACCGCTTTTGGCTGGCCTTCTTGCGCGCCGCGAGGCAATTCCAGAAAGCGCGTTCCAAGCGCGGCGCAACTCGCGCATCTCACTCAAGACCACGCGCCAAAGCCGCCACCGGATAAGGCTCCACTCGTTCACACTTTTGTGCGTGGAACTCGATCACACTCTTGGCACCTCGCTCGAGCCGCCGCAAGCTTGGGTTTCCGATTTTCGATTTTCGAACTTCAAATTCTTGGATCTCCATTTTCCTTTTTCCAAATTCTATTTTCTTGCCTTCTCACGGTGAACTGTGTGAGCTGCAGCTGCTTGCCCTGAGCGTAGTCGAAGGGTCGGCCTCCTCCCGGACTGGCGTTTCGCGCCTCACTGCGGCTAGAATGCAGCCGTCGGAATCGTGCCCGTTTTCCTTTCCTGCTTGGGAGGAATTCTCCATGTACAGTCTTACGCAGAAACTCGTCGCGGAATTTATCGGCACCTTTGCCCTGATTTTCTTTGGCGCCGGCTCGATTTGCGCCGATCAATATCTGCGCAGCTCCGGCGGCATCGGCCTCCTCGCCATCGCCCTCGCGCACGGCCTCGCCATCGGCCTCATGGTCTCCGCAATGGGCCACATTTCCGGCGGACATTTCAATCCCGCCGTGACCATCGGCGTTTGGGTCACCAAGCGGCTGAACACCATCGAAGCCCTCCTGTATTGGGCGGCGCAGCTCGTGGGCGGAATCGTTGCGGCCTTCGTCCTCAAGGCCACCATTCCCGATGACACCTGGCGCGCTGTTGCCCTCGGCACTCCCGAACTGGCGCGCGACTTTCCGGTTGGAGCCGGCATGGCCCTCGAAGCTGTGGCCACCTTCTTTCTCGTGCTGGTCGTTTTTGCTACCGCCATCGACGAAAGAGGCGCTTTCAAAGCCATCTCCGGCTTCGGCATCGGCCTGACCATCACCATGGGAATCTTGGTCGCGGGCCCGCTGACTGGCGCCGCCCTCAATCCCGCTCGCGCGTTTGGTCCCGCGCTCCTTGCGAACCACTGGGCGCACCACGGTGTTTACTGGATCGGCCCGCTCGCCGGAGGTTTTATCGCTGGCCTGCTTTACGACACCCTCTACCTGAAAAAGGCCTGAAGGCCGTCACCGGTGACTGGTGACTCATGCAAAATAGAATTCGACCTCAACCGTTTGTTTTCTTTATTTCTACTAAGAACTTATAACTTAGCTTGCAACTTAGAACTCTACTTCCGTACAGGTAACTACCGCGCAACCAGTCTGTCCGGCCGCCTTGCCCACCCTATCCGCGGATGCTACTTTGGCCTCAGGCCAAGCTCGGAAGAAGAATTTCCGAGCTTTTACTGACTACTGAGAACTGAAAACTGGGAATTCCTCATGCCGACTAGCGTTGACGATCTGCTCCGCCGGGCTGTCGAAAACAAGTCTTCCGACTTGCACCTGAAAGTCGGCAACCACCCCTATTTGCGCGTCGACGGCTTGCTCGCCCCGCTCACCGATGTGCCCCGCATCACGCCGGAAGAAATGCTTTCCATGGCCTTCAGCATGATGACCAACCGCCAAAAGCAGAAGTTCAAGGAAACGGCGGAATTGGACATGGCCTACGGCGTCGCGGGCCTCGGTCGCTTCCGCGTGAACGTCTTCCAGCAGCGCGGCAACGTTGGCATGGTGCTGCGCGTCATTCCCACGAAAATCCGTACTGCCGAAGAATTAAATCTTCCTCCGGTCATCAACAAAATTTGCGAAGAGCAGCGCGGCCTCGTGCTCGTCACCGGAACCACCGGTTCCGGTAAGTCCACTACTCTCGCAGGCATCATCGACCGCATCAACGCCACGCGCGCCGACCACATCATCACCATCGAAGACCCCATCGAGTTCTTGCACCGCGATAAAAAAAGCTTCATCAATCAGCGCGAAGTCGAAGTCGACACCGCCAACTTCTCCACCGCCTTGCGCGCCGCTCTTCGTCAAGACCCGGACGTGATTCTCGTCGGCGAAATGCGCGACCTCGAAACCATTTCGACCGCTTTGCTCGCCGCCGAAACCGGCCACCTTGTGCTCTCCACCTTGCACACTCTCGACGCCACCGAAACCATTCAGCGTATTATCGCGGTCTTTCCTCCTCCCGAGCAGAAGCAGATTCGTTTGCAGCTCGCCGCCACGCTGAAGTCCGTCGTTTCCCAGCGCCTGGTGCGCCGCGCCGACGACAAAGGCCGCGTTCCCGCGGTCGAAATCATGATCGCCACCGCGTACATTCGTGACTGCGTCATCAATCCTGACAAAACGCGCCTGATTCACGACGCCATCGCCGCCGGCACCAGCCAATACGGCATGCAGACCTTCGATCAGTCGCTCTTCGATCTCTACTCCAAGCAGCTCATCACCATCGACGAAGCTCTGGCCCGCGCCTCGAACGCCGACGAATTCAAGCTGCGCATCCAGGGCATCCGCTCCGCTTCCGACGCCGCCCGCGAGGAGATGGAACGCCAGATGGCCGACTTCGAGCGCTTCGCCCGCAAGTAGGTGTAATGGCTGCCTAGCACAGACTTCAGTCTTTAGCTTTTGGAGTGCTGCAGCCTTGTTTGTCCTGAGCGGACTCCAATAGGACTTGCTCATGATTTCGCGGGCTTCACGCACCATCCATGCCAAAATTCATTGGGTAACTTAACTTACCTCATTGTCCGCGGATTCCTCCCTACGATAGGCTTCCCGGCCTAGGGTAAGTTTGGGATCATCTTATGAAGCTTTTTCCCCCGAGGGCCTTGTCTGTTCTTTCCTTTCTCATTTTCACTCTTCCTGGTTGCGGCGGCAGCTCGAGCCCACCTCCTCCGCCCCTACCGCCTCCTAAACCCACAATTACCAGAAGTCCCCCGACCACGGCCGCAGAAGGTGTCGCTTATTCCTACCAGCTCGCCGCCACGTCTTCCGACTCCAGCGCCATCACCTTCTCCCTCACTGCTTCTCCGTCAGGCGCAACGCTCTCCGGCAACACCGTTTCCTGGACTCCCACGCACGGCGAATCCCGCGTCTCCAATTCCTTCACCGTTACCGCCACAACCGCGGCGGAGGCAGCGCCACGCAATCCTGGAGCGTCACTCCCAATGGCACTGTCAACATTACTGCCCTTGCCGCGTACCGGACGCCTTCCGGTTCCATCAATGTGGCTCCGCAATGGCCCGTCAACGTCAATTACCCCGCCGCTCTTGTGCCCCAACCCGACGGCTCGCTCCAGCGCCTTCAGGGTGCTGCGAATTCGGATGGGTCCTTCAGTATTCCCAACGTTCCCGCCGGCTACTACTGGCTGGAGATCAACCCCAACGCCAACTATTGGACCATCGCCAGCTATGACGTGATCGGCCGTCCTCCGGCCACCACCACGCAGAGCACCACGACCTTCACTTCCTCCATCTCTGGCATCAATCCTTCCTCCACAGCCGGTGATTTTTTCCTGACGCAAACCGACCTCGATGATTCTTTTTCTCCGGCATTCGGCGAAATCCCCGCCAACTCCACTACGTTTACTTCCAGCCTCCCCGTCACCTCCACCATTGACTGGACGCAGGTCACCACGCTCTACCTCGGGCAGTACGTATTCACGAGTTCCGGGAATTTCACCGGGTATCTCCTCGGACCCTCGCAGACCGTTTCCAACCTAGCTTTCGTGAACGGCGCCACCGATCCCATCAATGCCACTTTGTCCTCCAGCCCAACCGTATCTTTGCCTCTCAGCATCAGCGGTTCAGCTTGGGCTGCCCTTGCTTCCTCGGCTGACCCCGAAACTCCCTCGCCAACGCTCTCGGATTACGCCGTTTTCGCACAACCCTACGCTACAGATCGTCTGGCTCTCTCACCTTCAGGATTGCTTCTTGGACCCGATCTCATTTTGCTTGCGCCTACCCTCCCGCCCGCCGCCAACTCTGTCCCCGTTCCGGCTTCCTACGCTTGCGGCTTCTCTGTGGCTCCTCTCAACGCGCCGCTCTCCGGCCTAGGCGTAGCCGCCATCACCACCGATGTGGACTACGGCACGCTTTCCTACGGCGACCCGTATCCCTCGGCGTGGCCACGTATGTTTCAGTACGGCCAGATTTCCACCGTCACGTTTCCCCGCCCCAACTCCACCGCGACCGACAGTTTCCTCGTTACCAACAAACAGACGACCGCGCTCCCCACGGGCCCCGTCGCGCCCCTCCTCGGCCCCGTACAATCCGCGACACTCAACGGCGGCAGCTTTCTTCAATCCGCGACTTTGAGCACCACCGCGGTCACCATCAACTGGAATCCTACCTCGATAGGACAGCCCTACGGTTATCTTGTCCAGGTCTATCAGCTGGGAACTCTGCCTAGTGGCGGGACGGGCTACGCTCTCGCTGGCATTCATGGCACAGCCAAAACTTCCGTAGCGATTCCCTTCCTCTCGTCTGGCAACACGTACGTCTCCGCCATTCTGGCGGGCTCCGATGCCAACGCCAACATCGAAACCAAGCCCTTCCGCCGCCAAATCCCCATGGCCGAATCCGCCGTTGTTTCCGCGCCATTCGTTATTCAATGACCGCTGCCCCTTGGCATTTCCTCATCTCAGCGTCCTCTCTTCTTCCCTCTTTACTTCCTTACTTTTTTACTTCATCTTTTTCTCGTGTTCTCCACGCCGCGCCAGCTCGCCTCCGAATCCGCGCTGTATGACGCTGCCATCAAAATCCTCATGCGCCGCGCGTATTCCGTCCATGAAATGAAGCAGGCGCTCGCGCGCCGCTGCGAAGACGAGTCGCTCGTGAAAAGAGTTATGGCGCGACTCAAGACTGCCGGCTTGATCGACGACGCCCGCTACGCCACTCAGTTTGCCCGCCATCGCACCGAGGGACGCAAACAGGGCAAGTTTCGTGTCGCACGGGACTTGCGTGCGCGGGGCGTCCCTGACCGCCACATCGAAGCCGCTCTCGAAGAAGTCGCGAAGGTGACCGACGAAGCCGCCCTGGTTCGCCAGCGCATCAAGCGCAAGCTGCGCTCGTTCCACGGCGAAATCGACGACAAAAAACTTGCTTCCCTCTACCGCAGCCTCCTCCGCGCCGGTTTCTCCGCCGACATCATCCGCCGCGAACTCAAATACCTCACCCGCGAAGATGTTCCCGAAGCAGAACTTGATCTGGAGTAGCTGCGCTTCCTGTTCGCACGTTTACGGGGCTTCGCACTCCAGTGCAAGGCGCAATCCGTTTGTGCGTCCTGAACCATCCAACCGTGATGCAGATCACAGAGCAAGGAGTTAGCTCCGTATCAACGTAAAAAAGAAGTGCGCTTTCGCTCGCCCTCAATGCTCGGGCCACTGGAGCATGTCCAGCTAGTCCCTGAGCGAAGGAACAAGAATGATAGCCAACTATTCCTCCTGGTTAGACAAACCCGTCGTAATGAACATCGTGAATGGGAACTCGAAAGGTTCCCTATGCTGTACCGTAGTGAACGAATTTGACGCGCTTCTCTGGATTCGCATCAGCGATAAATGGGACGTGCACATTTACAAAGACATGATCCGCAGCATCGAACCCGATGTAGGCTCCGCCCACGCACAGCTGATCAGCTTTTTCGAGGGCTATTGAGCTACTTCCCTCTCGAATAGTGGGCCCTCCACACTTCTTTTTTTTTCCAAAGCAGTCATGACAGTCCGCTGAGAGGAACGCGTGTAATCGTTCAGGCCAGCGCTTTCTTCAAGAAGCTGAGGGTACGGTCCCAGGCCAGCTTGGCAGATGCCGCATGATAGACTCCCGGGCGCGTTTCATTCATAAAGGCGTGCTGCGCCTCGTAGCGATACATCTCAAGTTTTGATTTCGATTGCTTGAGCATGCTCTCGAGCTCATTGACCTTCGCGGGCGTGCACCAGTCATCCTGGTTCGCAAAGTGACAGATCAGCGGAATCTTGATCTTCTGGAACTCAGCGGGATCCACGGGCGGAAGGCCGTAGAAGCACGCACCGGCATCCATCTCCGGGATGCGCAGAGCCGCCAGCAGCGTGAGCGCCCCGCCCATGCAGAATCCGCCCACAGCAACCTTTTTCTTAGAAGTTTGCTTGAGGTGCTGAACCGCGCCGCGAATATCCTGCTCGGCAGCGTCGGGAAAATTGAGATTATTCATCATGTGCTGCGCTTCGTCGGAAGCCTTGGCCACCTTGCCGCGATACAAGTCAGGAACCAGCGTCCGGTATCCCGCCGCTGCAAAACGATCCGCGGTTTTCTTGATCTGCTCGTTGAGTCCCCACCACTCCTGAATGCAGACAAACCCGGGTGCGTTTGCTCCTTTGGGAATTGCGAGATACCCGGGACACGTTTTCCCGTCGGGCCGCTTCACTTGAATCATTTCCCCCATGAATTCCTCCCTTCGAGCTGTGCGCAACCCCTCATCTTCGCGCCCTTGGCACGGTCCTCGCAAGGTTTTCCACATTCATTTACATTCATTCTGCCCCCGTGGCGCCAAAGCCAAGGGAACTATCTGCAAGGTCTTCCATCACTTACAAATTTTACTGGATTTCTTCGTCATACTGTGGTAACATTTTATGTGGTTTCTTACCCTGAGCCTCGAACGCTCAGCCGCCTTTTCCCTTCCAACCCCGAACTTCCAACCTCGAACCTCTGCTTTTTTTTCAATCACTTATGTGCCTTTTCGATTCTGGATGGTTACGAGACAAACTGCCCCAAATTGGCCGCGCCTGGTTTGCCCTTTTTTGACACTGGTTATCTCGCTTGTTTTCTTACAAATACAAACTGCCCACTTTGCAAGTCCTTTGTTTTTAATTAATAACGATGTAAAAGTACCCGGGTGGGTGGGCCCCCCTCCCATCAGGTCCCCATCAATTTAGACTTGACGCCCCCAGAGCCTTCCTCGCGACAGCAATGGTGGTATCTTTCTGCCTCTGCAATAATGGGAAGCGCCCTGAGCACGAACGAAAGGAAAATGCCCCGACTCAGGGAATCGAAACCAGAATGACGACGGGCACAAAGACGAAAACCTTTAGCGGGAATGAGATCCGCGAGATGTTCTTGCGCTTCTTCGAGAGCAAAGGGCACAAGCACGTGCGCAGCTCGTCGCTCGTGCCGCATGGCGACCCCACGCTGCTCTTCACCAACGCCGGGATGAACCAGTTCAAGGAGGTGTTCCTCGGCCTTGAAAAGCGCGACTACTCGCGCGCCACCACGGCGCAGAAATGCGTGCGGGCCGGCGGCAAGCACAACGACCTCGAAAACGTCGGCTTCACCAAGCGCCACCACACCTTTTTCGAGATGCTCGGCAATTTTTCGTTTGGCGATTATTTCAAGAAGGAAGCCATCGCTTACGCCTGGGAACTGGTTACTTCGCCGCAATGGTTTGGCATCAACAAAGACAAACTTTACGTCACCGTCTTTGGCGGCGCGGAAGCCGCTCCTGGCAGCACGCTGGGCGTAGACGAAGAAGCCAAAGGCTTCTGGCTCGAACAAAAAGTCCCGGCTGACCGCATCTTCTGCATTCCCGGCCTGAAGGAGAATTTCTGGGCCATGGGCGACACCGGCCCTTGTGGCCCTTGCAGCGAAATTCATTACGACATGGGCCCCGCCGCCACGGATGAGGGCCACACCGATTGCAAATTCCCTTGCGATTGCGGCCGCTACGTCGAAATCTGGAACCTCGTCTTCATGCAGTTCAACCGCGACGCGAGCGGTGAGCTCACTCCCCTGCCTAAGCCCTGCGTCGACACGGGCATGGGCCTCGAACGTGTCGCCGCCGTCTTGCAAGGCGTCATCTCGAACTACGACACCGACTTCTTCGTGCCGTTGATCAATCATGCGGCGAAACTTACCGGCGTCGATCTCGCCGACTACTCAGAGACAGAATATAGTTCTCATGCGGCTGCATCGCTGCGGGTCATAGCCGATCATGCGCGCGCCACCACGTTTCTGATCGCAGATGGCGTCATACCTTCCAATGACGGACGCGGGTATGTGCTGCGCAAGATCATGCGGCGTGCGATCCGACACGGAAAGTTGCTTGGCGCAAGCGATCTGTTCTTGCATCAGATGGTGCATATCGTTTCCGACTTAATGGGCAAGGCATATCCAGAAGTTCTGGAGTCCGCTGATCGCGTTCTGAGTGTTGTCCGGGCAGAAGAACGCAGGTTCGCAAGCACACTCGCCCTCGGCCTCCGAAAGCTGGAAGAGGAGCTCCGCGAACTAGGACGGCAAAATCTCGAAGCAATTCATGAGGGCATATTCAAAGCGCTTGACTCTCAAACCAGCAACATCTCTCAAGCAACAAAGCATGCGATGGAAGGCAAGGAAGAGGAGCTTCGCGCCGCGAATCGCAAAATAGCGGGCCAGCTCAAAGAATCAATCAGCGAACTAAAGCCCAATCAGATGTATCCAGGAGATCGAGCCTTTAGGCTATACGACACATACGGTCTTCCTTTGGACTTTATTGTTGATGCCTGCAGAGACTTTGGCGCTTCGGTGGACATGGCAGGCTTCGAGAAAGCGATGGAGGAGCAGAAGAAACGCGCGCGGGCGTCCTGGAAGGGCGGGGCGAAAGAGGCGGCGAATCCGGCATACGCGAAGCTGGCGGAAACGTTCAAGACCGAACTGGGCTTTTACTCCGGGACGAGCACAAAGGATTGCCGGATTGAGGCCATCATCGCAAAGAATGGCCCAGTCAATGAGCTGAAGCCGGGCGAAGCCGGCGAAGTGGTGCTCGACCGCACGGTGATTTACGCGGAATCGGGCGGGCAGGTGGCCGACACCGGCTGGTTCTACGACAACTCCGAATCGCAGGAACTCGCCAAAGTGAAAGGCGCGTTCTACCCCGTTGCGGGACTCGTCGCGCACAAAGTGGTAGCCAAGGAAACGCTGCGTGTCGGCGACCGCGTCGCCGTCGTGGCCGACGCCGAACGCCGCGCCCGCATCATCCGCAATCACACCGGCACGCATCTGGTCCACGCCGCGTTGCGCAACGTTCTCGGCACACACGTGAAACAGTCCGGCTCGCTCAACGCCCCCGACCGCCTGCGCTTCGACTTTTCCCACTTCGCGCACGTCGACACCGAAGAGCTGCGCGACATCGAGCAGCAGGTCAACGACGAAATTCGCCTGAACTCGCAGATCGAAACCAAGGTCACTTCGCTTGAAGACGCGCTCGCCTCCGGCGCTCTGGCCTTCTTCGGCGACAAGTACCCCGAATCGAACGTGCGCGTGGTGACCATTCCCGATCCGCGCTCGCCCCGCGGCTTCTACTCGAAGGAGCTGTGCGGCGGCACGCACGTGACCCGCGCAGGCGACATCGGCGTACTGAAAATCGTCAGCGAAGAGTCCGTCGCCGCCGGCGTGCGCCGCATCGATGCCGTCACCGGCATCGGCGCCCTGGAACATTACCAGCAGCAAGCCCAGATTCTGGGCCAGTTGTCTGGCCAGCTCAAAGTCGGCGAGGACTCCCTGCTCGCCCAGGTCGAAAAGCTGTCGCAAACCGCCAAGCAGCTCGAAAAGGAGCTGGAAACCCAAAGGCGCAAGGGAGCCTTGGGGCAACTCGACGAGCTGGCCACGCGGGTGCAAGTCGTTAAAGGCATTAAAGTGATCGCCGCCGAAGTGCAACCTGTTGACCGCGAAGGGCTTAGGCAGCTGGTCGACAGCCTGCGGCAAAAGCTCGGCTCCGGAGTGGTCGCCCTGGGTATGCCGGAGAACGGCAAAGTCGCCTTGATCGCCGGGGTGACCAAGGACCTGACCTCTAAAGTCCATGCGGGCAAGCTGATAGGGGCGCTGGCGGAGCAGCTCGGCGGCAAAGGCGGCGGCCGACCCGATTTGGCCGAAGCGGGCGGTAAAGATACAGCTGGCCTGAAAACGGCCTTGCAGAAAGTTCCCTCTTACATCGAAGGTCTGCTATAGTGTCGCGGGACCGGGAGTTGTGTCCGTAGGCTTTTGCCGTTTGGGTATGTTGTCCGTTTCTGGGGATGGAGGGCCCGATATATCATGCCTCTACGGCTGCGGAAGCTAGCCGTTCGTCAGGGGGGTATAGTACTCGCGGGATATTGACGCCTAAACCAGCGCTGCGGTATGAAGGAGCACATGGGAGTGGGGTAGAAGCATAAGGGGTTAAATCCAAGAAGGACATGACTTTCCCCGAGCCATGAGGAACCAACGCGCGACACTCACAGCCTGCCTGATTTTAGGTGCGCTGGCATTTTGCGCCCGTCCAGCCAGCGCCCAGATCGCCAAGATTGTCGACGACAGCGGCCGCCGCTTCTTCATCAACTCCAACCCTACCCCGGTCAAGATCGCGTCCACGACCAAATCGCACACCAATATATATCTTCCTGGCGAGGTTACTTTCACCGGACGCTCGCGTCCCGCCGTGGACATGGACCGCGATGGCGTCGAGAAGCTGATTCGCGAAGCCGCCGAGCGCCACCGCATGGATCCGGCGCTGGTTCGTGCGGTAATCGAGACGGAATCCAATTGGAACCCTAAGGCCTTTTCCCATAAGGGCGCCGGGGGTTTAATGCAATTGATCCCCACGACCGCGCAACGCTATGGCGCCTATGACGTTTTTGACCCGCAACAGAATATCGACGCCGGGGTTAAGTATCTGAGGACATTGCTGGAACGCTACAATGGCAACCTGGACTTGGCGCTGGCGGCGTATAACGCGGGAGAAGGCGCAGTCGACCGCGCCCATGGAGTTCCCTCATTCCGCGAAACGCGCAATTACGTACAGAAGGTCCAGAACGCGTACTTCCGGCCGGGTTCCGGCCGCATGCCCGACGCGTTCGTCAACCCGCACGCCATCCACAGGGACGTCACACCCGACGGTCGCATCATATTTACGAACGACTAAAGACCGTCGTCAGCTTCAATGCTCCGTTTTCCGTTTAGGAACCCCGGGGGGTTCCGGGACGCAACGTTTGCGCCTGGTCTCTTTTGGAGCCCTTCAAGCCTCTTGAGTACTGGAACGTATTGTTTAATATTTGGATTAAGCTTTGCAAAATGACGGCGTAGCGCGTACGCGAAATGGATTAGTATTTCGAAGGAACGGCGGCACGGGCCGTAGAGTTGAAAGCGGCAAAAAAATGTTCAGGGAGACGAAGCGAAAGGCTTGGGGAAGCAGCCGGATGTTTGCGGGGAAGAAAATCTTGCTTCGCATCTTGGGCCCCGTTTCGCTAGGTTTGGTCCTGACCTCTTCCGTTATCCCACCCGCCAACGCAGGCCGGAGTGCCGCCGAGCCGACCGCCTCGGTAAAACGCCAGTCCGCTTCCGCGCAATTTGCGCGCGCCGAAGAGCAGCGCGCCGCGCTCAACGCGAAACCCAGTGAAAGGCGCACGCTCGCCGATTACAAGCAAGTGGTGATGAGCTACCGCCGCGTGGCGTGGATTACGCCGCGCGCACCGGAAGTGCCCGATTCCCTGCTGGCTGCCGCGGAATTGTACACCGAGATGGGCGACCGTTTCGGGCGCAGTTATTACCAGTCGGCGGTGGACTCCTACGAATTTCTGGTGCGCGAATACCCTGCGCACAAATATTGCCAGGAAGCTTTGCTGCGCATCGCGAAACTGCAGCGCGATCAACTTGCGGAAACCGCGCAGGCGCAAAGAACTTACGAAGAATTTTTGAAACGCTTTCCGCGTTCGCCGAAGAAAAGAGAGGTGGAAGAGGCGCTGGCGGAATTAGCGTTGCTGCAAAACAGCCAAGAGACCTCCGCGCTGGCAAAGAGCGTGGCACTGGAAGAGGCGCGGCCGAGCGTGCCGGTGCATGCGGGCGGGAAGTCGGTGGCGTCTTCGAATGGCGGGGAGATTCCGCACGTGCGGCGCATCCGCGCGTCGCTGAAAGGCGACGCCACGCGGATCACCATCGATCTCGACAACACCGTGGAATTCACCTCGGGGAGAATCGCCAATCCCGACCGAATCTTTTTTGATTTGCACGCCGCGCAGCTGACGCCGGAAGTGGCGCGAAGCAGCATCCACGTTGAGGGCGGTCTATTGAGCGCCGTGCGCGTGGCGCAAAATCACTCCGGCGTGGTGCGCGTGGCTCTGGATGTGAACGGCGTCAAGGATTACACCGCTTTGCTAACGAGCAACCCGACGCAACTGGTGATTGATTTGTACGGAAATTCCTTTGGCATGGAGCCGGTGCGCACGGCGAGCGCCAAGCGGCCGCAGAAAAGCCCAACGGAAGAATCGAAGCTGCCGGAGACGGTTGCGAACAGCGGGCGAGATGAGAAGGCCGTTATCGCAAAGAGTTCGAGCCAAGAAGCGGCTCCCGCGCCCCAGCAGCCGCAGGCCGGCAATTCGAAGACCGTGGTCACCGGCACGCTGGAAGCTTCGAACACCGGAACAGCTTCGACTTCCGTGCCGAACCCCCGTAATACGCTGCCAACCGCAAAAGACAGGCAGTCCAAATCGTTCAAGGGATCCACGGCGGACACGAAGCCGGATTTAATCCGCCCCACTAGCGCGCCACAACCTCTGCGCGACGGTCAATCGACACTGACACGCACGCTGGGCCTGAAAATCGGACGCATCGTGATCGATCCCGGACATGGCGGGCACGACACGGGAACCATTGGGCCTACCGGCTTGATGGAAAAAGATTTGTGCCTGGACGTGGCGCTGCGGCTCGGAAAAATCATCGAGCAGCGTCTGCCGGGCGCGGATGTGGTTTACACGCGCGCGGACGACACGTTCGTTCCGCTGGAAGAGCGCACCAATATCGCCAACCAGGCGAAGGCCGACCTGTTCATTTCCATTCACGCCAATTCGAGCCGTGACACCGGCGCACGCGGGATTGAAACGTATTACTTGAACTTGAAAGGTTCGGCCGAAGCCATGGAAGTGGCCGCGCGCGAAAACGCCACGGCGCAGGAAGGCGTGCACGACCTGGAGACGCTGGTCAAGAAAATCGCGCAGACGGAAAAAATCGACGAGTCCAAAGAATTTGCCCAAGACATCCAGGACTCGCTCGCGAAGCGAATTCAAAAGTTCAGCAGGAGCGTAAGAAACCGTGGCGTGCGCAAAGCGCCGTTTGTGGTGCTCATCGGCGCGGACATGCCTTCGATCCTCACGGAGATTTCCTTCCTCAGCAATCCCGCCGACGAAAAGCTCTTGAAGCAGCCCGAACAGCGTCAAAAACTGGCCGAAGGTCTGTTTCAGGGCATTTCCAGCTACCTGCAGAACATGAACAGCATGACCGTGAACCTTCCCCCAAGAAAGCGTTCGCGGGAGTCTGCCTCGAGCGCAGCGGCGGTTGAACAATCCCGTAACCAAAGATAGCCTTTTGGTGTCAAAATGAGCGTAGGGATGCGCCGACACGTTTTTCTTTTCGTTGTCTTGATTCTCGCTCTCTCGAGCGCGCCATACTGCCTTGCCCAGAAAAGCCCCCAAACCACATTCCCTGATCGCTTTGGAAGCTGGGTCTCCAGCACCCCCCCAGCTAAAGTCAAGGCCACCGACCAAGAAGCGGCGCTTCTGACCGAGTCAGGCATCGAGGAATGGCTCAAGAGGTCGTACTCGAATGGTTCGCAGACCCTAACTGTGAGCCTCCAGCGATTTCACGATCCTTCTGGAGCGTATGAGGCTTACACTGCGGCCCTGGACACGGGTATGGAGCCTTCCACGGTCGGGCAACTGACCGGGATAGGGCACGGCCGGCTGGTGATGCTCATTGGAAATATTTTTGTGGATGTGGATCAGCCGCAGTTTGCGACCACCGCGGAACTGCGCGAATTCGCAGGCATCGTGCGGAAATCCGCCGACGCCACACCGCTGCCGCCGATCCGCACCTATTTACCGGGGGGCTTTACCGACGGAACGCAGCGTTACGCGCTCGGGCCGGCCGGCTTTCGGGAAGCGCTCGGAGGGCTGGATCGCGCCGAATTCGCCTCGCTTGCCGATGAGGTTGGATTTAATTTGGGCGCGGAAGCGATGTTCGCGCGCTACCAAAGGGCAAAAGAAAACAGCGTCCTGGTGCTGATTGACTACCCGACTCCGCAATTAGCCGAGCAGCACCTTCGGCACTTGGAGACCGCCCTTTCCGCCGCAGAGAAACAGGCCGGAACGACCGTGGAGCGCAAGGGCACGCTGCTCTCCTTGGTGTTAAGGCCCTCTTCTTCCGCGTTCGGCGAATCCCTGCGCAACGCGCTGCGGTACGAAACCGAAGTCACCTGGAACGAACCGACCCACAAGATTACCGACCCGCCCTGGGTGGTGATCCTGGGAAGAATCATTATCCTGACGCTTTTGTTTATGGGGCTTGCGGTGGCGGTGGGTGCAGCTTTCGGAGGCCTGCGCGTGGTACTGAAAAACCTTTTCCCGGGAAAGATTTTCGACCGGCCGGGGCAGATGGATGTGCTGCAGCTCGGGCTCTCCGGCAAGCGCATCAACTCCCGCGATTTTTATTGAAGCGAACAAAAGGGAAATGCCTGTCCTACCTGCAAGGCTGTAATCCTGCTAACCAAACGTTTGGCCGGGCATCCAATCAAGAGTCTGGCCGCGCTCTAGTGTCTCCGCGCAAGAGTGTCGTAAAATCGTTTTACCACCTACGTGGAATTAAGGATGATTCTGCATACGGAAATTCAAGGCGAGAAAGACCTCCCGCAGATTGGGCGGCGAATGGCGGCTACTGCGCTCGCTTTGGCGTTGGCGGCTTTTGCGACCGCCTGTGGGAAGAGTTCGGCGAATGCGCCGGGCGGCGGTCCAGCCGCCATGCCGGTGCAGGTGCGTATTGCGACCTCGGCAAAAATTCCTGAAACTACGGAATACTTGTCGATCCTGAAATCGCGCCATTCGGCGGCCATCAATCCCCAAGTGGAAGGGCAAATCATAAAGATCCTGGTGAAGTCGGGCGACCACGTGACGGCGGAAGCGCCGTTGCTGCAAATCGATCCGCTGAAGCAGGAAGCCACGGTCAGCAGCCAGGAGGCCTCGCGCATGGCGCAGGAAGCCAATATGCGCTATGCGAAGATTTCGCTGGAGCGCGCGCAGAAACTGCATGACGCCGGGGTCATCAGCAAGCAGGAGCTGGACAATGCGCAAACGGCTTACGATGCCGCGGTGGCGCAGCTCAAGGCGCTCGATGAGCAGGTAAGGCAGCAGCGAGTCGAGCTGCACTACTACAGCGTCAGCGCGCCGATGGACGGGATTGTAGGCGACATTCCTGTACATGTGGGGGATCGCGTTACCGTCGCGACCCTGCTGACGACTGTGGACGAGCCGGGGGCGCTCGAAGCCTACATCTATGTTCCCGCGGAGAAGGCTCGGAACCTGAAGGTCGGACTGCCTGTGCGCTTGTTCGACAGCGCGGTAAATACGGTCAGCGAAACGGAAGTCAGTTTCGTCTCGCCGCAGGTGGACACCGACACGCAAACGGTACTGGCCAAGGCTCCCGTTCAGAATCCAAAATCCAAAGTGCGCATTGCGCAACAAGTGCGCGCGCAGATCACCTGGGGAATCCATGAAGGCCCGGTGATTCCGGTGCTGGCCGTGCAGCGCATCAATGGCGAGTTCTTCGCGTTTGTGGCGACCAATGAAGTCAAAGGAACGGTAGCGCGCCAGCGGCTCGTCAAGCTAGGCGACACGGTGGGGAATGACTTCGTCGTGCTGGGCGGATTGAAGGTCGGAGAGCATATCATCGTCTCCGGCACACAGTTCTTGCAGGACGGGATGCCCGTAACCGAGCAGATTCAGAACGACGGTAAAAGCGGCGCCAGCGGCAAATAAATTTCCTCAGACGACATGAGCGGCGAGACGCCAACCCAGACGAGGACGGAACCCGGCCTTGTTCGTTGATTTCTTCATTCAACGCCCGGTGTTCGCCACGGTCTGTTCCCTTTTCATCATTCTTGCGGGGGCGATTTCGATTCCGACGTTGCCCATCGCGGAGTTCCCCGACCTTGCTCCCCCGCAGGTCATTGTCGGCAGCGTGTACATCGGCGCGAATGCGCAGACGGTGGAATCCGCGGTGACCATCCCCCTCGAACAGGCCATCAACGGCGTGCAGGGCATGAAGTACATCACCTCGACCAGCGGAAACGACGGGACCAGCCAGATCATCGTCGTCTTTGACGTGACCCGCAATGTGGACCTGGCCGCGGTGGACGTGCAAAACCGCGTGAGTCAGGCGCTGGGGCGGCTTCCCAACGAAGTTAAAAACACCGGCATCATCGTCACGAAACAAATCGGCGGATTCGTCTTTGGTGCGGGCGTCTACGCGGGCGAAGGGCAATACGACAGCTTGTTCCTGAGCAACTATCTTGATGTTTACGTGAAGGATTCGGTGAAGCGTGTGAAAGGCGTGGGCGACGCCATTGTTTTTGGCGAGCGCAAGTACGCGATGCGCTTGTGGCTGGATCCTTCCAAAATGGCCGAACACAGCTTGACGGCCACCAACGTTTTGAATGCTTTGCAAGAACAGAACGTGCAGGTGGCGGCGGGGCAAATTGGCCTGCCTCCGACTCAACAAGAACGCTCGTTTCAGATCAGCGTAAGGGCTGTGGGCCGTCTCAGCGAAGCCTCGCAGTTCGACAACATTATTTTGAAAACCGGGACCGACGGAACGCTGGTCCGCGTGAAGGATGTGGGCCACGCGGAACTGGGCGCCGAAAATTATGGAACGCTGCTGCGTTTCAACGGCCACGATGCCGTCGGCCTGGCGGTCACGCAACTTCCGGGTGCAAATGCACTGGACGTGGACAAAGCCGCCAAAACCGAATTAGTGCGACTTTCCAGGAATTTCCCTCCCGGCTTAAAAGCGGCCGTGGCCTTTGACACCACGACGGTCATCGGCGAGTCCATCCGCGACGTGCTCATTACGCTCCTCGAAGCCATTGGCCTGGTCATTCTGGTCATTTACATTTTCCTGCAGGACTGGCGCAGCACATTCATTCCGGCGATCGCTATTCCCGTGTCGCTGATTGGCACTTTCATCTTCATCAAGCTGCTCGGCTTCTCGATTAACACGCTGACTTTGTTCGGCATCACACTCGCCACCGGACTTGTGGTCGATGACGCCATCGTGGTCATCGAAAACGTGGAACGGCACATCACGGAAGGAATCAGCGAGCCGCACAACGCCGCTTCTGCGGCCATGAAAGAAGTCGCCGGGGCCGTGATTGCGACTTCGCTGGTGCTGGTATCCGTGTTTGTACCGGTGGCACTCTTCCCCGGCACCACGGGAATTCTTTTCCGCCAGTTCGCGCTCACCATCGCTTTTTCCGTGGCGATTTCTGCTTTCAACGCGCTCACACTGACGCCTTCCCTCTCAGCCATTTTTCTGGGACATCACCGCGAACGGGCGCAGTTCCGCTTTTTCCGCTGGTTCAATGAAATGGTCACCGCAGGCACGGCGCTTTACCGCCAGAGCGTGCGGCGCGTGCTGATTCTGCGCTTCGCGGCGCTGGTGGTCTTCGTGGCCCTTCTTGCTGCCACCTACGTTGTCTATCAACGCGTCCCGCGCGCGTTCCTTCCGGAAGACGACCAGGGCTATTTGATTTTCGTGGTGCAGGCGCCGCAAGGCGCTTCTCTGGCTTATACGCGCAACATTTGCGCCAAGGCGGAGCAAGTCATTGAGCGCGACCCGGAGATTGAAGGAGTTTTCTCGGTCATTGGCCAGGGCGCCGCCGGGAGCGCGCCAAACCAGGCGCTCATGTACGCGAGCCTGAAGCCGTTCGAGGAGCGCAAGGGAGAAAGCCACTCGGCGGCCACCGTGATCCGGCGTCTGCGCGGCAGCCTGTCCGCCATTTCCGGGGCCGTCGTCGTGGTGTTCAATCCGCCGGCGGTCTTCGGCCTGGGACAATTCGGCGGATTCACGTTCGAACTCGAAGATTTGGGACGCAATTCGCTGCAGACGCTCGCAGCCACCGCTAACAAACTGGCGGCCGAAGGAAACGCCGGCAAGGATCTGGTCGGCCTCTTCAGCAGCTTCACGGCCAACGATCCGCAGTACATCGTGCACATCGACCGCGAAAAAGCGAAGAGCCTGCAAGTGCCTTTCACCCAGATCACCGACGCGCTGCAGGTCTACATGGGCTCGGTGTACGTCAACGACTTCGATTTCAACAACCGCTCCTACCGCGTTTACGTGCAGGCCGACAGCCAGTTCCGATCGCAGCCTAAAGACATTCGCGAATATTACCTGCGCTCGGATACCGGCAAAATGATTTCGCTCGACAATCTGGTGACCGTGGAGCAAACGGCGAATCCGCAAGTCATTCGCCACTACAATCTGTTTCGTTCCGCGGAAATCAACGGTTCGGCGGCGCCGGGACACAGCTCCGGCGAAGGCATTGCTTCGATGGAAGCGCTGGCGAAGAAAGTCCTGCCGAACGGCATGACGTTCGAATGGAGCGGGCTCTCGTTGGAAGAAATCGAATCCGGCGGCAAGGCGCTCATTTTGTTTGTCCTGGGCCTCGTGGTGGTCTATCTGACGCTCGCCGCGCAATATGAAAGTTACGTTTTGCCGTTCATCGTGCTTCTGGCCGTGCCGGTGGCGTTGCTCGGCGCGTTGGGCGCGCAGGCCCTGCGTGGTTTACAGAACGATGTCTACTGCCAGATCGGGCTCGTGATGCTCATCGGTCTCGCCAGCAAGAACGCTATCTTGATTGTCGAATTCGCCGAGCAACTGCGCGCGCAAGGCCTTTCCCTTGTCGAAGCCGCCGTCGAAGCCGCCCGGATTCGCCTACGCCCCATCCTGATGACCTCTTTCGCGTTCATCCTTGGAGTCATCCCACTGGTGCTCGCGCAGGGCGCAGGACGCGCTGGACGCATTTCCGTGGGCACCACCGTCTTCGGCGGCATGATCGCGGCCACTACATTGAACCTGCTCTTCATTCCCGTTCTTTACGTGATCGTGCGCAGCGTTGTGCCGGGACGCGAGGCACCGCCCGCGCGTCAAAGCGAGTAGCAGTCCGTTCTTCGTTTAACCCTGCGCCGCAAATTCCCGATGAATTTGAATGCAATTCAACCGAATCTTCAGTACGATTTTCTCCGGCAGGTTTCACATATGACCGCACACAACATCTCGCGCCGAACTTTTCTCGCTTTATCCACAGCGCTTCCCTGGGCCTTGCGAGCCGACGCCGCTTCTTCCATTCCCGTTGGCCTCGAGCTTTATTCCGTCCGCAAAGAACTCCAGCGCGAGCCGCAGGCCACCGTGCGCGCCGTCGCCAAGATGGGCTACCAATGCGTGGAATTCTACGCGCCGTATTTCGAATGGTCCGAGGACGAAACCAAGCAAATGCGCAAGCTGCTCGACGACCTCGGCATTCGCTGCTTTTCCACTCACAACGACAGCTCTTCCATGAGCGCGGACAACATCGCGCGCGCCCGCGACAAAAATCTCATCCTCGGCTGCAAATACGTCGTGATGGCGTCATCCAAGCCAGGCCCCGGACTCGACGGCTGGAAAATCGTCGCCGATGCGCTGAATTTTGCTGACGAGCAATTGGAAAAATCCGACCTGCACGCCGGCTACCACAACCATGAGCCAGAGTTCACTCCGCTTGAGGGCCAGCGGCCGATGGAGATTCTCGCGAAAAACACGAAGCCGTCCGTCATGCTTCAGCTCGATGTCGGCACATGCCTGAAGGCCGGTTCTTGCAATGCAGCGAGTGAATGCGCCAATCCCGGTCGCATTCACTCGCTGCATTGCAAGGATTGGTCACCCGACCCAGCGAAAGGCTATTCGGTTCTGTTTGGCGAAGGCAGCGCCGACTGGAAGGGCGTCTTCGCGGCCGCCGAAAGCGTTGGCGGAGCCGAGTACTACCTCATCGAGCAGGAAGGCAGCCGCTTCTCCGAACTCGAAACCGCTGACCGCTGCCTCCAAACTTTTCACTCCGTCCACCTTAAGTAATCTCCAACTCTCGCGCTCCGCCCTTTTTAGCCCTCGTCCGCACCTCGCAGCGGCCGAGAGATCAGATTTTTTCCGGTGACGCACGCTTGGCTGTCCATAGCCGTCCTCGCCGGCCCAGTTGAATAACGTTTTTTCTCTGTTCTCCAACTTCTTAACCTCGACGCTCCATCCTCCGCGTCATTAATTATTGACATTCGAACTTCTCATGCATATACTCCCCGGCAAACAGTAGTTAACCGATTTACTTAAGGGCGCTGGGGCATTTTCTGAATCCTCTTTTGGGGTCGAGAATTCTTTTTGGGGTGAAGGAGCAAGCTATGAGCCTATCCAAGCATTTCCTCCGGGTTATTGTGTTTGCCGTCTGCGGCCTCTTCCTGAGCGCCGCCGCACACGCGCAATACCGCGCAAGTATTCAGGGTACCGTGACAGATACGCAGGGAGCTGTGGTATCTGGGGCCACGATCACGTTGCAGAACGAGGAGACCAGCCAAACGTCTAAAGCCACAACGGGGGATGACGGAATCTTCAATTTTAACGGTTTGCCGCCAAGCAAGTTCACACTCACCGTCGAAAAGACCGGTTTTAAAACCAAGACCATCAAAGGGTTTGGTGTAATTGCGGAACAGGCCAACGCGCTGAACGTCCAGTTAGAGGTAGGCCAGGTGTCAGAAGCCGTGACGGTAAGCGGCGACGCCACCCCGCTGATCGATACCGAAACGTCGAACCTCCAGGGCACCGTAACCAACCAGGACATTCAAAAGCTGCCCTCGTTTGGGCGCGATCCTTTTCAGCTCCTCCAGCTTGCTCCCGGAGCCTTTGGCGATGGCAGCCAGAACGCCGGTGGTGGGTGCTGTGCGCAAAACCTTCCCGGAACCAACGTTGGTGGCACTAGCGGTACGGACGGCGTCTTCAAAATTGAAAACGGTGGCCAGATTACTGCCGGCGGCGCCCGCACAGGAGAAAATAATTACCAGATCGACGGCGTGGGAACCACCAGTGTTACTTGGGGCGGCACTTCCATCATCACGCCGAACGAGGACTCCATTAAGGAAGTTAAGATCCTCACGGACAACTACGATGCGGAAAATGGACGCTACCGTGGCGCTCAAGTCCAGATCATTTCCCAGAACGGCACGAACCAATATCACGGCAGCATTTATTTCAAAGCTCACCGCCCCGGTTTAGACGCCTTCACAAAGTACAACGGCTACAACAACGGCAACGTGCGCGACGCCAATCGCTTCAACGACTGGGGCGGCTCCGCCGGGGGGGTTGTCCCGCTGGCGGCGTTGTTGTCGAGTTTCTCCATGGAGAAACTCGACAACAACGCCGCCAGCGGGACAACCAGTGGGTGGTATGAGACCTCACAATTCCGGCAATTGGCAGCTTCCGCTCCCAATGCAGCAAAATTCTTTGCCTATCCCGGAGTTGCTCCCAACGGAGGCACGATTGTGGATCGGACCTGCGCCCAGGCCGGTTTGATAGAAGGGACTAACTGCCACTTTATCGCCGGCCAGGGGCTGAACCTTGGCTCTCCCCTAACTACCACGGTCGGCACGCGCGATGCCGGTTACAAGAGCAATGTGAACCCGGGAACCGGGGGCGACGGGTCTGGCAGTGCTGCCAACTTGGGAACCACTCCAGACATCGCTTTCTTCACCGGCATTCTCGACCCCAGCAACAGCAGCCACGTGCAGTACAACGGCCGTCTCGACTTCAACGCCACGAGCAGGGATCTGATTGCCTTTAGCATCTACTACGTGCCAAATTCTAGCACCTCCATTAATGGGGCATGTGACGCCGGTGGGTGTGGCGATCGCCTGATGAACCATTTCAACTCCACCTACATCAACCGCGCCATGACCGCGATCTGGGATCACACGTTTGGGTCCACCTTGGTCAACGAAACCCGCGTCAACGCGGCCGGCTGGATCAACAAGGATCTCGCGAACAATCCCAACGGTCCGTGGGGACTGCCGCAAATCGGCTTCAACGGTACGGGCAGCATTACGGTCATAGGGTACGGAATTGGCTCCTTCAACGGCTTCGACCAGTGGACCTATGCTGCCAAGGACGTTCTCACCAAGGTTCATGGTGCGCACACCATGAAGATGGGCGGGGAGTTTACGCGTCTGCTTTCGGTTGATGCTCCCTTCTGGGCCGATCGTCCTAGCTATACGTTTAACAACATTTGGGACTTTCTGAATGATGCACCGGTACAGGAGAGCGCGCAGTCTGATCCCAAGACCGGTGTGCCCTCCGCGCTGCGCAAAGACCTCCGAGACAACATTGTGGGTCTTTTCTACCAGGACAACTACAAGCTTAGGCCCAACCTGACGGTGACCGCCGGCCTGCGCTGGGAATACTTTGGTGCGATTTCCGAAAAGAATGGCTTGCTAGCAACCGTCGAATTCGGCACGGGAGCCAACCGATTCTCAAACATGAGTGTCCGAACCGGCGGCAGCCAGTTCACACCCCAGAAGGCCAACTTCGGTCCGCAGCTCGGTTTTGCCTGGAGTCCGAGGCAGCTTAAGGGACACGACTTTGGCAGTCGGCTCGTTCTTCGCGGCGGCTTTGGAATCGCCTATAACGGCATCGTCCAGTCCAACACTCTGGACACCCGTTTCAACCCGCCGTTTGTAGACAACAACCCGACCTTTTCTGATGGTCAGATCGTTTACGCCAACAGCTTCCCCTCAAATGTCCATTCACCCACAGGATATGCGGCAAATCCCGCCGCCATCGTGACGTTTGGCAGCAACAATCTCCCTGCGGCCAGTTGTTTGAAGCCAAACCAGACCAACGGTTGTTTGGACCTGACCGCCCTCCCTGCCAATTGGCCGACAACCTATACATACCACTACACCCTGGGGGGAGAGTACGATTTGGGTCACCAGTGGGTAGCTTCCCTCGGCTATCAGGGCAGCACTACTCGCCATCTGACGGAGCATTACAACCTCTACGATGTCGGCGCTGTTTCTAACCTCGCGTTCAACCCCGTCGTATCTGGCATCATTTATTATTCGGATGACGGTGGCGCGCGCTTCAACGCCATCCTCCTAGAGCTGAAACACAACTTCAGCCGGTCTTTCCAGTTAGACACCCAATATCGCCTAAGCCACACCATGGACTCCGGTTCAAACGCCTACGCGGGTGGCTACTACCAGTGGAACCTAGCGACCGGCTTCGCCACCTCCGACTATGACACGCGCCACGCCTTCAAGGTGTACGGAATCTGGTCTCCGACCATCTTCAAGGGTAGCCGTAGCTGGATGGAGAAAGTCGTCGGCGGTTGGTCCGTGTCCGGGATTCTGAACGCTCACTCCGGCTTCCCCTTTTCACCAAATTACGGCCTGGGCGAGATCTCCGGTGGCTTTGACCCGGTATTCAACTTTGGCCAGTTCTCCGGTGGCTCGTCGGGGGACGCCGGTAATGACAAATACCTCCCTGCAAAATACGCGGGCGGCTTCAAACCGAATTTCCGCAGCAGTGCTACTGTAAACGCGACTTCAATGTTTACGGCTCCCACGATTGTTCCTGGCACTCTTTTCCCGTGCCTCTTCCCGAATCCGCCAGCGGCGCTTTGTCCGACCGGCCAGCAAGGTTTCGGGCCCTTGCCGACACGTCCGGGAATTGCACGCAATGCTTTCACGGGTCCCGGCTATTTCGACATCGACGCCACACTCAGCAAGTCGTTTGGCTTGCCCAACATGAAAATCATTGGCGAAAACGGTAAAATCGAATTTCGCATGAACTTCTACAATCTGTTCAACAAGCTGAACCTGACCAACGTTCAGAATGACATCATGAACGCGCATTTCGGCGGGGCCCAGAACGCACTGGGTGCTCGGGTCATCGAAATGCAGGCCCGTTTCAGCTTCTAACTCTTTCGGAGAGTGCGCTTCATCGCGCGCGTAATACAAGCAGTAGGAAAGCTGCCAACGAGCTACTCCGCACTCCGGGAAGCTGACTCGTTGGCAGCTTTCGATTTACACTGATTCCGTGCGCGACCTCCGTTTCCATTTAGGCCCCGGTAGTAATCGAGTGCAAAACCCTCTCGGATCGAAAGACAGGCTGCCTTTGTCATTACGAGGAGCGCAGCGACGAGGAATCTGCTTTTTGCTGGTTTGCTCGCAACTGCTTCTGTTCGGCAGCGCTGCGGGACAAACAAACCCCACCTCCCCGGACTTTGCGACACTTTCCCAGCGCGCCGCCGAAGCCAGCCAGCAAAACCGTCTTGATGACGCGAGAGCCCTTTACCGTAAGGCGCTGGCCTTACGGCCAGGTTGGAAGGAAGGCTGGTGGTCGCTGGGCACCATTGAATATGACCTTGATAATTACGCAAAGGCCGCGCTGGATTTCGAAAAACTCATCGCCCTGGATTCCGCAAACGGCACGGCTCACGCCATGCTCGGTTTGTGCCAATTTGAATTGAGCAAGGACGAACTGGCACTGAACAACTTGCTGAAAGCAGAACAACTGGGCGTCATCAAAGACGAGCAGCTGCGCAAAGTGGCCTTGTATCACATGGGGATTCTCGAGTTGCGGGCTCGAAAGTTCGGCGATGCCAAAGAAACGCTGGACCAATTGGCGAAGCTTCATGTCAAAACAAAAGAGTTAATCAACGCGCTAGGCCTCGCCGTACTCCTCATCAGGCCTCAGGACGCGCCCGCCGAAGCCACTCCGGGCGCCACTGTCATCGACCGGGCTGGAGAGGCTGAGGAGTTCCTGGTGGCGAGAGATTACGAGCAGGCCAAGCAGGCTTATATCCAACTGACGAGTGAATTTGCGGGCTACCCGAATTTGCATTTCGCCTTTGGAAGGTTGCTGCTGGAAACCAATGAAACCGACATCGCTGTCGAGGAGTTTCAAAAAGAACTTCGAAGAGATCCTAACAACGTCAATTCCCTGCTGGAGATTGCGGCGGTGCGCTATCAGGTGGATTCCCAAGATGGTTTGAATTATGCAGAGAAAGCCGCAAAACTTGCTCCCCAGCAACCGTTCGCCCATTACCTGCTTGGACTGTTGCGCCTGGATACGGGAGATGCAGCAGGCGCCATTCCGGAGCTACAAACTGCTCTGAAGGCATATCCGAACGAGCCCAGAATTTACTTCTCCTTGGGGAGCGCCTATGCACGAACTGGACAAAAGGCGGAAGCAGCCAAAGCTCGTGCCGTATTTGCGCGTTTGAATGCGCTGGAGGCTCAAAGACGAGGTCCTAGCCTGTACAGCGACAGGGCGCCAGGCCTTTCCGAGGGACAACAGACTCTCGGCGCAGGAAAGCCCCGCTCGTGAGATTACCGTCATTCTTCTTTGCCTTGAGCAGGGATGCGCAAGGCAAGCTTGGCTTCACGCGACGGCACTTCTTGCGGGCCCTAGGTGCCAATCTGTGTTTGTATGGCAACTGGCCGCTATTGCGTGCACTCGCATCGCCGAGGCACGCGGCCACAAAGAATGGCTACCCTGGACAAGCAGACAAGCCACTGTTCGAGGAAGTCCCCTCGGCGAAAAGCGGAATCACGTGGCAGCATGTGAGCGGCCGCTCCGCCGACTACTATCTGCCGGAAACTACCGGAGCGGGTTGTGCCTTTCTGGACTATGACAACGACGGGTGGATGGACATCTACCTAGTCAACAGCGGCAAGTGCGATTTCTATGATCCCAATCCTCCTCTGCGAAATGCCCTGTACAAGAACAATCGCGACGGCACGTTTACCGATGCAACTGAGAAAGCAGGCGTTGCGGGCGGCGGCTACGGAATGGGTGCTGCTGTTGGGGATTATAACCGGGACGGCTTCCCTGACCTGTATGTGACGCAATACGAACACTGCATTTTGTACAGAAACAACGGCGACGGAACCTTTACGGACGTCACGGAAAAGGCCGGTGTGGCAGCTCCCGGCTGGGCTTCGAGTGCGGTTTGGTTTGATTACGATAACGACGGCAAGCTTGATCTTTTCGTCTGCCGCTTTGGCAACTCCGGCAAATCAGAAAACAAATACTGCGAGGACGCACAGACCGGCGAGCGATCCTATTGTATTCCTACCGTCTACCCGCGTGTGAGTAGCTGGCTTTTTCACAACAACGGTGACGGGACCTTTACGGACGTTTCCGAGGAATCCGGAATCGCCAAGTCTTTGGGCAAAGCCTGGGGTGTCGTGGCGACAGACATCAATAACGATGGATGCATGGATCTCTTTGTGGCCAATGATACGGTGGAGAACTTTCTGTTTCTGAACAAGAAGAATGGAAAATTCGTGGATATCGGCTTGGAATCCGGTGTGGCGTTTAGCCAGGAAGGAAGGCCGCGGTCCGGAATGGGCGTGGACTCAGCGGATTTCAATCAAGATGGCTGGCAGGACTTGTTCGTCACCAATGTGGACCACGAGATGTATTCCATCTACAAAAACAATCATGACCAGACGTTCGACGACATGACTGGCCCGCTGGGCGTCGGGCGGATTACCCGATTGATGAGTGGATGGGGCGTGAAATTCTTCGATTATGACAACGACGGGAACGTCGACCTGTTCCTCGTGAACGGTCATCCGGACGATAAGATCGAACAGCATTTGAGCCATGTGATGTACAAAGAGCCTTTGCTCCTGTTTCACAACACGGGGCACGTATTCGAGAATGTCAACGCTTCCGCCGGCCCGGCGTTTGCGCAGAACCTTGCGGGACGCGGCCTGGCGATAGGCGATTTTGATAACGACGGTGCTGTTGACGCACTCGTTACCGTCAACGGTGGGGCGCCTCTGCTGCTGAGAAACACGGCCGCGCAGGGCAACCACTGGCTGGGCGTGCACCTAGTTGGCAAAAAAGCGAACCCGGACGCAGTCGGGGCTCGCATTACCTGGCAGGCGGGTGATTTGAAGCGAACGCGGCTAAAAGTCAGTGGCGGCAGCTATCTCTCTTCCCACGATCCTCGCGAAGTCCTGGGCATTGGCGCACGAACCAAAATCGATCGGCTGGAGATTCGCTGGCCGTTACCCAGTGGCCGCGTCGACAGCTTCACGGACCTTCCCATCGACCGCTACGTCACCATCGTCGAAGGCTCCGGCATCCAGTAGCGTGCGCATCATGCCCAGAACGCCCTTGACATCCGGCGCTTTCTATTGTTTACTAGTGAGGTAATACATGAGAGGATTTAAGGAGGAGCCGGGAGGACGGAAACAGGACATGCAGGCGGGATTGTAAGTGCTTTAGAATGTGCAATTACAAAAACTAGGGGGGCGAGAGCTCCCGGCCAGTGCTAACAGGCTGCGCAGGTTGTGGAACGTTCGGCCCCTTCCAGCGGATCACCGGTCACAGATCCCGTCGAGTGGAAACCTGCAAGCTGCATCGCCTTTTGCGCTTCGGGATTTTTCATGAACTGCTCCCAGACTAAGCCAGTGCGATGATTTTCCGCCATCAGCATGGTGATGCCAAGATCGAGGCCAAGGACGTCCGCGTCGTACCAATTTGTGAGCGGGTTGAAAGCGTCGCGGAAGCTGTACTTGGTCCACACCTTTTCGCGGTAAGGGCCGCGGAGATGGCGCAGGACGCGGATGCAATCGTCGAAGAGAAACGGAAGGGAGCCGCCCGTAGCGCACGGGACGATAGTGCCATCTACCGGGCCAATCGGGCCGCCTCGCGCATTCGGGCCGCCCCACGCGGTGTAGCCTTTTACGTAGTCGGAGGCGCTGATGCCCCAAAGATTTTCGCGGTAATCCGGAAACTGATCGTGCAGGGAAAGACAAAAAAGTTTGTGGGCCTTGGTGGCTTTCACAGAATTCTCAAAATAATCGGCGTAGGCGTCGCGTTTGTTGCGGAAATCAAACCAGGCATGCGAATACTGGTGGGTGAAAATGGGATCATTTCCGGAGATATATTCGATTCCCTGATATTTGATTTTCGGGCGCGTCCAGGCATCCCAGGAACTCGCGTCCACGGGATGTGTCGGCGAGCCGATGGCCAGCAAATAAATCATCATCAATTCGCAGAAGTGCTCCCACCGCGCATTCAGGAATCCTGATTCGGGATGCCAGCCCATGGAAAAAGTCTTGCCGCCATTGAGCATCCAGGGCCAATCGACGCGCTGATAGATCTCCGTGGCGAGATCCTGAATTTCCTGGTCGGCAAAATATTGCCGCGCGGTGAGAACACCGCAGAGAAGAATGGATGAGTCGATGGACGAAAGTTCGCACTTTTGCCAGCGCGCGCCAGTCTCCAGGTGGATGAAGTGGAAGAAAAATCCATGCTCGTTGTGCAAGACGTTGGCGAGGAAGCGCAGCGTGTTGCGAACGCGCTCGCGAATTTCCGCGGACTTGCGGTAGCCGCGATGATCGCCAATGCAGAGACTGGTCAAGCCAAATCCCGTGGCCGCGATGCTCGACATCGTTCGCGAATCGTTGCCGTTCGCGAGGGCGCGATCCTTCACTTGGCCAGTCTTGGGGCTGGCCTCATTCCAGAAGAAATTAAAGCTGACGCGCTGGATTTCATCGAGCAGCTGCTCGTCGGTGCCCTCGAACGGCGCGCCGTTGGGCTCCACGAAAGACGGAGAGGCGCTCTTTTGGCAACTCGCGAGGGCCATCAGTGGAGAGGCCAACAGGCCCATCCCGCAGATGCGCATCAGTTCCCTTCTGGTCAGAAAAGCCCATTGGCCTAGAAAATTGTTGCTCGTCATCCGGCATCCGGTTTACTTCGTGATTTCCAGCGCGGCATGTACGCCTTGCGTCGAGTCCGGAGCAATCCACAAGGTGACTCTTGCCGGCTCGACGGTGAATTTCTGCTGGTCATTCCAGATGGCGAAAGCATTCGGGCCCAGGAGAAAGCTTACCTTTCTTGTTTCGCCAGGAGCGATGGTCATGCGTTGAAACTTCGTCAGGGCCCGGACCGGTTCGGCAACACTGGTTCCCTGGAGGCGGATGTAGCATTGCACCGTTTCCACACCCGCGCGGGTTCCGGTGTTGGTGATATCTGCACTCGCGGTCAGAACGGCGCTTTGTTTAGGCTGGCGCGCTTGCAGGTCGTCATTCAAGCTCTTGGCGCTAATCTGAGTTTTGTCGATGTGGAGATTGGCATAGCGGAACGTCGTGTAAGACAATCCGAAGCCAAAAGGAAATTGCGGGCCGTTTTGTTCGTCAATGTAGCGCGAAACATATTTCTTCTCGGCCGGAACGACGCCTGCTCCCGGAGGCCGGCCGGTATTCAATGCATTGTAATAGAGGGGCTCCTGGCCGACGCTGCGAGGCCAGCTCACCACAAGTCTTCCGGCTGGATTGGCATCGCCGAATAGCGACCGCACGAGCGCCGGCCCCGCTTGAATGCCGGGAGACCAGACGGCCATGACGGCAGGCACATGCTCAAAGGCCCAAGGAAGCGTGAGCGGGCGACCGCTGAAGAGAAGCAGGACGACGGGCTTTCCGGTGGCGACGACTTTCTCGAGGAGCTCTTCTTGGCGGCCCGGGAGGCCCAAAAATGCGCGCGAGGCTGCTTCACCGGTCATCTCCGGCGCATTTTCGCCGAGCGCCAGGATGGCAACGTCGGATTCCTGAGCCGCTTTGACGGCTTCCTCCAATTGAGCGTCGGAGCCAGCAGCGAGGAATTCCGATCCTTTGGCGTAATGAACGTTTTGTGCTCCGAGCTTTTCTGTGATTGCTCTGCGCAGCGTGATTACATTGGCGGGGCGTCCCTGCGCCGCCCAAGAACCAAGCATGTTTGCGCGATCGTCAGCCAGCGGGCCAATCAGAGCGAGCGTTTTTACCGTGCCAGATAGGGGCAGAAGCGGGCCAGCGCCAACGGTCGCGTTCTTTAACAGCACGAAGGATTGTTCTGCGGCGGTTCGCGCCAGCGCGACGCTGTCGGGCAGAAGCATGGCCCCTGCTTCTTTCGATTCGTCCGTGTAGGCATGCTCAAACAGCCCGAGCGCGAACTTCACGCGCAGGACGCGGCGAACGGCTTCGTCCACGGCAGTTTCAGGAACCTCGCCGGAGTGCACCAACTCGGCTAAGTGATCATGGTAGAGGCTGCTGACCATATCCATATCGACGCCGGCAAGAAAGGCTTTGCGAGCCGCCATCGCTCCGTCGTTGGCGATGCCGTGAGGAATGAGTTCCGCAATGGCGGTGTAGTCGCTGTCCGCGATCCCCTGAAATCCCCACTCTTTTCTGAGGATTTGCGTCAGTGTGAAAGGATTGGCGGAAGCGGGCACCGCGTTCAGAGAATTGAACGCGCTCATGATCGTGGCTGCCCCCTCCTCGATAGCAGCGTAAAAAGGAGGCAGATAGTACTGGCGCAAAGTGTGTTCGGAAATCTCCGTTGAGTTGTAGTCGCGGCCACCTTCCGCTGCGCCGTAGCCGACGAAATGCTTTGCGCAGGCAGCGATGCTGTCGGGCGCGTCGAGCCGCGCTCCCTGATAACCGCGCACGTACGCGCGGGCCATCGCGGAGCCCAGAAACGGATCTTCCCCGGCGCCTTCAGCCATTCTGCCCCAACGCGCGTCTCTGGCAATATCTACCATCGGAGAAAAAGTCCAGCGGATGCCGCTGGCGGAGGCTTCGCGCGCGGCGACGCGGGCAGTTTGCTGCACCAGGTCAGGATCCCACGTCGAAGCCAGACCCAACGGAATGGGAAATTCGGTTCTAAAACCATGAATTACATCCAGACCAAAGATGAGAGGGATGTGCAAGCGAGACTGTTCCACCGCAATATGCTGAAAGGCATTGACCTGGTGGGCGGTGGTGATATTGAAGAGCGCCCCGACCTCGCCCTTGCGAATCATGTCGTCATAGTCGGTGCGGCCGGTGCCGGGTCCAGTCGGCTGACCCGCGGAGTATTGGACCAATTGGCCCACCTTTTCCTCGAGGGTCATTTTCCGGAGAAGTTCTTCAATTTTCTTCTCGGTGTCGGACTCCGAGAAACTCGCGCGCGCGGAGGCGGGCGGAGAAACCTCTTCCGCTGATGGAGCCGACAGTGGTTCAAGGGGCCGGAGCAAGAGAACAAAGGCGGCTACTGCCGAGCGATGCAGCAGAGATGTCACGTTCAGACACTCCTTGTTAAGAACGGTTCCGGAAACTTTGCCTGCGAGCCTTGTGACACGCGCCGAAAGCAAGGCCGGTCAAGAAGTTCCTATCTTGTGTTCTGCAAAAGTGGAAGAATCGCACACCCGGCCGACAAGCTGGGACGGTTTAAGAGCCATGCACGAAAGCCCTTGTCCCCAGCAAGGCAAAAGCATACTAAACCGATTTATTGGCTGTGACAAGCAATGCACCAGAGATGCACATGAGGTCTCAGGCCCTTCGCGATAGCGCTTGTAGGTAGATTTAAAAATGTGCGAAACTACACCGCACGGTATTTATGCCCCGCCCCAAATCAGGCACAGCTTTGCGCAGTCGAAAAGCATCCGGTCAACGTGTAAGTCTCAAGTCTCTCGCAGAGCACTTGGGACTCTCCCAAGCGGCCGTGTCGCTGGTCATCAACCGCTCTCCCGGCGCAAAATCGATTCCGCTTCGTACGCAAGAACTGATCCGGCAAGCGGCCCGCGAGCTGAACTACCGACCTAATCATTTGGCGCGATCTCTCCGGCAACAGAGGAGCTACACGATCGGCGTGGTGGTGCCGGAGATCAGCGAAGGGTATGCCGCGCTGGTGATGTCCGGGATTGAAGATCATTTGCTGCAGGAAGGCTACTTTTATTTTGTGGTGAGCCACCGCCACCGCGATGAACTGATCGAGGAGTATCCGCTGCTCCTACAGCAGCGGGCAGTAGAAGGGCTAATTGCGGTGGACACGGCAATTACGGGAGCAGCACAAATTCCCTTGGTGGCAGTCTCCGGGCATCGCGAGGTACCAGGAGTCACCAACATCGTGCTGGACCACGCGCGCGCCGCGACGCTGGCGATGGAGCATTTGACAAAGCTTGGACATCGGCAGATTGCCTTTATCAAGGGACAAGAATTCAGTTCGGACACAGCGATCCGATGGGAATCCGTGCGTCACGCCGCGCAAGCACTGGGCGTAAAGATTAATGACCGGCACGTGGGCCAACTCGAAGGAGAATCTTCTTCGCCAGTGCTCGGCTATCAAGTCACAAAGAAACTGATTGCATCGGGAGAAGCTTTCACAGCGCTTTTTGCGTTTAATGACATCTCGGCGATCGGAGCGATTCAGGCGCTGCGCGAAGCCGGGCGGCAGATTCCCCGGGATGTTTCGGTGGTGGGCTTTGACGACATTCAGAGCGCCGCGTTTCAGAACCCCGCGCTGACGACGGTGCGGCAGCCGCTGCGGGAGATGGGGATGCTGGCGGCGGAGACGTTGCTGCGGCGTATTGCCGCACCGCCGGAAGCAGACTACCCGAAAGAAATTGTGGTGCAGCCGGAATTGATTTGCCGCGCCAGCACCGGCGCAGCACCCCGATAACCAGTTTTAAGTCGTAAGTTCTAAGTTTGAAGTAAGGATTCCTGCCTGCAGCACAGACTTCATTTTTTCGCGGCTCAGTTGAAAAAGCGCCATGCGTAATGGCGGGTTGAAACTGAATGGAAAAACAGCAAGCTAGCTAAACTAGGAGGAAGCTTCCCGGGTAATCGCGCCAGAAACTTGCAGAATTTTGGCAATGATTCCGGCTCGCGAGCCAGCGGACATCTTCATCATGATGGAGCGCAAGAAGGCTTTCACGGTGTTTGGGCTGATTTGCATCCGCTCAGCAATTTTTGCGGTGCTGCACCCCTGAACCAAATGGCCTACTGTTTCGACTTCCCGTTGGGTGAGCCGGTATCGCCCGGAAAGGTGGGAAAGGTCGAAAGGGGATTTCTGGCCCCTGTCCAACAGCACCGCGACGGCTGGCTTGGAGCCGTTAGCCAGGGGCGATCTCACCGAAAAGATTTGCACGTTATAGCATCTTCTGCCGGATGCGAGAGAACCAGGGCACTTGAGCAGACGGGCGCTACTGAATCCAGTAAAAAGAGTTTGGACTCGGCCCTCCAGGAAGCTATCAAAATTGCCGTCCTTGGTGAGGTTCACGGGATAGGTTAGGGCGGCCAGGGCTTCTTGGTTCGCATATAAGGGGCGAAAAGAAGTATCCAGGAGAAGCAAACCGGCAGAACTAGAAGGCACGCCAAGGGATTCCGAGCGAGCCTTGTGCAGAGTTCCTTCCGTCTCTTTCCGCAGAGTGGCCTCCGAATCATGCTCGGAAAGGTTCCTTAGATTCTGCCTCTCAAATTTGTTCTTTCTCTGGGCGATATTGCCCGACATCTGCATCTCAAACCCCGACTGCGCAAATCATCTTGAATTGGAGTCTTGCAAGCGATTGGTCTACCCCCAGCATGGAGGCCCACAACTAAAGCCAGGAGGCCAATTGCTCCATCAGGCCGGCGTGCTAACATCAAAAAACCTATCAAAAAGCAGCAAATTCCGCTATACGGATGAGTCTATAATTTGGATGAGTAAAAGACCTGACAGGATGCGCTTCTGGCCGTTTCGGTGCCTTCTTTGATGACTTAGCCGCCAGCGGGGAGTTTTTAGTGACAGAATCCTCTCGTTCGTCCTCTGTAGCCGGGTAACCCTCTCCAAATAAACTACTTGCTCGCGCCGGGACCTTGCGGAATCAGTATTACCCTACAATAAGGCGGGTGTTATAGCTCTGCACTGTTATTGTATGCTTGACATCCCAAGATAGCGCTGATATGTATTCCCCTACGATGGCTACCCTGGTCGCCAAGCGCAAAAGACGCCAACTCTATTACTACATCGTGGAATCGGCCCGCGTCGACGGTAAGCCCCGCATCGTCCATCAAACCTATCTCGGCACCGCCGAGCGCATCGCCGCGCTGGTCCAAGACCGCACGGCCCCACTCCCGTTATCCATCACCACCCTCGATCTTGGCCTGCCGGGAGCCCTCTGGCGCGCCGCCCAGCAGTCCGGCGTCTGGGGAGTGCTCGAGGCCTTCTGGCAGAAACCTCCTTACCGGTCCCTCCACAGCACACTATCTGCTCCTGGCCGCGATTCAGCGCATCTGTCAGCCGGGGCCGAAAACGGAAGTGGCGGATTGGTATCGTCACACCATTCTGTCTTCGCTCTGGGGTTTCCCTGCCGAGCGCTTCACCTCGCAGGAATTCTGGGATGCTTTTCATCGCATCCAGACTGGCAGTGGTGGAGAAAGCGATGAGCTCGAGCAGGCGCAATTGCGCCTGCTGGCGGTCTGGAAAGACCAGCAACTGATCAGTCGCCGCCTGCTGGCCTACGACACGACGAATTTCTACACTTGGGAGGCCAGGACGAGCACACGCAATACTTTGGCGCAGCGCGGGCACAACAAGCAAGGTCGGCATAATCTGCGGCAGGTGGGCTTGAGCTATGTGTTGGACGGAGAAAACGGGCTCAGCCTCTGTCATCACGTATATCCGGGGAACGTCGCCGATACGGAAGAGTTTCCGATCGCTTTGCGGCGGATCGTGGCTTTGCTGGATCGGCACGGGATGCCCCGGGACACGGTAACCTTGGTGGTGGATAAGGGATCCGCGGCGTTGGCCAACACGATGGAGTTGGAGCAAGCGGGTGTGGGCTGGATCTCGGCCCTGCCCTGGAATCAGGCGCCGGAAGAATTCCGGGAGCGGCCCGTCGAGGAGTTGCTGGCGTTAAGCAGCAGCCAGCCAGGAGTGCGAGCCGCCGTCGAGCGGATGATCGTGCACGGCCAGGAGTACTTGTGCGTGATGAAGTATTCGGCGCCGTTCGCCAGCGAGCAGTTGCACAGCGTGACGACCGCGCTGGGCAAAGCGCTACCCTCGATGCGGCGCCTAGCGGTCGAACTAGCCAAACCCGCAGCGCGGTTCACCGAAGCGGGGATCCGCAATAAAATCGCGCGCTCGCTATCGGGGGCCTTTGCCTCTGAGTTGGTGCGCTACCAACTGGAGCAACACGATGGCCGCTGGCATTTGCAGTTTGATTTCGATACCGCCGCCTTCGAGCGTTTGATAACGCGTCGCCTGGGCCGCACCACGCTGTTGACCAACCGCAGGGACTGGACCGCCGAACAAGTGGTGGCCGGTTACTCCGGACAGCAGCACATCGAGCCGGTATTCCGTGGGCTGAAAGAAGCGGATTGGCTGGGATGGGGGCCGATGCATCACTGGACCGACCAAAAGATTCGTGTGCATGCCTTCTACTGCATGTTGGGCATCTCCCTGCTGCAGTACATTTATAAGAAAGCCCAGACCGCCTGGGCCGGCCTGTCGATGGAACAGTTGCTCGAGGAACTCCGTCAGATCCAACAGTTCGCGCTGCTTTATCCTCCGCAAAGTGAAAAGGGGCTTAACCGCGTGGCTCTAGTTCTCTCGAAGCAAACCCTAGCCCAGCAAAGCCTGGCCAAAGAGCTGGGCCTGGACGCGCTGCGAGTAGCTAAAGAGGGCAATACACCCACGGCTCCCTGAACTTTTTCTCAGTTAGGCACTTACCTCTCTGTTTTTCTAATTTTGAGTAAACTCCCGCTAGATGGGCAGCCGAAGCCTAGCTTCACACCCTCGGGCGTCCGCGCGATTCTTCAGGGTCAATTCCCCACCATGCGCTTCGGCAATCTGGCGACTCAGAACGAGGCCAATGCCGGAGCCTCCCGGCTTGGTGGTGAAGAAAGGGACAAACAGATTGGCGGTGTTGGGCAGACCTGGACCGTCATCGACAACCAAGAGTTCCACTTGTCCGCGCTTTTGCGTCCAGGCAACGTGAACGCCGCCCTTGGTTTCCAAGGCCGCATCGGCGGCATTGCGAATCAAGTTGATGAGTAATTGCTCCAATTGGTCGCGGTCGGCGGAGATGACCGTGTCTGGCCCCTTCTTCAGGGTGACTTTTACGCGCGTCTCGAGCTTCACCGAGGCGGCAATCCACTCCGAAACATTGACCGGCAATAATTTGGGCTGCGGCAACCGCGCAAGCTGAGCATAAGCTGTCATGAAGCGGCCCAGGGCCTCGGTGCGAGAACGAATGATGCCCAGTCCCTGCCGCAGATCCTCCAGGATCGCAGGAAAAGAATCACCGCGAACTTCCGAGGACTTGGTAGCAGCGACAAGACCACTCTCGAGACTTTGCGCGACGGACTGAATGGGAGCCAGCGAATTATTCAGCTCGTGGCCAAGAACACGGATGAGACGCTGCCACGCTTTGCGCTCTTCGTCGCGAAGCGTACGGCTCAGGTCGCTCAGCACGACCAAATGATGCGGCAGGCCTCCCTGGCGAAACGTGCCGCGGCGAAGTCCCCAGCGCCCGGAACCTCCCGGGAAAGCCAACTCCATCATGCGGGCCGGCTCGCCTTCCAGACATGCGCCGAGCCCGACCTCTTCCGCCGTGAATCCGAGGAGCCGCTCCGCCGGATGGCCCAACAAGCGCGCGCCTGCGCGATTGACGAGGCGGAGCTTCTTGTGCTGGTCGAACGTGAAGATCGCAAGGTCGATTTCTTCCATCACGGTTCGCAGGAGGGCCGAGGCTTCGAGCGCGCCCAGGCGCTGCTCGCGCAAGGTTTCGCTGAGGGCATTGACTTCCACCATGACTTCGCCCATGGCATCGTCGGTGCGGGCTCCGCGGCCGCGCAAGGAAAAATCCTCCTCACGAAGCGCGGCCAGGAGATTAGAAAGCGTCTGTAAGGAGAAAACCACGCGGTGTTGCAAGGAAACTGCGAAGCCCAGCCAAAAGACAAAGAGAAAGAAAGTAATTGTCCAGGCGGCCCCTGAGGAGAAATTTCCCGTCCACAACAAAATCAAGGCAATCAGCGAACCCGGAAAGCCGGCGGCCAGCGCCAGGAGCTGGATGCGGCGCTCATAGGTCATGGGCCTCATTCGAGTTGATGCTTTTGCAGACGGCGGTACATGGCACTGCGGCTCAGCCCGAGAGCTTTGGCGGCCTGGCTCACATTGCCGTCGTAACGCGAAAGAGTGCGCTGGATCAGATACTTCTCGACTTCGTCGAGGCTCATCTCTTCGAGCTTTGCGGCGCCGCCGGCTGGCTGCGGGCGCAAGCCAAGATCGGCCGCGCGAACAGCGGGCCCGGGGGAGAGGAGCACGCCTCTTTCGACCGCATGATCCAGCTCGCGCACGTTTCCGGGCCAAGAATGCTCGTGGAGGGCTTTGAGGGCCGCCGGATCAAAGGAAGCGATGTTCTTGCGGTAGCGTTGCGCGTAGCCCTGAAGGAAGTGGTGGGCAAGGAGATCGATGTCTTCGCGCCGTTCGCGAAGCGGAGGCAAGTGAATCTCGATGGTATTCAGCCGGAAGAGAAGGTCTTGACGAAAGCGGCCGGCAGCGGCCTCTGCGTTGACGTCGGCGTTGGTCGCGGCCAGAACTCTCACGTTCACACGGCGCGTGGTCGAGGAGCCGACGCGCTCGAGGTCGCCGGTTTCCAGAACGCGCAAAAGCTTTGCCTGCAGGTTGAGCGGGACATTGGCAATTTCGTCCAGAAATAAGGTGCTGCCGTCGGCGAGTTCGAATCGCCCGACGCGATCGGAGCGCGCATCGGTGAAAGCGCCTTTCACGTGCCCGAAGAGCTCGCTCTCGAAGACGCCCTCGGAAAGCCCGCCGGCATTCACCGTGACCATAGGCTTGGTCGCGCGCGGGGACAAGGCATGAAGCGTCCGCGCCACAACTTCTTTCCCAGTGCCGTGCTCTCCCGTGATTAGGACGTTGGCGTCGGAAGGGCCGATCTGCGCGATGAGCTCCAAAACGGAAGCCATCGCGGGAGAATTCGCCAGAAAAGTTGGGCGCGATTCCGCGCGCAAGAGGCGGTTTTCGGCTTCGAGGCGAGACGCCTGCCGCAAAGCCTGACGCAAGTCGATCTGCGTTCGCAGGATGGAAAGCAGGCGGTTGTTTTCCCAAGGCTTGGCAATGAAATCGCGAGCGCCGCGGCGCATGGCCTCGACCGCCAATTCGATGCTGCTCCAAGCGGTCATGACCACCACAGGGACGGTGCTGTCGATGACCTGGATGCGCGTGAGCAAGTCGAGGCCTTCCTGACCCGAAGTGGTGTCGCGGGCGTAGTTAAGGTCCATGAGGACGGCGTCGAATTCGCGGGCTTCGAGAGCGTTTAAGGCTTCGGCGGGAGAGGCCACGCCCTGCGTTTCGTAACCCTCGCCCTTGAGGAGCAGGCGAAGCGAGTCGCGGATGTCTGACTGATCATCTGCCAAAAGCACCCGATATGATTGCGCGGTAGCAGTCTTCATTCGAAAGTATAAGTAAAGTTTATCTTAATGCCCTTCTTCATGCACAGCGAGCGAGTCCCGGACCCTCGTCCGCATCGAAGATTCATTCGTAACGCAAAGCCACAAGCGGATCGACGCGCGTGGCGCGCCACGCGGGAGCCCAGGAGGCGAGCAGGGCGACGCAGGTCAACAGCAGCGCCATACCCACAAACGTCAGCGGGTCCGCCGCGCTGACTCCGTAGAGCAGACTTGCGAGAACGCGCGTCAGCGCAAATGCCGCAATGAGACCTCCGACGACTCCCAACAGGGCGAGCCGCAGACTTTCCCCGAGCACCATCTTCAAGACATCGCTTCGCGAAGCACCGAGCGCCATGCGCACGCCGATTTCTTGGGTGCGCTGCGTAACGTTGTAGCGAATCAAGCCAAACAAACCGACTGCGGCTAGAGTCAGCGCCATCGCCGCAAACACACTGAGCAAGGCGACGGCGGAGCGCCGCGGTCCCATCGACAGGGCGATGCGCTCGTCCATGGTCCGCAGATCGGAAACGGGCTGGCCGGGATCTACATCGTGAACTGCGGCGCGAGTTGTGGCCGCCAAAGCTGCGGGATCACTAGTCGTGCGGGCAATCAGGAAAGTGGCGGCAGAATTCTCTTGATACAATGGAAAGTAATAGACGCCCTTCCCCGAACCTTCCGTACCAACAGCAGATGCTTCTTCGCCAACAACCTGCGAGTGGCGTACCGGCGCAACGATGCCAACGATGGTCTTCCAAGGAGCATTGTTTCCGTTGCGAATGCGTTGTCCCAAAGCATCCTGATGGGGCCAATATTCGCGGACAAGATTTTCGTCGATGATGGCCACGGGCTGACTACCCCGGCGGTCTTGATCCGTAAACACGCGGCCACGGAGCAGGCGAATCCCCATAGTTTCGAAATAGCGCGGGCTTACGCCGCGAATGTCGCCGTGCGGGCCCGGATCGCCCGGCGGAGACACGCGTCCTTCAATGTTGAATGAGGCCGAGCCTCCGAAACCGCTAAACGGCAGCGGCACTCCCGCAGCAGCTGAGACGATGCCGGGGGAATTCGAGAGCCGCTCCAACGTGCTGCTAAGAAACGCAATTTGCTTGTCCGGCGTATTGTATTGGCGCTCCGGCAAAGCTAGTGCGGCGGTCATCAAGCCGCGAGGACGAAAACCGACATCGACGTCCTTGAGTTTTGCCAGACTCTTCACGAACACGCCGGCACTGGCCAGCAGCACAAGCGCCAGAGACAACTCGGCGACCACCAGGCCGCTGCGGAAGTGGTGTCGTCCGGCGCTTCCCTCCCCCGTGCCGCGGCCTTGCTTCAGGTTCTGGTGAGGATCGATAAACGCGATCTGCCACGCAGGCGCAGCGCCGAAGATGATTGCGGAGGCACCCGCAATCAGCGTGGTGAAGGCCAGGACGTACAAGTCCAAGTGAATGTCCAGACCCGTAGAAAGGTTCTCCGGAGCCAACCACAGCAAGGCACGAACCGCCTGAAAAGCAATCAATAGACCAAGCGCCATGCCGACAAAGGCCAGGGCCATGCTTTCGGTAAGCATCTGGCGCGCCAGGCGCCACGGTGAAGCACCCAGCGCCGTGCGCACGGCAAATTCCCTCGCTCGCCGAGAGGCGCGGGCAAGCAAAAGTCCCGCAACATTCGAGCATGCAATCAGCAAAACGAAGCCAACGGCGCCCAGGAGGATTAGCAGCGGCTTGCGCACGTCCCCATACACAAATTCCGTGAAGGGAACGGCAAACAAACTCCAGCCGGAAGCTTTTGGATAACCCTGGGTGCGCGGATCGTCGCTGATTCGCTTCGAGGTCAAATTGAGAAAAGCCGCGGCGTTGGAAGGTTTCACTCCCGCTTGCAGGCGCGCGACCGCAAAGTAATTTTCATTGAAAATGTTGTCGAGGACGAAAGCATCGGGCGCGAGGCCCAGCGGGGCCCAGAGATCGGTTTGGCTCGGCCACTGGAATTCCGGGCCCATGACGCCTGTGATCTTGTAAGGCTGTTGATTGAGCTGGACGGAACGGCCAACAATGTCCGAGTCGCCGCCAAAAATCGACTTCCAGGTGTTGTACGCGAGGACGACTTCACGGTCGGCGTGGGGCTGATCTTCTTCGGGCGTAAAAACGCGGCCCAACAACGGCTTGGCCTCGAACACATCGAACCACTGCCACGACACTCTCGCGCCGCGCAGGCGCAGCGGCCAAGCGCCGGTGGCGTAGTTAAAATCGTTCTCCGTCTGGATGGCTGCAGCCGCAAAAGTCTCCTTGTTATCGCGGACAAAGGTGTAGTCGGGCGCGGAAATCACGATGCTCTTGAGGTTCAACTTTTCGTAGCGCGCGCGCACGGCCAGCAATCGCTCGGGGTGCGGTATCCCATAAGGGTGCAGCAGCAGCCCGTTGACGACACTGAAGATGGCCGTGTTTGCGCCGATGCCGAGGGCGAGGGTCAGGACCGCCACGGCGGTGAAGCCCAGACTCTTCCGCAGCATGCGCAACGCGTAGCGAAAATCTTGCAGGAGCGTTTTCATTCTTGCCTCATTCGTACCGCAACGCGACCAGTGGATCGACGTGCATGGCGCGCCGCGCGGGAATGTAGCTGGCGAGAATCGCCACAGCCACCGAAACGGCCGCAGACACCAGATAAGGCAAAGAACTGGTTGGCTTGATTTGGTACAAAAGGCTGCTCAGGAAGCGCGAGAGCCCCACGGCCATCGCTGTGCCAATGACCACGCCAGTCAGCCCCAGCCTTAACCCTTGCCCCACAACCAGTCGCAGGACCTCCCGCTGCTGGGCACCCAGCGCCACGCGGATTCCAATTTCGTGGGTACGCTGCAAAACGAAAAGGCTCAACACACCGTAGATACCAATCGCAGCCAACGCAAGAGCGATACCCGCAAAAGCGCCGACAAGCACGGAGACGAAACTCGGCCCTGCCACCGAAGCTGCAACCACATCCTTCATGGACCGTATCTGCGGTATCTCCTGATCGGAGTCAAACTCCTTAACTGCCTGGCGCAGACCGGGCACAATATCAACGCTTCCAACCGTGCGTACGACCCACGCCGTCGAACCATTGAGCATTTCTCCCCTTTGTGCAGCAGGAATGTACACGGTCGGTGGCGCAGGCCGCGTGAGGAATTTGCCCTTTACGTCGCCAACAACGCCGACTATTTCTCGTGGCGTAGGATTCTGGAAGATATCCCGGCCTCTAAACTTCCCAATGACGACCTGTTGGCCTATTGCTTTTGTGCTCCCCCACCAGCGTTGCGCGAGCGTTTCGTTGACTAAAGCGACCGGGGAAGTTGTCGCCTCGTCAGTTTGGAGAAAACCGCGGCCTAGCAGGATCGGGATGCGCATGGCCTCAAAGTAGCCGTCGCTGATGGCGCGGATTTCCGTCCCGCCAATGCTGTGTTCCGCGTCATCCATTCCGAAAGCCTGCGCGGGGAGATTGGCCTGCTCAGTTAGCGGCGCAACTGTGACCAACCCAGCAGATCGCACGCCAGGAAAGCTTTGAATCTTTTGCAGCAATTCCTTTTGCGAATTCCACAACTGTTCGTACGTAAGATTCTTTGCACGCGGAGCGGCGGTCCTCATCGTCACGACATTGTCCGGATCAAATCCAAGTTTTTCCTGATAGAGCCGGTAAAGACTTTCTCCCAGCAACGCTGCGCCGACCAGCAATGCAAGCGAAAGCGCAATCTCGCACACCGCAAAAATGTTGCGAACCCGACCGGAAGACGCTCTCCTTGGAGCTTGCCTTCCTTCATCTCCCCCAGCGTTGACCGGATTTCCTCGGGCAGCCTGCCAGTAGGAGACAAGCCCAAAACCCAAAGTAGTCACCAGCAATATGCCGAATGTAAAAGCAAGAACGCTCGAATCAATGCGAACTGGGCCTGCCCACGAAAAGTTGAAAGGGATGGAGGAGACAATTGCTGCTAATACCCAACGGGCTGTCAGCAGTCCGCAGATGGCACCGGCGAACGCAAGGAGCAGGCCTTCCGCCACAAACATCCGCAAAAGCTGCCCGATTCCCGCTCCGATGGCTGTGCGGATGAAGATTTCTCGCCCACGGAAAGTGGCGCGAGACAGCAGGAGATTCGCAATGTTCAAACATGCAAGGAAGAGAAGGAGTCCAGCCGCACCAAAAAGGAGGATCAAGCTCGCACGAAGGTCGCCGGCAAGCCAGCGCTGGTAGTCACCGACGAACACGCGGCTGTCTTTGGACGGAAATCGCTGGAACATGGTGTTCAACTCAGTCTGCGCCTGCACAATGGTGACAGCAGGTTTGAGGCGGGCGATCATGCGCGTATTCATCCCTTGGTCGCCGATCGAGTCACTAAATTGCAGGGGGAGATAGGCGTCGGCAGGCTGCTCAACAAAAGTGAAACTACGGGGCATCACACCGATGATCGTAAAGAGGCGGTCATCCAAGTTAATCTGCCTTCCAATCACATCGGGGTTGGCGCCCGAGGCTTTTCTCCATATGGCGTCGCTAAGCACGACCGCCGGGGGCGCTCCACGTTTCATGTCGTCACTTTGGAAAGTGCGGCCCAAAGCCGGGGCCACTCCCAGCACGCGAAAGAAATCCTCGGTCACTCGCTGCGAGCTCAACCAACCCACGTGATCCTGCTCCTTGAGCTCAAGGAGGGAGCCCGCCTGGAAAGCCGCAATTGAACCAAACGCGGAAGCAGGGTTCTCCGCGAGGAAGGTAAATTGAGGGCCCGTAACGTAACCTTCTGGCTCTCCATTCTTCAGGGAGGCTCCAAGTTGCACAATCCGGTCTGGCTGGGGATAAGGCAAGGGTCTGAGGAGCACAGCATGGAGCACGGTAAAGATGGCGGTGTTCGCGCCGATGCCGAGGGCAAGGGTCAGAACTGCTACGACTGTGAAGCCGGGGCTCTTCCGCAGCATGCGCATGGCGTAGCGAAAATCTTGCAGGAGCGTTTTCATTCTTGCCTCATTCGTAACGCAACGCAACCAGCGGATCGACGTGCATGGCGCGCCGCGCAGGAATGTAGGAAGCGAGAAGCGCTACGCCGGACAGCAGAATGGCGACGCCAGCAAAGGTCAGCGGGTCCGTGGCGCTGACACCAAAAAGAAGGGAAGACATCAGGCGCGTGACGGCCAGTGATGCGCCAATGCCAATCACCACGCCGAAAGCCGCCATGCGCGCGCCTTCGCCCAGCACCAGACTGAGAATGTTGCCGCGTTGAGCGCCCAAGGACATGCGAATGCCGATCTCCTGCGTGCGCCGGGTGACCGAAAAAGCCACGACTCCGTAGATGCCAACCGCAGCAAGGACCAAAGCTGTGGCAGCGAACACGCCCACAAGTAGAAGCAGAAAGCGGCGGTCCGCGAGCCAGCCACCCATTTCCTGCGTGAAAGTCGAGAATTTGACGGGAGCATCGGGAGCAAGATCGTGAAAGATGCCGCGCGCGGCGGAAGCGATTTCTGCAGGGGGTGCGGCGCTGCGCATGAGCATCGTCGGTGAGGAATTAGCCTTCATTCCGCGTTGGCGGTAGTTGACGTAAATGACGGAACTAGGCGGTTTGTCAAGACCTCGCGCGCGAACATCGCCAACGACTCCAACGATCGTGAGCGGCTTCAAGTTGCCGTCCATATTGCCGAAATTGATGATTTGCCCTACGGGGTCTTGATTTGGCCACTGCTGGAGCGCCAAGGTTTGGCTGATTAACGCAACATTTGGTGAATTGAGGTCGTCTCGATCATTAAACAGTCGCCCGCGGATGAGTGGAATTCCCACGGTGCGGAAATACCCTTGGCTTGCTACGCAATATAAAGCGTGCGGTGGCTTAGAGTAATTGTGAGCGAGGCGTCCCCATTCCTCCCAATTAGTGGGCGACTCGTGGCCATTGAGTATTAGAAAATCGCCTTCAGGAAGATCGTCGCCCTGTGCCACGGGAACGGCGCCCGCTAACCCTACACTCTCGGTGCCGGGAATCGCGCGAAGGCGGCTCACCAGGGCGTCCATCAGTTGAATTTGCCGAGCGATGGCCGACGCGCCCATGGAGGAGTACAGGGGAATGGGTGGCGAGAACTCCATGGTGATCAGATTTTCCTGGCGAAAGCCGGGGCTTGTCGAAATGAGCTGCAAAAAGCTGCGACCGAGAAGGCCTGCTCCGACCAAAATCACAAGAGTGGTGGCAATTTCTCCAATCACCAGGAAACTGCGCATGCGGTGGCTCGACCCACTGTCACTGTGACTGCGCGAGCCGGCGGTTAGTGCCGTCTGGAGATCTCCTGAGGCGGAGCGCCAAGCGGAAAAGAGCCCAAGCAAAATGGCGACAGCTAGAATTGCGGCCAAAGAGAACAGAAGGACCAATCCGTTGATCGCAATGCCTTGCCGATTGGGCAAATTTACCGGAAGAATTGCGGGAAGTATTTTGACTGCCCAAACCGCGAGCAAAATGCCGAGTGCACCTCCGGAGAAGGAAAGCGCAAGAGACTCCGCCAGGAACTGCTGAATAAGACGGCCGCGGCCGGCTCCCAGAGCCGCACGCACAGCCAGCTCTTTGCGGCGCGCCGAGGTACGAGCCAGGAGCAATCCTGCCACGTTAGCGCAGGCAACCAGGAGTAAGAGGCCAACGGCTCCCAAAAGGTTTAAAAGAGCGGCGCGTACATCGCCGACCATGGCGTCCGAGAGAGGGACAACTGCCGCGTCGATAAGATCAACGTCTTTTCCGTACTGCTCTCTGAGGCGGTGAGCAATTGTGCTCAAGTCCGCACGAGCTTGAGCGGCCGTAATTCCGTCTCGAACGCGCCCGAGAGCACAGAAATTATGGCCTGTGCGGCTGAAATCTTCCCCGAAAAATTCGCGCGGAATCCAGGCGGCGACGCCAAGAGGAAAATCAAAGCCCGCGGGCATCACTCCCACGACAGAATAAACACCCCCGTCCATCGCCAAGTGGAACTCAGAGAGGTCTCTAACGCCCCCAAGATAGCGCTGCCAATAACCGTAGCTGACGATCATTGCCTGCGCGCCGTGCTCGCGCTGCTCTTCCGGGACGAAGGAGCGGCCGAGAAAAGGTTCAACACCGAGAGACTTGAAGAAGCCACTGGAGACCGCGGAGACGTCGACACGCGCGGGCTCGCTCCCGCCAGAAATGGATGTGGGCTCACCATAGGTATATTCCGCGAAGCTCGAAAACGTATTGTTCTGTTTAAGAAAATCTTTGAAATTGAGGTCCGCCAAGTTCCACCGCTGGCCGTTGGGACCTTGCTCCCACACACGGACGATCTGTTCGGGGTGCGGATAAGGCAGAGGACGAAGAAGCACGGCGTCTATAACCGAGAAGATGGCTGTTGAGGCGCCGATGCCAAGGGCCAGGGTAACGACGGCGACAGCGGCGAAGCCAGGGGATTTGCACAGCATGCGCAACGCATAGCGGATATCCTGAAGCAGTGTGGTCATTTCGTGGCCTCCCGCAACAAATCCTCAGAGGAGGAAGGAGCTTTTATCAGCCGGGTTGCGCCGCGCTGGCGCCCATTTCCGAGGTTGCCGTCTCACCCACTACCCAACCGTCTTTCAGCTGAATGATGCGATGGCCATAGGAAGCATTTCTCTCCGAGTGCGTGACCTGAATGATCGTCGTGCCGGCATCATTGAGGCGCTTGAAGAGCTGCATGATCTCTTCGCCCTGCGCGGAATGGAGGTTTCCGGTAGGCTCGTCGGCAAGAATGAGCTTCGGGTTCATGATCACGGCGCGGGCGACACCCACAAGCTGCTGCTGCCCGCCGGAAAGCTGATTGGGAAACAAATCCTTCTTGCCCACGATGTTGAACCGGTCCAGAGCATCGCAAACGCGGCTGACGCGCTCTTTGTGCGGCACATTCTTGTAGGAAAGGGGAACTTCGAGATTCTCAAAGACAGTCAAATTGTCGATCAGATGATAACTTTGAAACACAAAGCCAATGTTAGCTTTGTGCAGCTCATTCCGTTTTTTGACGTTGAGTTTGTGAACGGGCTCGCCGTGGAAGTAATACTCGCCAGCCCACGCGCCATCCAGCATCCCGATGATGCTGAGCAATGTGGACTTTCCGGCGCCGGAAGGGCCCATGATGGTGACAAAGTCGCCAGGCTGGATATCCAGATTGATGCGGCGAAGCAGGAAAAACCGGTTCGGCCCCGCCTCCACGGATTTTTCTAGATTACGTAGTTGAATCAATGGTTCCAAGGGATCTCCTCTAGTTCCCTACTCATAGCGTAGCGCGACCAGCGGATCCACGCGCGCTGCGCGGCGCGCGGGCAGATACGACGCCAGGGCCGCGACTGCGGCAAGCAAGAGCGTCCCTGACAAACGCGCGGCCCAGCTGCGGCTGAACCCCGAGGGTCTCGAACAAATTGGCGGAAATCCGAAAAGCATTGACCTTCTGGGAATGGTCATCACCGCTTAGATTTAATTCCTGCCATGCATAGGCCGCGAGGCGATCGAACGAACGCACTTCCTTCTGCCAGTCGAAGTAAGTGGCAGGCGCAATGCCATTGATGTCAATGTTTTGCTGCGGGCGGGAATCCACCATGGCGACAATCCGGTTTGCGTTTTCAAACGGCGCCGGATGCAGCAGAAAAGCCTCGGCCACGCTGAACATGGCGGTGTTGGCGCCTATGCCCACGGCAAATGCCAGGATAGAGACCACTGTTGCCAGCCGGTGCTTGCCAAGCATGCGCAAGCCGAACCGGATGTCCTGCAGGATCGTGCCCATACCGCCTCCCGGAACGTCAGGCACCGACTTCGGCTTCCCGGGTCTCCTCGACAATGCGGCCGTCGAAAAGGTGAATGGTGCGCTCCGCAAAGTTGGCATAGCGCTGGTCGTGCGTAACCATGCAGATGGTTGCGCCGTTGCGGTGCAAGTCGCGCAACAACTCCATCACGGCTTCGCCGTTTTTCGAGTCGAGGTTCCCCGTAGGCTCATCCGCCATCAGAATCAGGGGATCGCCCACCAACGCGCGTGCTACGGCCACACGCTGTTGTTGACCGCCGGAGAGTTGCGACGGGTAATGCCGCAGGCGATGCGCCATGCCTACACGCTCAAGCGCCTGTTGCACCTTCTGTTTCCGCTCGGCGGCGCTCGTGCCGCGGTAGGTCAGCGGCAGTTCGACGTTTTCGTAGACCGTGAGGTCCCCAATCAGGTTAAACGCCTGGAAGATGAAGCCTATTTCGCGATTGCGGATCCTCGTGCGCTCGCTAATGGTAAGTTTCGCTACCGGCTGGCCGTTCAGCCAGTAATTGCCGTCGGTGGGAGAATCGAGCAACCCCAGAATCGAGAGCAGCGTGGACTTGCCGCAGCCCGAAGGACCGGCAATGGAGATGTACTGTCCTCGCTTGATCTCCAGATGGATTTCTTCCAGGGCATGCGTTTCCACTTCATCGGTGTAGAAGACTTTCTTCACGCCTTCCATCTTGATCAGGGTTCCATTTGTTTCTACCATGGCTTCTCCTTATCGAATTCAGTTCACGAAAACCGTTTTACCCATACATTCGCGGGCCCAACTACATCCAGTCTCTATTCGTAGCGCAAAGCTACGATCGGATCGATCCGCGTCGCCCGCCGCGAGGGCACATAGCAAGCGATGGTTGCAATCATCACGATGACGCCAAACGATACGAGGTACACCGCAATATCGCCAGCGTACACTCCGAAGAACAGCGACTCGCTAACGCGCGCAAGCCCGTAGGCTGATGGCAATCCAACGGCCGCGCCGGCAAGCACCATCCAGCCCACCTCTTTGAACACCAAAGCGCGAACATGCGCGCTGGGGGCGCCGAGCGCCAGGCGGATGCCAATCTCCCGGGTTCGCTGCACCACCAAATACGCCAGCACGCCGTAAATCCCCAGCGCTGCAAGGACGGCAGCCAGCGCGCCAAAACTCGACGAAAGCCCGGCAATCACCCGCTCGGCAAACAAATCCTCGTCGACGACGCGGCGCATGGTCTTCAGCTCGTAGAGCGGCAAATTCGCGTCCTGCTGCCTCACGATCTGCCGCAGGTCGTTGGCGATGAGCAGCGGGTCTTGGTTGGTCCGCACATAAAAGGTCATTCCGAAGAGCTTTCCGAACTGCGCATACGGCCGATAGAAATACGGCCTGGCGTTGTCGCGCACATGCGATTCTTTGGCGTCTTTCACTACTCCGACAATCTCAATATCTGGCTTGACATCGCCCGAACCCATCGCAAAGTGCACGCCGATGGGGTTTCTGTTCGGGAAAAATGCCTTCACCATGGCTTCGTTGATGACCGCAACCTTCGGGCTTGTAGCCATATCGGCGTCGTTGAATTCCCGCCCCGAAAGCAGCGGAATCTTCATGGTCGAAAAGTAATTCGGGCTAACGGCGTCATAGTTGACGTGACGCTCGTCGTTGTCCGTGTTTGGGCGGCCTTCGACGGTGATGTTCGATCCCATGTCGGTACCGGTCAGCACGGGGATTTGCGATGACCCTACTCCCAATACTCCGGGAAGCCCTGCCAGGCGTTGCCTCAATTGGTCCACCAAGGCGATGGTTTTCAGCCCATCGTATCCGCTCAACTGCGGGGAAATCGAAAAGGTAATCAGGTTCTCTGTGCTCAATCCCAGATTCTGTTTGCGCAGGTTCCACAGGGTCTGCGCAAACAGTGTGGCTCCCGCGAGCAGCAGCACGGTAAACGCCACCTGTCCGGCTACGAGCGCCTTGCGGAAACGCACGTGGCCCGGCCCCGCAGATCCCGTGGAACCCTGGTCTTTCAGAATCTGCGATACGCCTCCCCGCGCGACCCGCCACGCGGGGATCCAGCCGAACACGAAGGCCGAGGCGGCCGTCGCCGCAGCGGCAAATCCCAGAACAGTCGCGTCCACCTGCGAAGTTATCCCTTGCACTCCTCCTTCAGAAACGACGGCTTGGGTCAAAATGTTCATCAACCAAGCCCCCAGGAGAATGCCTAACCCCCCACCAGCAACTGCGCAAAGGAAGCTTTCCACCATCAATTGACGAATCATCCGGCCTTTGGTTGCTCCCAGGGCCGAACGAACGGCGAACTCCCGCTGGCGCGCTGCACCCTTGGCCAGCAGCAGGTTGGCCACATTCGTGCACGCAATGAGCAGCACCAAGCCGACCATGGCAAACAACGCCTTGAGCGCCGGGCCGGAGTCGCGCTGGACTGTCGTGCGGCCTTGCGCGCCGGGGTAAAGTACGACCTTCTTATTCAGAAACTCCTCGCGGTCTTTCCCGTGGACACGATCGCCGGAGCCCCCGAGGTGCTCCATCTGTTGCTCGAGCAGGGGGTGGTAGTCGACATTGATAGCCGCTTGCGCCTGCTCTCTGGACACGCCTGGCTTCAACCGAGCCAGTACAGCCAAAAAGGAGTCATTCCAGTCGTCCAATCCATTGCGAATTGGCGTCATCTGCCCTTTCATGGTGATGGGCACGAAGATATCGGGTGTCTGCCCGACTTGGATCCCCGTGAACCCCGCCTGCGCCACGCCAACGATGGTCATTACCGTGTTATTCACGAGAATCGTGTGATTCAGCACACCGGAGTCGCCGCCAAAATGCTGCGTCCAGTAGCCGTGACTCAGCACGAGAACAGGATGCGCTCCTTGAACATCATCGTCCGCAGGCATCAACAACCTACCCAGGGCCGGCCGCACGCCCAGTGTCTCGAAATAGTTTCCGCTGACGAGCTCGCCGGAGCCTCGCTCCGTCTGGCCGTTGCTGGCGATGCTCGCGGAAAACTCATAGCGCGCGATCACGCCATCGAAGACCGCCGTGTTCTTTGCCAAGCCTTTGTAAAGCGGATAAGAAAAGATTTCGGAATCGTCGCCATCGCTCCAGACATGGCCACGTTTCGGGCCCGGCGATTTCAGGATCACCAGCCTTTCGGGATTAAGGACCGGCAGCCGCCGCAGCAACACCTGGTTCAAGACCGAAAAAATGGCTGTGTTTGCCCCTATTCCCAGCGCCAGCGTGGTCACCGCAATTGCCGTGAACCCCGGGTTCTTCGCCAGTATCCGTAGCCCGTATTTCACGTCTTGCCACAGCGTCCGCATTGCTTCCTTCCAACCTTCAGTCTAGAAATTCCGAATCCGGAGATCACTCATATCGCAGCGCTACCAAGGGGTCCACGCGCATGCCCCGCTGCGCCGGAATATAGCATGCAGCCAGAGCGACAGCGGCAAACAAAACCGGCACGCCAAGGAACGTCGCGGGATCGCTCGGTGCGACTTGATAGAGCATCGTTTCGAGCCCTCTGCTTGCTGCTAAGGCGCAAAGCACTCCTACAGCGATGCCAATCGATGCCAGTTTCAATCCCTGGCTGATGACCATGCGCATCACCTGCGCCGGGCTGGCTCCCAGCGCCATGCGGATCCCGATCTCATGGATTCTCTGCGAAACCACATGCGCCATCACACCGTAGATTCCAATCGCTCCCAAAAACATGGCTAACGCGCCAAAGAAAACCATCAGCTTGGTGACCACGCGGTTGCCCGCGTCCACTACCGCTATCAAGGTTTCAAGAGGCTCGACGGAAGAGATCGGCTGGTCGCGGTCCACCGTCCAAATTGCGTCGCGAATGGCGGTGGCCATTGCCGTCGAATCGCCCGCGGTCCGCACGACGAATCCCAACGTTGCGGAGGGGAACTGAGTGAGAGGAACGTACAACTGGCGCTCCAGGCGGGGCCGCAATTCATGCATCTTTACGTCATTCACCACGCCAACAATCGTGCAGACGGTGTGTTGTTCGCCAAATTGAATTTGTCGTCCCACGGGGTCCTCGTTTGGCCACATCTGTTGAGCGATGGTTTGATTGATCATCGCCGACGGCGAACTACCCAGGCCATCCCCAGAATTAAGCAAGCGGCCTTTAACGAGCTTAATCTGCATCGCCGAAAAATACTGGGGCGATGCGGCCGTGAAATGTGCGTAGAGCCTTTCGTCGGGCCGAGGAGACGGCTTCCCGGCAGCCTGAAGTTCGACCCATTGTCCGAAGCCGCCAAACGGCACGTTACTTGCCGCGCCGACGGAAACAGCTCCCGGCAGGGCTTGCATGCGCATCAGCACTTCTTCACTGAAATTTCTCAACTGCGCATCCTGATTGTATTTCGTTTTAGGCAGCGCGAGTTGCGCCACCATGAGGTTTGCCGGATTGTATCCGGGGCTGGAGTGCACGGAAATGATGAAGCTTTTTACTAGCAACGTTGTGGCTATGAGAACCACGACGGCCAGCGCAATCTCGGCCGACACAAGAATTTGCCGCAAACGCGCACTGCGCCTGCTGCCCGACGCCTGGCTCGACGCTTCCTTGAGTGTGTGGTTCACGTCGAGCCTGGCACTTTCAAACGCAGGCGCCAAGCCAAAAACAAGACCGCATAACAAAGCGATTCCCAATGTGAAGGCCAGCGTCGCAAAGTCCAGGTCGACGTGCCCGTAATTCACGAGATAACCACGGATGTGACCCGGTATCCATGATTCGATCAAACGCACTCCCCAAAGTCCGAAGAATGTCCCGGCCACCCCGCCGAAGAAGAACAAAAGCAACGATTCGGTCAAAAGCTGTCGTGCCAGCCGCCGCTTCGTTGCGCCCAGGGCGCCACGGACCGCAAACTCCTTCATGCGTCCCATGGCGCGGGCCAGCATCAGGTTGGCCACGTTCGCGCAGGCGATCAGCAAAACCAGCCCCACAATCACGAAACAGGTGAGCAACTCTGGCACACCTTCTTTCCGGCGCACCGTCCAGGTCATGGAGTCCACCAGCAAGGTTAGGTTTTCATTGGTTTGTGGAAACTGCGTTTCGAGTTGGCCAAAAATGGCCGCGCTTTCCGCTTCGGCTTGCTCGGCGGTCACACCCGCCTTCAAACGGCCAAACGCGGAAAAAGTCGAGTTACTTCGATCCGCTCGCTCCTTGTCCGTTAGAGCGAGTGGCGTCCACAGATTCGCGATGCCCATCAGGGGAAACTGAAACGTACCGGGCACAACGCCGATCACAGTGTAAGCCTCGCCGCCTATCGTGATATTTCGCCCGATGATATTCGGCTCGCCAGCGTACCGGCCGCGCCAAAGCCCCTCGCCAAGAATGGCGACGCGTCCCCTTCCCGGCCGATCTTCGTCAGGGGCAAACGTTCGACCGAGAATTGGGTTAGCGCCCAGCGTGTCAAAGAAATTCCAGCTCACTTCTCCGCCCTCGACGAGTGCGGGAGGGCCATCGCCGGTAAGGTTGAAATTCGTCCCCCTCCATCCGACCGTTTGCTCGAAGGAGTTGTTCTGCTTTTGAAAATCGAGGAAGGAAGCCGTCGAAGTGAGATATTCCCTGGTCCAGCCCTTCTTCTTGTCATGCGATTCGAAGATCACCAGCCGGTTAGAGTTCGGGTAGGGTAAAGGCTTGATCAGCCAGGCATCCAAATAACTGAAAATCGCTGTATTCGCCCCTATGCCCAACGCAAGTGTCAGAACCGCAACCGCGGTGAACGCGGGATTCTTCGCCAGCATTCGCACGCCGTAGCGCAGGTCCTGCCATAGCGTCTGCATCAGCGTTCCCTTGCCCCCATCCCTTCCCGTTCTTCTCTGGCTTCTTGCCCCGGACCACTTGCAAAGAGACCACCCTCGTCACTTGAGCCGGATGCGGTCGAAGGCGTCCCACTGCGACATATCCGAGAGAATGACCTTATCTCCGACCTTTAGCCCTTCCTTAACCTCAATGGTATTCACCGAAGCCCGCCCGAGCATGACATTCACACGCACAGCCTCTGCTCCGTCATCCACAAGCTTGAAAATTCCTATCTTGCTGTCGGATTGGCCGTTCACCGGCCGGCCGACGTACAGCACGTCTTTTAAGTTCTCTAATTCGATCGTTCCGTCAACACTTAAGTCAGGCCGCGCTCCTTGCGGCAGGGGGTCAGTTATGCGCACGTCGACGGTTACCGTTCCATTCTGTACCGACGGATCCTCGCGCATGACACTGCCGTTGACTATGCCATTGCGCGTATCAATCGTTGCTTTTTGACCGATGGCCACATCCTTCGCCAACGTTTCCGGAATCTTGATTTCCGCTTTGAGCCTTTTTGGATCGGCCACGCGCGCCAGGTTCGTTCCAGGCGATACTTGCTGTCCTTCCTCCACCGGCACAAGCTGTAACACACCTTCGATTCCCGCGCGAAGGTGCAAGGCATCGTACTGGCTCTTTTTCAAGTTATAGAGCGCCCGCTGCTGCTCGACTTTGGCTTCTTGCGCTGCAAGCTGAGCCGCCGCAGAGTCCGTGGCCACGCGTGTCCGTTCTTCTTCCAATTGGAGCCGAATCTTTAGCTGCTCTTCTTTGACTCTGGAAAGGTCCTCAATGTGGCTGGACTGGATGCCCTCCTTCAATAGCTTTATGTCTACGTCATGCTGCAGGCGAGCCTGCTCGTAGTCGCTGCGAACCGAGGCCTCCACGGATTTTTGGTTCATTAACTGGCTATTTACTTGAACCTTGAGGTTGGCGTAGTCGGCCTCTGCGCCCTTCAATTGGTATTCTGCATCCAGTAGGTCGCGCTGCAATTGCGGATCGCTTAGTTCCAGGATAACGGAATGCGGGTGCACGATCGCACCGGGCCGCAGCACAATTCTTTCTACCGTTGCGTTGGTCTGCGCCGGGATCCAGCGAATGTCTTCGGGTACCAGCGTTCCCAAGCCACGCACTTCGCGGAGCATCGGTCCGCGCTTCACGTCATCGGTCCAGATGGTCGCTCGGTCCACGGTAGGCGCCGCGGGACGCAACCGGGAAAGGCCAAAGCTCACGCCCCCGATCAGGAGGAACGCTACCGCGGCGTAGATAATTCGGCGGATTTTCTTTGCCCGCGCATTGGAAGGTCGTTGAATGTCCATAATAAGGTCCAATCTTTGGAACGCAACTCACATGCCCAAGGTTCCCTGCCCTAAGTCCTACAAATTCAGGGCATTAGCAGGTACCCGTGGCATGGGGCCTGGGCGGATTACCCGAAAATGGGATTGCCCGTCCCATGTCCGAACAGCTTAACTCTCACTCGCACTCGGATAAAGGCCTCCAATATTACGCCAAGAGGAGCGGGAAACCGGGGTCGAGATGCGACGCTTCCATTGTAACTCCAATGCTTCCCGATTCCTGGCAGTTGGTGCGGTAGCACAAGGCGCGGCCACCCGCCATCGCTTCAAGAGACTCCTTCTGTGCCGCGTCTTTTTGGTATGTAGAATGCTCACCTAGAGCTAAGAAGATCGTCTACTTACCAAAGAGATGGCGAAACGAAACGACCGCTACCAGAACCGCACCGAGATTCTGCAGGGCACTCTGGACATGCTCATCCTGCAGACCCTGCAGTGGGCGCCCCGTCATGGATATGCGCTGAGCAAGGCGATTCGCACAAATTCGGGTGAGATTCTGAAAGTGGACACCGGCTCGCTTTATCCCGCGCTGCACCGGCTCGAGCGTAAAGGCTGGGTCGCCGCGGAATGGAAGCCCTCCGACGTTGGCCCTCGATTGCGGGTCTATCGCCTGACAAAAGCGGGAAAGAGGCAATTAGTTTCTGAGCGCTCGCGCTGGGAACGTCTCACCGCCGCTATCGCCGGAGTCCTGAATCCTGCAGAAAGTCGCGGTAGGGACGGGGATTGCTCCCCGCCCCCCGCACGGACCCGGACGGGCGCGATTAACGCATCCGGTTCTTATCGCAGGGAAGATGCGGACAGACAGAGGATCTCATGCGCACCCTCTATAACCATCACACACACGCGTGCCAACTCATTGGGCACGATACGCCGGTACTGAGCCCGGTTCGTGTTTCGTTGGCACTCGTTCCCTTTGACCAGAGCCCTTCCCTCCATCCCCTCCGCGACGGTTGGCTGTCCCGTCTTGTTCGGGAACTTCGCAGGTACTACGACTCTGTACGACTGCCTATGCTCGTACATTGCCAGATTACGTCCTTGGACTTGCTGGCACGATCCGCCCGACCTCTGGCGGATGACCATAGGCTCTCCCGGTTCTCGCGCAGGTTGTTTCTGTACATGCGCAGGGTCTTTGACCGCGCAGGGTTCGGCTGCCCCTCACGTTTTCGGGACCTCCGATATAGCCTTCCACTTCCTCCTACGGTGTCGGCACCCTGGAGTAAGGTTATTTCGCGGCTCGATGGCTGGCCTGTACATGCCTTTGTCAACGCTTCAAGGTTGGCCTCGCGGTCAACCGCACATGACTCAAGGTCGGTATGGTTCGTTAGACCTTTACCGTATGACTCTTTCATTCACAACAACCTGCCGGTTTAGCCCGGCGCTATCAGGAGGACGTACCATGAAATGGGCGTTCTGGCGTAGAGCGCGGCACAATGAGGAACTGCAGGAAGAGATTCAAGGGCATTTGCTTCTTGCGGAGCGTGAAGCCCTGGAATCGGGCCAGACGGCCAACGAAGCCAGGCATGCCGCGCGCCGTGAATTCGGAAATGTCAGCATCACCGAAGAAGTTACCCGGGACATGTGGGGATGGCGCTGGGCCGCTGATTTCCTTCAGGACGTGCGTTATGCATTGCGCAGCTTTCGGCAGCTTCCCGGTTTTGTCGCGGTCGCGCTGCTGACGCTGGCGCTTGGCACCGGAGCGACCACGGTCATGTTCAGCCTGGTCAGCGGTGTGCTCCTGAAGCCACTGCCCTATCCAGAACCCAACCGGCTTGTGGCCGTGAACGGCCACACCGAAGGGTGGAACACAAAAATCTGGGGGGAGCAGAAACTCGCATATCTTGATTTTCTTGATTGCCAGCGCGATAGCCATTCGCTCGACATGGCCGCGTTAGTCTACAACTCCGGCACGCTCAGCGCGCCGGGTGATGCTAAGTACGTGGACTACTTTGAAATCTCATCCGAATTGTTTTCCGTTCTACGCGTGCCTCTCGGGTTGGGCCGCGCCTTCTTGCCCGAGGAGGACAAGATTGGCGCCACTCCTGTTGCCATCCTTGGCTACAGTTTCTGGCAGCAGCGTTTCGACGGAACAGCCGAGGTGTTGGGCAGTTCGCTCTTTCTCGACGAGAAGCACTACACGATTGTTGGGGTTGCGCCCCCCGGATTCAAGCTGTACGGAGACGAGCCCGAAATCTACACGCCGCTCGGCCAAGACCCGGCAGGATACTTGCACAATCGCGCGGCACAGCCGGTCCGCGTCGTGGGGCGCCTGCATCCTGGTACGACATTGGCCCAAGCTCAAGCCGAGGTGGCATTAACAGGAAGCCATTTGGCGCAAGCTTACACGGACACCAACAAAGGCCGTTCGCTGCAAGTCAAGCGGCTACAGCCTCCTGTTGGCGACGTGGGCTCCACGCTTTGGCTGCTGCTTGGCGCCGTGGGACTCGTGCTGCTCATCGCATGCGCTAACGTGGCCAGTCTGATGCTGGCGCGTGCGATTTCCCGCGAACGCGAAATGGCCATGCGCGTAGCTCTCGGCGCTGGCCGCGGCCGATTGGTACGGCAGTATCTAACAGAGAGCGCGCTGCTCAGCCTCACGGGCAGCATTCTCGGTGTGATGCTTGCAAATTGGGGTCTTCATCCCTTTTTGGCTTTCTGGCCTGGTGATTTACCTCGTGCCGACGAAGTGCAACTGGATTGGCGTGTGCTGCTTTTTGCCATCGCTTTGGCCCTCTTGACCAACGTTCTTTGTGGACTGGCGCCTGCTTGGCGCGCCCCGGTAAAGGAAGTGGAACAAATTCTGCGCGCCGGAGCTCGAACGGTAACCGCCGGCACGCGGCGCTTACACTCCGCCTTCGTCGAGTCCGAGATGGCCTTGGCAATTGTTCTTCTGGTCGCCGCCGGCATGCTCGGGCGCGCCCTATTGCATGCTTCTTCCCTCAATCCCGGGCTCGACATCCGCAATCTCCTGGTCATGCGCGTGGGTCTTTCTCCGGCCACCCTCGCCGATCCCGCGAAGATTCCCGCAGCCTGGCAGGATCTGATTGAGCGCGGGCGGCGCGTGCCCGGAGTGCAGTCCCTTACCGCCGTGGATATCGTACCCATGCGGCAAGGCAACAACGAATACGGCTATTGGACGACCGCCGATGTCCCGCCCCAGAACAAACAGCCAATGGCGCTGGCGAGCAGCGCGACGCCGGACTATCTGAAAGTGATGGGCATTCCGCTTCTCGAAGGGCGATTTTTTGATGACCACGATCGCCTGGGAAGCGAGCCGGTGATCGTGGTCGACGACGTTCTGGCGACAAGCGCGTTTCCTGGACAGGATGCCCTCGGGAAAAACTTGTGGATTCCCGATATGCCCTGCCCTCAGCCGGACGTCAATAAATTTGTGGAATGTTCCACGCCGTTCAAAATCGTCGGCGTCGTTGGGCACGTGCGCTACTGGGGCTTGGCAGGCGACGATCAAGCCCAACTGCGCACGCAGTTTTATTACCCTTTTGCCCAAGTAGCGCCACCATTTTTGACGCGCTGGTCTCAGCTCATGTCCATCGCTGTGCGCACCACGGTTCCCCCATTGACCCTGGTCGAACCGCTAAGACGCGCATTGCGTGGCGCTACAGGCGACCAGGTGCTCTATCAAGTACGCACGATGGAGCAGCTTGCGCATGACTCCCTGGAAATGCAACGCTTCCTGTTGCTTTTGTTTGGGATCTTCGCCGCTTTGGCTTTGGTCCTCGCTTGCATCGGCATTTATGGCGTGCTGGCGTATTTGACAGGCCGGCGCGTCCCGGAGATCGGCTTGCGCATGGCCATCGGTGCAAGCCCTTCCGATGTCACATGGCTGGTTCTACGTCAAAGTTTGGAAATGATTCTACTGGGCATAGGTATTGGCACCGTTGCCGCTTTGGCAGCCGGACGCATTTTGGAGCGCTTGGTAGAAGGAATGCAGCCTACGGCCCTCTCGACTTTTATGATTGTGATCCCGTTCCTGGTCCTCGCGGCTATGCTCGCGAGCCTCGTACCGGCGCGTCGTGCCAGCCGCGTGGATCCCACCCATGCTTTGCGACAGGAGTAGTACTGGGCGCAAATCAGAATTCTCTTTGACCTTATCTGCAAAACCTAATAAAAATACGGCGCGCCCGCGCTTGAGCAGAAACCGCACAAGTCATGTCAAATTTGTTAAATTTTTGCGGGCCTCCCCGCATCCCAATTGAGGGAAATACCTCATTGACAGATTCCCAGTTTCTTCTTAGTTTAAGCGACTGTGTTTGTGAGAAGTGGGAGCCGATGCTAAGGGTCACGGCTCCTGAGGTTGCGAAAGTTTCGCTTCTAAATTTTAGTAGTTCTTCAGGTTTCCAGAATTACCAGCCCCTGTAATTCCTAAACACAAGGTGCAAGGCCTAATTCAGATACAGCATTCATCTCAATCACTGAACTTGTTCATCCAACCACGAAAGCTAGGAGGCAAGGTCGATGATGTACGAGCAACCTGTTGTTCTGAGGTGGGGGAGTCCGGGGGAGTTCCTCAAATTGTTTTTTCCGAAAAGCACGGAGTCGCGCATTAGCGAGGACTGGCGCGTCCAAAAACTCAGAAACTTGATCGACAGCAATCCCGCTGGCGTGCGCTGCCTTGATGAAATCTGCCGGCAACTCGGCTTATGCATTTCAGGACGGCAGGCGCGCCGGCTTTTCAAAGCGTGCACTGGTTTGGGAATCAAAGAATACATAAAGAAGCGGCGCTTGGATATTGCCGCGCAACAGTTGCGGACGACCGATGCACCGGTGAAAGCCATTGCCATCGACGCGGGATACCAGCATGTTCGCAACTTCACCAGATGCTTTTTGCGACAGTTTCACTTGAGCCCAAACAATTTCAGAAAGATTTGGCGATACAAGAAAGATGTCGCCGCATAAGGGGATGGTTGGAGGTAAGGATGCCTGTGACGCGCAACATAGAACTAGCCAAAGAGGTCTATTGGGCACCGGAAGTGCTCTTTCTTGGTTGGGCGACGGACACGATCTTGGAAAGAGCGGAATCCCGCTCCAAGCTGGCGGCCAAAAGAATTCGCCAGTTGATCGACGAATCCGGCGGCCGTCTTTCGTGCAGTCCCGCCAAGGAATGCCAAGCCTTTCAAGTCAATCTGTCGCTGGTGAGCAAGCAATTCAAGAGGTTATATCGGACCACCATACGGGCTTATTCCCGGCGGATTCGCATGATGACGGCGGAAAAGCTCCTCAGAGAATCGAACAATTTGAATATCGACGAAGCGGCAAGAGCTCTTGGCTATAGTTTTACTTCCGCATTTTCGCGCTGTTTTCAAAACACATTTGGGAAACGGCCCAAGCGTTACCAAATGCAGCGAGCGGCCAGCGCACAACAAGAGATTGTCGATGAGAGCATCAAAAATCCGGATGCTCAGCTCCAAATCTGACGACCGCCCGAAGAATCCGATTTCCGTCGACTTGTTAGGCGCAGTCTTGCTCTAGGCCAATCCTCGCCAGGGTAGAGCAACCCAGCAGAGACGGCTCTTTTTTCACGACCTCCAGTCCTTCCAAAGCAGTGCTGTTTGGCCAAGTGCAGATTCCATTGTCGGGAGAAGAGGAGCCCAATGAAAACTAGTTTCAAGTCGCAGGCGCGCTGGTTCTTTCGCCAGCTGTCGCCCCTTCTCCCCGCCTACTCTTTGAGCGTGCTGCTGGTTGTCCTGAGCAGCGTCATGTTTCTGCTCGACCCTTTGCTCATGAAGTGGCTGATTGACCGGGTTCTTCCCGCAAAGAATTTTCGCCTTCTGCTCTTTGCCGCCGGCGGATTTTTCGCTTTGTACGTTTTTCGCTTGGGCTTTTTCACGCTATCGGAACTGGTGAATTTCCAAACGATTCAGAAACTCGTACTCCGAATGCGCCTCAACATTCTGGAACAGATGAACCGTCTCTCTGCCGACTATCATGAAGCGACCCCGGTGGGAGAACGACTCTACCGCGTCGAGCAAGACGTCGACCAGGTGGCCGAGGTGGGATCGAATCTCGTGCCTTTCCTTCTGCAAACGGTATTCAAAGCCCTTTTCGTCATGGGAACCATGCTTTCCTTGGATTTCAAGCTTACTTGCATTGTTCTTCCCCTCATGCCCTTGTTCTTTGTCTTTCGAAAGAAATTTGAGGGACCCCTTCGCCGCGCTTCAGACTCCGTGCAGGAAAGGGCTGCCGAGGAAAACAGCTTTCTTCAGGAGCACCTTGCCTCCGTCATCCAGGTTCAGCTTCTGCATCAAGAAGAAAATCAAAAACAAGCGTTCCTGCATCGGGCCGTGAACCGCATGAAAGCCCTGAACCACCGCGAGTTGGTGGAGGTCATGTTCAGCACCTGCTACATGGGCATGATTGCCTTGGGCACGATCGCCATTCTCGGCTACGGCGGCTATCAGGTATTTGTCGGCGCTCTAACCATTGGCGGTGTGGTTGCGTTTTACAGCTATGTAGGTGCGCTGTTCGACCCGCTGGGTTCGGCCGTGCACATTTATTCTCAATTGAATCGGCTCGGCACTAATATACGCCGCGTTTTGGAAGTGATCGAACAGCCTCCCGGCGTACCGGAGATGCCGAACGCGATTCATTTCCCCTCTCCTGTTCGCGGGTACGTGGAATTGGACGATGTCTGCTTTTCCTATAGAGACCATACGCGCGTGCTCGAGGGAATCCGTCTGAAGCTCGAACCGGGAGAGAAAGTGGCGTTGGTCGGCATGAGCGGCAGCGGCAAGAGCACCATCGCAAAATTGATTGCCCGGTTGTACGACGCAGATCGAGGAGCCGTTTACGTGGACGGGCTGGACGTTCGAAACGTGCGGCTCGAGAGCCTTAGAACAAAGGTGTGTTATCTCTTGCAAGACGCTGTCCTCTTCGACCGCACGCTGAAGGAGAATTTGTTGCTGGGAAATCCCTCTGCCACGAGGAAAGAGCTTCAGCGGGCCGCTGAAATTGCCGGCTTGAAAGAATTGCTGCGACGGCTCCCTGAGGGTTGGGACACTCCCGTAGGCCCCAGGGGCAACGCATTGTCGGGCGGCGAAAGACAGCGCGTCGCGTTGGCTCGCGCGGTACTGCAGAATCCCTCGATTCTCCTGCTTGACGAATCGACGTCCGCCCTCGACGCTCCCTCCGAGCGCAAAGTATTCATGAATTTGGCGGAGCACTTCCCGGATCGCACGATGGTGTTTGTTTCGCACCGGATTGCCGCGCTCAAATGGGTGGATCGCATTATCGTGCTGAATCGCGGAGTGATCGAGGAACAAGGAACCCATGATGAATTGATTCGCACCGGCGGTTTGTACACGCACCTGCACAGCACACCTGCCGCGCTGTTGGGAACTGAGCCTTATGCGCAGCCGCCCAAGAATAGCTAAAATCGCTGCGACAAACTTTCTACAACACGAAAAGTGCTCGAGCGTCTTTGTTTCTTTGACCACGGAACGCCGAAGCCGGGACTAAACTGCCCCCATGTGTTGTGGGTCATTCTTGGGATTCGGCTTGCTGGTGAGTCACAAGCCCGTATTTAAATAAACGTGCGAGAGCCCAATGCGCTTCCGCGGCATTTTCGGGCTCGGAATTCTTTGAGAGAGATTCAGCCACAGTCGAAACCGAAATTCCCGGGTGATTTGAAATTTCGCGTAGGATGTTTGCAAATTTTTGTGGACACGGGACAGACGATATTTGGCCGAGAAAATAGAAACGCCCGGGCCGTTTTAGCCACTCCCGGCCTTCCGCGGTTATGAAGCATTTTTGATCGCTTTCGCGCTTGGCTGTTGCGTAGTGACCAAAACATTTTTCCAGCGAAAGACCGGGAATCCCGCCAGTTCTCGCATGTGGCACACGCACTGCCCTGGCAGCCTCCAGAGATTCTTCCCACAATTCTTCATAGCGCTTGACGACCACTTGCCAGCTACAATGATTCTCCACGAACTGACGGCCACATTGCCCCATTCGTGCGCGAAGCTGTGGATCCTCCGCAAGCTTTTCCATTCGTTCCGACAAGGAGCGGATATCTATGGTGGTGGACTCGGCCAGCGAATCTTCCTCCAACATCGATGTCGCGCAGTCGCACAGATGGAGATCCTTTATGGCTGGCGGTAAAACGGACGGTACTAGAAACCCGTTCTCGCCGTCCGTAACCAGGTCGCGGTATCCGTTCCAGTCCGAAACCAGCGCCGGCAGGCCGTAGGCCATCGCTTCGGCAACGGCCAAGCCAAACGTTTCTTGCAAATTGTCGCTGGGAGATACAAAGAAGTCCGCGCCGGCATAAAGTGCGTGCTTTTCCTCAGCCGTTGGATTAGGCCATATCCGCACATGCTCTTGACAACTCAGTTCGCGCGCGAGCTGCTCCAAACGAGTCCCTTCCTTGGATTGTGTGTCGTCTCCCGCGATAATCAGGTAAAGGCTTTTCTTTCTTCTCCGCAACTGCGACAGCGCAACCAAAAGCGGCCCCAAATCGCACTTGCTGGCCTGCGAAAGGCGCCCGAAATACAAAGCAATGCACACTTCCGGCCGGACATTCAATCGCTGCCGCAAAGGGCCAGCGGATTCTCTTCTTGCGGCAGGGAGGTTTACGCCCAACGGAACGAGCACGCGGCGCACGGGATAGTGCAGAGCTTGCGGCAGGCATTGATTGATTTCCTCAATATACGAGTCGATCGTTTTCATTCCGGCGCGGCTGGAGCAAAACAACAGGTCTGTCTTGAAGAGCCCTGCGAAACACTGTTGCAGCAAAGAAAACGCAACGCGGGGAGAGTTGATGGAATGGATGAACCCGCAGGCAGGTCCATCGCAACGCCTCAGTTTTTGACGGATGCTGGCCAGAGCGTTTAGGTACCGGCCAGCGGTCAGAAAGACCACTTGATCGGAGTCCCTGAGAGGCAGCAGCCCTCCGAGAGGCGCCGGAACCAACCGCTTGACGCCGTCCTCAGCCAAGCCACCCGCCAACAGAGCTTGCTTCCTATCTTCGGTCAGCCCCTGCACAAGGTAGGCATCATAGCTTCCATATTCGAGTAATGAAGAAAACAGGCTCCACTCGAAGATGTCCGCGCCTCTGATGGTTTGATGATTTTTATTTTGGAGACTTTCGGGATTGTGTGTGACCTGATCGATATACAGCGCCTTCATTTCGCGGATTCCTGAAACTCATGGCGGGCTCAAAATGCATAAGCAACCACGATGGCTAGCCTAAGGTAAGTTTTTATCAGAACAGAAGTTCTAGGCGTCGTCGTAAACGAGGAGATGTTCCTTCAATTGCTTCACAAAGCGGTGAACGTCCTTTGCGGTCACCTCTTCGGGAGCGCCAAATTCCGCGGCAATCTCCGAGCTAATCTCCCGGAGGGAATGGCCAGCCGACAGCTTGGTCCAGATGCTCAAGGCAACAGGGTTCAGTTGAAAAGTGGGACGGCCTGCAACCTCCATGATGGCCTTGCCGTCGGGAGTTGTGGCTACCCGCGCTACGCCGGATACTTGCATGTTCGGTTGTTTCTCTCCTTCCCCTTTTCTTCAGACTCCTTTTCTTCAGACTCCTTTTCTTCAGGAGGAGTACTCTGAAGCATCACGTCGATGCCGGGAACCTTTTACCGTTTACTTAATCGCATAGCCTATCCTCGGGCCGCAAACAAAAAAAACAATCCATAGTTGAACTTCCCGGCGGATGCTATTGACACGGGAGGCAGGGATTTTTATCTTCGAACACGAAGACGAAAAAAAACGCTCGGCTCCGCGCCCCGGAATCCCTGCCCTGCTGGAGACAGGCTGATTCTTTTGGCCTGCAGGTCTCACAACGGCCCAGCAATGAGCAAACAAAAGCAATTCCAAAAAGGCGCATTGGCGCTTCGAATTAGAAAACTGTGGAAGCCATCGGCCAAAACGCTACGCGACACCATACCCGCGCAGGAATGTCGTGCCTGAAGAACCTGAAGGTATCCTACGGCTGCGGCCGATATTTTAGCCACGCCAGAGTGGCGCGACAGTACCGCGATCTCCTCCGGAACCACTGTCAGATCGTAACGGAGGTCGCGTGTGCGGACATCGTTGTGTTGCACTTCGAGCCGCACAGTTTTGCGGCTCTTTTCGAAAACTACCCGGATCTGAAGGGGAAATATGTGGTCGCGTACTGCGTCTGGGAGGCTAGTGAGTTGCCGGCCTCTTATAGCCAAGCGATCCGCCACGTTCAAGAAATCTGGACCTGTTCACATTACTGCTTTGAGGTTTTCCGTCGGCATCATCCCCAAGTTCACTATGTTCCTCACGTAATTGAACGAGAAACGAATTACTCGGACGAGCACCGCGAATCCATTCGCAAACGGGTCTCCTACGATCCAGGCAATTTCTATTTTCTGACCATCACAAAGCTGTGGGATCTGCGGAAAAACACAAGAGCTTTGGTGCATGCGTTTCAGAGGCAACGGTCCGCCATGCCCAAGGCCAGACTCATCATCAAAGCGGGGCCAGAGGATGTGGTTGAACAGTCGCCGCAGGATGGCCTGATCGTCTTGCACGAGAACTTGACGGAAACACAGATTAACGCGCTTTATGCGCTCGCGGACGTGTACGTCAGCCCCCATCATTCGGAGGGCTGGGGATTGACTCTTTCCGACGCGATGCTTTTTGAAAAACCGACCATTGCCACTGGCTACTCGGGAAATTGCGAGTTTATGAATGCGGACAACTCCTGGCTGCTCGACTTTATGGTGGATTACATCAAGCCGGAAGATTGCTTCTATCTTTTCGACTCGAGCATGAAATGGGCCTACCCTTCTGTGGAGGACCTGGAACAAAAGCTGCTCTCCCTCTACGAGAATCGGCAGGCTCCCGAAATTCACAGGAGAGTTCACAACGCCTCGAACCATATCCAGAAATTCAATCGTCATGCCGTCAGTGCAATCCTGGAAAGACGGATTATGGATATCACCAACTCGGACCGGTTTTCTCACGCGGTCACAAGGAGGTAGAACGCTATGTTGGGCATCACCATTGGCACCGGGGAATACTACAGCCGTCTGGCGAAACGTGCAGCGCGCGCGGTGGAAGAAAAAACCGGCGTCAAAACCATCGTTCTGGGCGATGAGCATTTCGCCGCCTCCGGTCTTCCCGCTCCCCACCACCTCAAGCTGCGCCTTTTCGATTTCGTCGACGATGATTTCGTGATGTATTTCGATGCCGACATGGTTTGCCTGAACTCCTGGAAACCTGAACGAGTCGCAAGGAAAGACGCCGTAGTCGCCGTTGCGGAAAGCGCCCGGCCATTGCATGTCCGCACGGCACAAGATTGGGAAATCCCGCTTGGCATGTATTTCAATGCGGGGTTGCTGATCTTGAATCGTCAGCACCATCGGGAGTGGCTTCGAGAGACGGAGCATTTTGTGCAGACGGATACGAAGTTCGCCGAATACGATCCCTATGACCAAGCCGCGCTGAACATCACTCGTCATCGCCTCGGCCTCAAACTCCAGCTGCTGGATCGCCGCTACAACTGGATCGGTTATGGAGGCAGCCGGCTCAGTTATGAAGTGCCCGTCTTCATGGCTCATGGCCTACATCCGGAGAACAAGTTCGCCAACATTGATTTTTTCGAGGGTCGCTACAAGCCCCCTTTTAATTGGCACATCCAGATTGATGAAGAAAGAATGAATAAGCTCAAAGGCCGAACGCTTCGGCTCAAGGCGCAGAACAAGGACACCGAGATGCGCGTCCAGCTCAATCGCGACGGAACGATCGGCCCTCCTCACTTTCCGGGCTTTGGGCAGTATTGGTTTGCGCATGAGCGCGAAGGCCTGCCGGCACTCGCTCTATGTTCAGAAGCTCAAATCGTGCAGGAGTTCACACTGGCCAGGGAAGAGAGTTGGCAGTCCGTGCAGCGTTTGGAACCGGCAGCGGCAAGCTGCCATAGGCTTCGCTTGTATGGGCCTTGAAATCAACAAGGAATCGAGAATGATCGCGGTAACCATTGGGACTGGGGAGTATTACACGAAGCTTGCGCATCATGCCGCGCACGCCATCGAGAAAATGACCGGCCTAAAGACTGTCATTTTGGGAGATGAGCACTACGCCAATTCCGGCCTTCCTTATTCGCATCATTTAAAATTGCGAATCTTCGATCTCGTCGATCACGACGAGGTGATGTTTTTTGACTCCGATATGGTCTGCCTGAAACCTTGGAACCCGCCGCGCTTCGCCAAGGCCGATGCAGTTGTTGCCGTTGCCGAACGGCTTCATCCCATGGTCGTTCGCGCCTGCAAAGAATGGGACATTCCCATTCAGGAGTACTTCAACGCCGGCGTGATGATCTTCAATCGCAAGGCGCACCACGAATGGCTTCGCGAGACCGAGCGCTTTGTCACTGCCAATCCCGGCGTTCCTTCTTACGATCCCTACGATCAGACTCCGCTGAACATTACCCGCCACCGGATGGGTCTAAAACTCGAGCTCCTCGATCGCCGCTACAACTGGGTCGGCTTCGGCACGGGTACGTACGACTATGAAGTTCCCTTGTACATGGCGCACGGGCTGAAGCCTTACTATAAGTTTGCAAATATTGATTTTTTTGAAGGCCGCTACAAACCCCCGTTCCGCTGGCGTATTCAGATCAACGAAGAAGAAACGAATCGTCTAAAGGGTCAGACTCTGTGTCTGAAAGGCGCGCACCAAGAAAAATCCCTGCACTTGAATTGCGACGGCACCATCGGCCCACCGTATTATCCAGGCGCCGGCCGCCACTGGTTTATTCACGACCCGCCTGATGGGCCAAGACTTGCGATCACCTCCGACACCGAACTTCTGCGAGAATTCATGCGGAGCGACAATGGCGCCTGGGAATCCGTGCAAGAACTTTGTCTCGATGGGAGCTAACGTCTCTTGGGGACACTGTGAAACTTACGAAAGTTTTCGAATTGTGACCAAGGTTCCTTCCTTGAGTTATGCTGTACATGAAACAAATTGCTTTCGCGGTTTGGTACAAAGTTCGTTGCAAAAGGTCTATGGCGGGTATAAGGGCAAGTCCCGGCGAACAGAAAAGTGCATCCGGCTTTGCGCCCATAAGGCCTAGCGGAAACTTCTTTCTGTTCTCCAACGCCAATGATCACACGAAAAGAATTCCTGAATTCACTCCTCGCTATTCCCGCCCTCCAGGGCTTGCGACATTGCAACTCCGGAGTTTCTGCTTTGGCAGGCTCGCTTTTGACTTCCGCTGAAGATTCCATCGCCGCGCGCTCGAGCCATCGCGCATTGCAGTCCCTTGCCCCTGGGGCGGTCAAGCCGGATGGCTGGCTTGGTTTGTACCTCGCAAAACAAGCCAGGCAATTGAGTCTGCATCTTCCCGAAGTCTCGTGGCCCTTCACAGACGCTTACTGGGCCGGCGAAGAGAAAGCCGAATCCTGGTGGCCGTGGGAGCAACGCGGCTACTGGATTGACGGTGCGCTGCGTTGCGCTCTTGTCACCGGGAATCAAGAATTGCTTCGAGTCGCGCAAGCTCCGGTGGATTACACCTTGAGTCATGCTTTCCCTGACGGCTACCTCGGCCCCGCGCTCTGCAAAAACGGCAAGGAAGACGATCCGCGAGTTGACAATTTTCGCTGGCCGAACGCTGTTTTCTTTCGAGCGCTAGCGGCCAAAGGCGAAGCTACGAACGATCCCGCAATCGCCGCCGCCATGCAAAAGCATTACCTCTCTGACCGCGCCCCTTACGGCGGCTCCTCCCGCGACGTAACCAACGTCGAAGGCATGCTGTGGACCTACGAGCGCACCGGCGACGAACGCCTCCTCGCCATGGCAAAAAGGGCCTGGGCGGATTTCCTTCTAAGCGCCGAACCTGGCGACTATGAATCTGGCGATCTGCATCCCGATCGCGTCTTTGCGAACACTCCCATTAACGCCCATGGCGTGACCTACATTGAAAAAGCCAAGTTGCCCGCCATTCTCTACATGCATACCGGGGACAAGGAATATTTGCGCTTTGCCCTTGCCGCGCAGAAACGGATTTTCGACCATCACATGCTCATCGATGGCATTCCCTCCACCAGCGAAGACTACCGCCGTGTCACGGCGCTCGACTCCCACGAAACGTGCTGCATTTCCGACCATACTTGGACTTGGGGCTATCTCTTGATGGCCACCGGCAATGGCGTGTGGGGTGATCGCATCGAACGCGCGTTCTTCAACGCCGGTTTTGGCTCCATCAAGAAAGATTGGAAGGCACATCAATATTTTTCCTGCCCGAATCAAATGCTGGCCACGCAGAATTCGAATCATGCCGTACTGCGGCACGGCAACGGTTGGATGGCCTATCGGCCGAACTCGGGGCAGGAAGTCGCCTGCTGCGGGGGAAACGTCCATCGCATTTTCCCGAATTACGTCATTCGCATGTGGATGAAGGACGCCTCCGGAGGCTTGGCCGCCACACTTTATGGTCCATCCCAGTTGAAAACGGAAGTCGGACCGGCAAAACACCCCATTGAGATTCATGAGCAGACCAACTACCCCTTCGAAGAGGAAATTCATTTCGTTTTCGATTCGGACAAGCCCGTTTCCTTTTCGTGGTCGTTCCGAATTCCGGGATGGTGTTCGACCCCGAGCTTCTTCTTGAACGAAAGGCCTATCTCGCTTCCTCCGATGCACAACGGTTTTGCTCGCCTGCAGCGCGAGTTTCGTCCCGGCGATAAAATCACGGTGCTTCTCCCCATGAAGACAACTCTAAGCCGCTGGCCGGACAACGGCGCAGGAATCGAGCATGGGCCGCTCGTCTATTCCTTGCCCATCAAAGAAGAATGGTCTTCGCTTGTGGAAGCCAAGTGGTCGACAGCGCAGTTTCCTGAATGGAATGCTACCCCGGCTAGCCCCTGGAATTACGGCCTGCTGGGCGACGAAGCCAGAATTCTTTCGGAAGCGCAATTGCCTCGCAAGCGAATGACGGAAGACCCGTGGGCGGACTCGCCGGTAAGCCTCATCCTTCCGATGAAGAAGATCAAAGAGTGGGGGTTGGCAATTGCTCCGAAAGATCCGAATCAAAAATTTACCCCGCCTCTTCCGAAGATAATGGCAGAGTCTGCATTTGCTGATGCGGAACAAATCGCTCTTGTTCCTTACGGAGCAACGCACTTGAGGGTCACCGTGTTTCCCCGAATCGCAACAAAGCTATCCTCGCGCGGATAAGCCCATGACAGTGACACGGAAACCCGCTTCCAGCGACGACCTAACGCAGTTCGTCAAGATTGCCATCGGTACCGGCGGCCACGGACACACCTATCCCGGCGCGACCGTGCCTTTTGGCATGGTGCAGCTCTCGCCCGACACGTACAACGACGGTTGGGATTGGTGTTCGGGCTACCATCATTCCGACAGCTCGATCATGGGCTTCAGTCACACGCACCTGAGCGGCACCGGTGTCGGAGACATGCTCGATGTGCTGCTGATGCCGCGCACGGGCAAAACGAAAATCGTTCCCGGAACGCGCGAGAAGCCCGAAGAGGGCTATCGCTCCCGCTTCGATCATGCCGACGAGGTGGCCGAGCCAGGATATTACTCCGTTCTTCTTCCCGACTACGACATCCGCGCCGAACTCAGCGCTACCGAACGCGCCGGCATTCACCGCTACACGTTTCCCATCAACGAGAGAAGTCACTTTATCCTCGACCTTGGTCACTGCTATGGCAATTCTCCGGACACCGTCCTGTGGGCCGAGTTGCGTGCCAAGAACAACGATACGATCTTCGGCGGGCGAAGCACCGCAGGATGGGCTCAGGGCCGCGAAATCTACTTTGCGATGAAGTTCTCCAAGCCTTTCCGGGAATTTGAAATTTATTCCGACGACACAAAACTTTTCCCCGGAACGAAGGAAGCCAAGGGCAAGCGCTTGAAATGTGTCATTCGCTACCAAACTTCTCCGGGAGAGGTGATTCTTGTCAAAACCGGCCTTTCCGGAGTGAGCGCGGAAGCAGCGCTGAAAAACCTGGAAACAGAAATTCCTGATTGGGATTTTGACCACGTCCGCCAAGCGGCGCACAAATCCTGGCAGCGCGAGCTTTCGCGCGTTCGCATCGAAACTTCCAACCAAAAACAACAGGAGATTTTCTACACCGCGCTCTATCACATGATGCTGGCCCCAACACTGTTTGACGATGTGGACGGCCAGTATCGCGGCATGGACGGCAAAGTGCATTCTCTGCCTGCCGGTATGCATAACTACAGCACGTTCTCACTCTGGGACACTTATCGCGCTACCCATCCTCTGTACACACTCACGCAACCGCACCGCGTGCCCGATTTCGTGAATTGCCTCATCCGCATGGCGGAAGAGAGCCCTGCCGGTATGCCCGTCTGGCCGCTGCAAGCGAAAGAAACCGGCTGCATGACCGGCTATCACTCGGCCGCCGTCATCGCCGAGGCTTGCGCGAAAAAGTTTCCGCACCTCGATTTGCAGAAGGCTTACCCGCTGATGAGGAAGCGGGCCCTGGAGGATGACTACCGCGGATTAGGATGGTATCGAAAGCTCGGCTACATTCCTGCCGACAAAGAGGAAGAATCCGCCAGCAAAACCCTCGAGTATGCCTACGACGATTGGGCCGTCGCGCACGTTGCACAGGCAGTGGGCGCGACAGAAGACGCCAAGCTATTGCGCGAGCGCTCTAAAAACTATCGCAACCTTTTCGACTCCAAGCAGCTCTTCCTGCGCGCGCGCCTCGAGCATGGAGATTGGGCCGAGCCTTTTGATCCGCGGGGCATGGGCCACTTCAAGAAATGGCGCGACTACACCGAAGCCAACTCTTGGGAGACGACTTTCGGCATCCAGCATGACGTCAAGGGATGCATCGATTTGTTCGGCAGCCAGGAAAACTTCGTGAAACGGCTCGACACGCTTTTCAATCAGAGCTCCGAACTTCCGCCGGACGCTCCGCCGGATATCGCCGGCATGGTCGGCCAATACGCGCATGGCAACGAACCCTGCCACCACATCGCTTATCTCTACGCTTACGCGGGGACTCCTTACAAAACACAAGAGCGCGTTCACTATCTTCTGGAAAAATTGTACGACAACCAACCCGACGGACTCGCCGGAAATGAAGATTGCGGCCAAATGTCCGCCTGGTATGTCATCAGCGCGTTGGGTTTTTATCCCGTAGATCCCGTGAGCGGAAACTATGTCTTCGGTACGCCCCTGTTCGACGGCGCGGAGCTGACGCTAAACAACGGCAAGAAACTAGTCGTCGAAGCAAAGCGCAGCTCTCCGGAGGACAAGTACATTCAAGCCATCCATTTCAATGGCCAACCACATTCCAAAATCTGGTTCCACCACGCCGATCTGGCCAACGGAGCGAAAATTGTCTTCCACATGGGAAGCCAGCCGAACAAAACGTTCTGCTCTGAAGAAAGTGCTGCGCCGCCTTCCTTAAGCTCTTAGGCGACGCAAATATCCAACTTAGTTTAGCCGGCATTTTCAGCGAACATCTGCCGCCTCGCAAGTTCAGAGAAAAACCAGAAAGTGCTTCAGAAGGGAATCGCCCAAGGCTCCTTCCGTAGTTCTCCAGGTACTAGGAAGCGAAAAATCTGCGCAATTTCTGACTATTTTTCAAACGCATGGCCGTATCCTTCAGATTTTGGCCGCACAGGAGAACTCTCTTGTGTTGACCCAGGCGGGCGACTTCGCGGATTATCGCAGCGTACTTAACGCAGTTCCCATAAGTTTCGCCAGCCTGTTTTGCCAGCCCCAAAAACACGGACGATAGTGGCGCGCCGGAAATGAACTCTGCCAACTCTGAACACCGGCCCTGCGAATCTACGTGCTCAAACGAGATGGAGATCAAGCAATGTCGTTTCTTGTGCTGCAGGCATATCTCAAACTGATTCACTTCGACATTCTAATGGCACGCAAGAATTTTGCGGCTCTCTACACCAAGGTCCGCGAATCCCCTCGCGGCAAGCATGCCTCAGCCCCTGATGCCGTCGAAAGGATTTGCGCCGCCGTCGACATGGCCTGCATTTGGTACTGGAAAGAAGTGCTCTGCTTGCAGCGCTCTGCCGCCGCCACTTGCCTTCTGAAAAAGTACGGCGTCCCGGCACAAATGGTCATCGGCGCG
>Ga0209474_10000036_pt1 | contig 146273 bp, 117 predicted proteins | sample GraSoiAngelo_145_FD_185902 | JGI IMG/M metagenome (GOLD analysis project Ga0209474, IMG submission 185902) | Grasslands soil microbial communities from the Angelo Coastal Reserve, California, USA - 14_1009_05_20cm (SPAdes) (version 2) | ecosystem: Environmental > Terrestrial > Soil >... | reverse complement strand
CTAGACTTTTGCACTTTAGGCCACCACTTTAGCCCATTCCACAAGGGGTTTCAGGATTTTTCGCGTAGGCGCATCCAATCTGGGGTCTTCAAAAACCCTTTCCCGCCATGTGGCGTATCGCAAAGTTCGAAGAAGGTCCTCGAACGATGTGGAGTTTTTTTGCTTGTACCAAAGCCGCCGCAAAGTGGACGAACCAGCCAGCTTGTAGCCGGATTGCGCGTACCAGATGACCACCAGGTCGTAGATATAGAAGATCAAAGGGGCGGTGCGCTGCGTGGCGCGAGAGACGCGGTTCTGCGGATCTTCGAAGCCCAAGAATTGCTTCACGTCGCGAAAGCAAACTTCCAGGGGCCAACGTAGAGAAAACGTGGTGAGGATGTCGGGCGGAGTCTGTGTGCGGTCCGTCGAGAAGAAGCAGTCGTCGTGGCGTCGATGCGAAGGATCGCGCACCACGACGATACGCAGCAGTCTCTGGCCGGCGCTGGAGTACCACAAAGCATCCACGGATTTGTACCAAACGCGGACGCGCTTGCCGTAGAGCTGCAAGATGGTTTTGATCCACGGCGAAGAAGGATCCTCGGCCATCTGCAGGGGGCTGGGCAGACGCTTGCCCTTCTTGCGTGGGCGTCCGCGACCGCCGGGATTCGGCGGGGGGACGTCATAGAGGGCCGCTTTCATGGTCATGCGGCTGATCAGGTGCGCGTTGGCCGGGAGATGACGGCTGATCGCACGACCCCCATATTCACTGTCCGCGGTGACATGAAGGAGGCGATCGGGGACCCAGCCGGCTACGATCTGAATCATCTCCAGAGCTAATTGTGGGCGGGTGCGGTACTGCTTAGGGCTGGCTTGGCCGGTCTGCTTTCTTTCCCACTTTCCCCGTCGACCCGGGGCTAACTTGTTTTTCCGTTTCTTACGGTAAAGCCGGACCAGGATGGGCAGGGCCCAGTGCTTGTGGGGAGCGAAGGGAAAGGAGATGTGGAGGGAAAAGACCACCCAGTTGTGGCCGAAGGAAAAGAAAGGCCTGGCGCGCGTGGAGCGGAGTGGATCATGGTGCATGTCGGCGCCCCAGATGCGGCGACCCGACTTGCGGGCCAAGGTGTCATCGACGGCCGCAACCAGGAGCTGAGAGCAGAACGGTAGCAGCAAGGGCAACACGCAGTGTCCCAGCTCATCGAGATTCCAGCGGGCTTTGCTGAAGAAGCGGTGGAAGGAGCAGTAGTGTTTGAATTGGGAGAGTTGCGCGGCCTGAATGACGCGCGTAAGGGAGCGGCGGCCGGAACACAGGATCCAGGCGCAGACCAAAGCCCAGAAGGAGCGGAAGCTGGGTTGGGTAAAGCAGGGCTGGAAGGCCAGAAGGAGGGGAGCAAAGGATTGCGTCAGGAGATCGGGCATCGATCCTCTCTTTCATATTACTATATGAAAGACAGAAGGCCCAAAAAAAAAGACAGAAAAGAAGCCGCCCTTACGACCGCTTCCTTTCCTCCAGCAACTGCTGGTTCACCTCCCCGATCTGCCGGAGCAGGCTCTGAATCGCGGCGAACCGCTTGAGCCCCTCTTCCACCTCCGGCTTCAGGTGCTGCGGGACGGTGATTTGGCGAACCCGGCCTTGGCTCTCCCTCACGGACAGAATCCAGATGGGGCCATGCCCTTTCCCGCCCTTCTGGCAACGGCGGCAGTTGGGCTTGTTGCAGCGCACCATCCGGCTCATGAGCGAACCGGTCAGTGCGCTGCTGGGGTCGGGCATCTGCTCGGCCAGGTGCTTTCTTTTTTCGATCAACGGGGCCGTTCTGTCTTTCATAGTATTATATGAAAGATACACTCCCTTCCGTTGTGTGTCAAGGGAAAAAAGCAAAACGACAAAAAAGTTTAGCAGAATCGCGAAGCACAGTAGGTTACTGAGCGGCTCCGCATTCCGGGCACGTCTTCCGAGTTGCTCCTGGGGTCAAATCCGAGTCAACTCCGCCGTTCAACGCGGCGGGTACTCGCACCTATGCCTCGTTATACCGATGCAAAATGCGCCAGGGAGCCCGCCCCTTTGGGAACTTGAGCCCAACGAAATAGCGCGCCTTGTCAAACTTTTCGCAGTAAACGACTTCGCCGTGCATGGCCGGCCCCTGGTCGACGGGAGCAACTTCCACCAAATCCCCAGGTTGCCAGCGATGGTTGGAGCAGACGCGAACACCGCGGGAACTGAGATTATCCGTATACGTCTTTTCCTCTATTTCGCCGTTCTCTAAAGCCGAGAGGCGCACCACCACCATGATGGGTAGTCTCTTTTCCGTTCTTCCTGTTAGGTTCTTACCAAAATGCATATCCATGCCGTTCTATGCTGCGCAAGCTGTCTCCGGCAATGCCAGACGGTGTTTGCGCCGCACTGAATGGTTAGGCTGGGGCCTTCCGTGGAGTATCGCGTTTGGGGCGTCTGGGCTCGTGCGTGGACCGTTGATGTGTGGCGTCTGCCTTTTCTTGGCCCTTCCCTTTGGGAAGCCACCAAGTGCCGTAACGCCTCCATTAGATAGCGCTTTCCAAGCAGGCGCAATCCGTTGGAGACCGTATTACTTGGTTGGTAAGTTCAAGTAGTACTTAGACCGACTGCGGGCGGATTTGACCCGGGTGGCGGGTGGCGCTAGCGGCCGTGGCGCAGATAGTTATCGTCTTTGCTGAGCCAGTCTTCCCGCGGGGGATCAAAGACGTCCAGGTCCAGGGTGTCTTCCATGGCCCAGGCTTCGTGGGGCATGTTCGAGGGGATGCACAGGACTTCGCCGGCCCGCACGACAATCTCCTTGCCGTCAATCGCGAACTTCAGCGCGCCTTCGAGGATGTAAGTGACCTGCTCGTTATGGTGTTGATGCTTGGGCACATGCGCGCCCTTTTTCAGAAACACGCGCGCGAGCATGATTTTGTCGCCCACCACCATCTCGCGGCCGATGAGTGGACTCAATTGCTCATGCTCCACATTTTTCCAGGGGATATATTTCGGTTGCGTCGAGGTGCTCATTTCCCATCTCCATAGAGTCTTGCGGCGTTGTCGTGCAAGTACAGGTGCGCGAGTTCGAGGGCCTGCGCCTCACTGACTTCGCCTTCCGAAATCATCTCGGCTAAGGCGGCGGCCAGCGCCGTGCGGCTCGATTGTACGCCCAGCCAGTAGCTTTCTTCGGCGCCGAGCGCTTCGTTATACGGGAAGCAATCGGTTCCGAAGGTGACTTTGTCCGGAAATGTCTCCAGCCACTGCTTCAGCAGATGTTTGAACTCGGAGGGGTAAAGCAAGATTTCTGTTTCCGAAGTATCCAGATAGACGTTTTTGACCGCCGCGAGCCAGATGGCCTGACGGTCATACGGGTACCCGCCATGAATCATCACAAACGTCGTGTTGGAGTACCGCGGATCCCGCAGGATGTTTTCCAGGTTCAGGATGTTACTTTCCGAAAGATTAAAATAATCGCCGATGCCCACCGCCGAATGAATGTGGATGGGCAGGTGAAGCCTTCCGCCTTCGCGGACCAGGAACCGGAAAATGTAATCCTGAAACGTGCGATATTCCGCTTCTGCGGGAATACCCCCGGCAACGAATCGCTGGTAAATGTCTTCGGCCTGCTCGCGGGTTGGATCGGAGAATTTCGTCGGGCGGAAATATGCCACTTCAAACTTGATGGCAATGCCGCCCTTCTTCTGGTTGTCTTCCAAAGTTCGGCTCACAAACGCGAGGTAATCGCCGAAATTTGCCGGCAGCTTGGCCACGCCTTCCTGCTGCATCCAGCGGCGCAGCATCTTCTCCTGCAATGGGATATAAACCTGCTCATCGGCATTGCGTGCGGTCTCGCGCTGGTTGTTAAAGGGCCACAGGAAGGCATCGCCGAAGAATACCCATAAGAAGCGCTTGGCATCGAGATAGGCGGCCATCATGGCGCGATTGGCGACCCCTTTCTCGATGTTCAGCTTATCGAGGATATCGGAAAAGTAGGCCCTGCCCCGCTGTTTCTTGAGCTCCAGTTTTTTCTCAACCAGCCACTTGGTATGTTCGGCAGATAAATCACTGTAAGGATAGCCCCAAAGCGCTTTTGCAGCGGCCACGAGCTCGGGATTGCTGTCGCGCTCGCGGAGAGCAGCGCTGCCCGGGGGCGCCGCCATGGCGTCCACGTCCGCGTCATCCGCGTATCCGGGATGCGCGTGATGGTCGAACATCGGGATTTTTTCGATTTGCGGCAGAAGGCGTTGGTAAATTTGCGGAACGTCCGGCCCGGGGAAAGGCCGCGCCTGCGCTCCAGCTTGCGCAGCCGTACCTGCAAACAGGGCAACGCAGAGGGTTATCCCGGTTTGATGTTTCATGGATCTCTCCAGTTCCAATGCCGCGGATTATCTTGTGACCGCCGCGCGCCAATGCATGGACACCCGCTCGATCCGTTCGAGCGCGTCTTCCAACAGGTTCCGTGCGCTGACCAAGGAAAAGCGCAGGTAATTCTTCCCGCCGGGACCAAACGCGGCCCCGGCGATTCCCGCGACGCCACCTTGTTCGAGCAAAATGCTCTGCACTTCCTCGGCGGAGAGCCCCGTTTGCTCAATATTGACCCACGCGTAGAAGGCGCCTTGCGGCGGCTGGCAGCGAAATCCGGGAATGCGGTTCAGCCCGGTAACGAAAAGCTCGCGCCGCTTGCGGTATTCCTCGACCATCGCATCCACTGCGCCTGCGGAATCGCGCAGCGCCTCGATGGCCGCTATCTGGGTGAACTCCGCCGCGCAGGTAAACGTGTTCAACACCAGCAAATCCATGGCATCAATGACCGGCACCGGTGCGACGGCATAACCGAGCCGCCAGCCAGTCATCGCAAAACTTTTTGAGAAGCCGTCAATGATCACGGTGCGTTCGGCCATTCCCGGGAGCGCCCCAATGGATTGGTATGCACCGCCAAAAAGAATGCGCGCATAAATTTCGTCGGAGACAATCCATAGGTCATGCTTCTGCGCGAGCTCAGCAATTTTTTGAAGCGCGCTGGAGCTGAAAACGGTGCCGGTCGGATTACTCGGCGAATTGAAGATGAGGACGCGAGTACGCGGCGTGATCTTCGCGGCGATCTCCTCCAAGTCCGGCTGAAAATGATTTTTCTCTTCCAGCCCAAACGGTACGGCCGTGGCTCCAAGGCCGCGCGTAAACGAGGGATAAATCGGAAAGCCCGGATCGGGATAGAGCACATCGTCGCCGGGTTCTATAAGCGCCATCATGGCGAGGGAAAGCGCCATCTTGCATCCCGGAGCCACGAGGACCTGTTCGGCCGCGACGCCGAGCCGTCGCGTGCGCTTCAAATACGCGGCGATGGCTTCGCGCAGCGCGGGCAGGCCGCGCGTCGCGCAATAACGGTCGCGCCCGGCAACCACGGCACCGCGCAAGGCATCGACAATCGGCGCGGCGGGATGAAAATCCGGCTCACCCAGCTCCAGGTGAATGACCGAGCGCCCAAGGCGTTCCAGTTCCTTGGCGCGCGAATACACGGCCAACGCGCCTTCTCCATTCAATTGCGAAACGCGCGATGCAATGCGGGTCATAGGCGCAATCCGGGAACGACGGAATGATGGTATCACTCCTCAGCCAGCCATGAGCTCCGATGGCAGATTCTTCAGCTAGCCTTGGATGGCAAATCTTAAATGGGCATGCCTCGAGGCGGCGCACTCCGTGGCTAAAGACAATTTGGTTTCGCGGGCCTAGCTTAGCTAAAGGCTGGTGCATAACCTTGGAAGCAACTCCTTGATTGCTGCGAGAAGCCGAAGCAGGAGCGTGGCAAATCGCAAGCTGCGCACCGGCATTATTTCTGCGGATTCCTGAACGCAAAAAATGAAAAGAGCAAGAAATCTTGAAATATCGCAACTTTTCGCTTGACAAGGGAAAACTTACTCGATATTATCGAGTAATGATGACCTCCTCCCAACACCAAGCCTGGTTGTTCTATATGCCCTTGGCGAAACAAGCGGCCTTATTGAAGGACGATTTACTCGAACCGGTGGACCGGCTCCTGGAGGATGCGCCATTGATCGAGCTGGTCCGCCACTGCCTGGGCTCTCGCTCTCCGGCTTCCACGCGCACCGGCCGCCCGAGCATGGCCCCCGATCGCCTGCTGCGCTGTTGCGTACTCAAACATTTGAAAGGCTGGAGCTTCCGCCAGCTGGCCCGCGAACTGCCATGCAACCTGATCTATCGGCAGTTCACGCACTTCGACGCCGAGGCTACGCCCGACCACAGCGTCTTCAGCCGAACCTTTGCCTTGCTCAGCCCTGAAGTCACCGAGAAGATTCATCAGCGGGTGGTAGGCTTAGCGCGCCAGAAGGGTGTAGCCAAAGGCCACAAAATGCGGACGGACACGACGGCGGTCGAAAGCAACGTACACTTTCCAACCGACAGCGCGCTTTTGGGAGACGGCATTCGCGTGCTCAGCCGCAGCCTGAAACGCATCGCTACCCAGTGCAAGAGGGGCGCGCTGGAAGTCGTGCATCACGGACGGGCGGTGAAACATCGCCTGCTGGAGATCAGCCGCGCGGCAAAATCCCGGAGCGAAGCCAGCCGGCAACGCATGTGCGATAGTTATGACAAGCTCCTAGCCTTGACCCGGAAGGTAGTGCGGCAGGCCAGCGAGGTGGTACAGCGCTGGAAGTCAGGGCGGCTGAAAATGGTGGGCAATCAGCGGGAGGTGGCAAAGCAGGCTGCCCAGTTGCGGCACTTTCTGCCTTTGCTGGAAAAGGTGATCTCCCAGACCAAGCAGCGCGTGCGGGAAGGAAATACGCGCGTAGCGGGCAAAGTGCTGAGTTTGTTCGAACCGCATACGCAAGTGATCCGCAAAGGGAAAGCGCATAAGCCGAACGAGTTTGGTAGGCTGGTGCGCCTCGACGAAGTGGAGCATGGCATCGTGAGCGGTTATAAAATTCTGGAGGGCAATGCGGCAGACAGCAACTCCTGGATGCCGGCACTCGACCAACATCAGGCTTGCTTTGGGCACCTTCCGAAGATGGCCACGGCCGATCGCGGATTTTTTTCCGCCAAGAATGAGAGCGAGGCCGAGGCCCGGGGAGTCGAGAAGGTGGCGCTGCCGGCGCGTGGGCGTTTGTCGCGGAAGCGCGCGGAACGGCAGAAACAGCGTTGGTTCAAACGAGCTTTGCGCTGGCGAGCTGGCTGTGAAGCGACCATCAGCACCCTGAAGCATCCGTTTTCGATGTGGCGAGCTACTTACAAGGGAGAGCCTGGATTTCAGCGCTACGTGGGCTGGAGCGTGATCACCAAGAATCTGTTCTCCATCGCCCGTTGGGAGCGCAAGAATAGAGCACAGGAGGAGCGAGAATGCTGCAAGTGGCTGGAACTTCCGCCCGACGGCGGAAGCTGTTGAGTGAAATCGCGCGTCTAGCGGAGGTGGCCATTTTCGGAACGCTGTCGGAAACCTACCGCACTTGCGGAAGCCCGGGCTGCCATTGCCAGAGCGGAGGGCCCAAGCATGGTCCGCACCTGAACATCAGCTACCGTGGGGAGAAGGGCAAGACCACGGGTTATTACGTTCCGAAGGGGGCGGAGCAGGCCACGCGCGAAGGAGTGGCGGCTTGGCAAAAACTGCAGGATGGTTTGCGCGAGCTGGCGGAATTGAATAAGGAACGGAATTTGCGGCATGTCCGCGAGGCCGATTCGCGATGAAGCGATGGTTCTGCTTCCTCTTGGTCTGTTGGGGAGTCGTCTTTCTGCTGTTGAACCCTGGTCACCAAGCCGGTGTGAATCACCAACTGCATGCCAGTTGCGACGGATCGGTTAACTGCTGGAGAGAATTTGTTCCCACTTCCATCAGAACCTTGCCTGCAACGAGCATTGCATTCGTTCGGAGTCGCGCTGGCCCGCTCAAATCCCTCGTTGCTTGCTGTGCACTCTTGACTCCAGCCGATGGGATTGGTCCACCGTGGCAAGATCAGCAGTGGCCACCGGGTGCGTGCGCGAGACCTAAGACTTGCAGGGCAACTGGCCAAGCCAGCAGCTCGGAGGAGAGGCAGAGCACACTTCCTCCACGAAATTCCCTCCGTCCAACGGGCCGCGCCAAGACGCGGGGTTTTGCAACAGCCTTTAGCTAGAACGCGTAGCGCAGTGAAAACTGAATCAGCCTCGGCGTCCCGACGGTCGAAAAGATTCTCCCAAATGCTCTCGGATTTTCGACGTCGTTGATCGCCGGATCCGCAAAGTTTGCGTGATTCCATATGTCGAAGAAGTCGGCTGTGAACCGCAGCGACTGCTTCTCCGTTAGCTTGAAATTCTTGATGAGCGAAAAATCCCAATTCTGCTGAAACGGGCCGCGGTAGATGTTCCGTCCGAGATTGCCGAAAAAGGTTACCGTGCCATCGCCTCCAGCCGACGCCGGCACGAGTGGCGCCGTCGTGAAATTGCCGAGGTTCAGGTAGCCATTATTGACGCGATCGTGAATGCTTCCGCTTGTTAGGCCAGCGGCAATAGAGCCCCCCGGGGCGAGTTGGCCTCCAAGGGTAAGCGGGGTCAGCCCGGGGCCAAGGAACGCTGTTCCCGCCGCGGAGTCCGTCACGGAGAACGGCGTGCCGGACTGCAAGATGGTAATGCCGCTCAAGGCCCAGCCGCTCAGGGCTGCTGCCTTCCACCCAGTTTCGCTTTTATAAAATGGCAAGTCGTAGCGGTAGCTGACGACGAAGCGGTGCTTACGGTCGAAGTCGGACAAGCCGCGTGAGGCGTTGAGGGTGGATTCATCATTAAATGCGGTGTTGAGGGCGGTATTTCCGCTGGAAGTGGCGTCCGTTGATTTGGACCAAGTGTACGCTGCCTGGAAATAGCCGGCGGCCCAACGCCGCGAAAGCGTGGTCTGGAGAGAGTGGTAATGCGAATAGGCATCGTCGGCGAAAACCTGCATGCCGCTGTACCCGTTGATCCCCGCATTGTTCGACCGCGCTGGGCCATTCCCCTCCGTGCTGATGATTACGGAGCACGAAGCGCCAGGACCAATCATGCTTCCGTCGCAGTTCGCGCCTGTAAGCACGACGGGATTAGTGGGACTTGCCAAACGTGCTTGTATATTGGTACGCGTCTCACGCAGGTGCACGGCGTGCGTGCCGACGTACCCGACCTCCAATACCCATTGTTTGCCGAGGGCGCGCTGTACGGTCAGGTTCCACTGCTGCGTATTTGGCGCCACATAGTGGCGAGGCTCCACGAGGCCGAAGATGAACTGAGAGGGTAAGACGCCCGGACCAGTTGCGCTACATGTGTAATTCGCCACCTTCGAGGTATCCGTGGTAGGCAGACCGGTCACCGGGTCAATGAAACCCGCGAACGCCCCTAGGCAAGGCACAAAGTTCGGGTCGAGTACGCCTGCTTGGGGCAACGCATTGATGCCCGTCAGAAAGAAATTTGCGAGGCTTCCGGGGCCGCCTCCGCCGAAAGCTACCGGCAAGAAGGGAGCTTGAAAACTGAGCTGGTCCGCCGTGCCGACGTCCTCGCGAACAAAATAGATTCCATATCCCGCGCGAACCGTGGTGGTGTGACGCCCGGACAAGTCATACGCGAAACCAACGCGCGGACCCAGCCCTGTGGTGTAGTCATTCTTGAAGGTGGTGTTGCTGCCCGTGGGCGTCAAGCCCGATACACCCAAGCCGCTTACGCAATGGCCATAGACGAACGGATACTGGCCGGAGTTGGCGAGATCGGCGTCGAGATTGCCGATGTGGCACTTGTTGTCGTGAAAGGCTCCCAGTTCTTCCACGCGCAATCCCAGATTCAGTGTCAAATCATGCCGGATTTTCCAATCGTCCTGGACGAAGTAAGCAAAGTCGTTTGCACGGTATTCGTGATTGTAGACTCCACCGCCACCGAAGCTGAAATCTGGCGCACCCACTATCAGCTTCTGGAAATCGGTCGCACCTCCGGGCTTATTCACAAAAAAAAGCTGGCCATTAAAAACCTGCGGAAAGAGTTTGTTTAGGTTGACGCGGGTGAACTCCCCGCCGAAGCGGAATACATGCACGCCCTTTACCCAGCTGACCGTATCTACGAAGTTGTAATTGTTCTGGGTTTGGAATTGGTCGGCTGGCGGAGTAGGCCCGATCTGAAAGCCAGAACTCCCAAGCGTAAACTTGTAGATAGACTTCGTAACGCTGTTCGTCGGACGGTTAATGCCAAGATCCGCAGCGGTTACGGGCGGCACGTTCAACAAGCTGTTGTTGATGCGCACATACCCGAATCGGAAGTCGTTCACGAGCGTGGGAGAGAAGAGGTGGGTTTCATTTAAGGAGAAAAATCGCGCACGGACCGGCAGATCATAGGGAAAATTCAGGTCCGTAGCACTGATGCTGCTTGCGAGTGTACCTCCCAGGGAGGCTTGTAATCCTCCAGCGCCAAACGGCAGAAATGACTCAGCGTCGGAGAAGAAGAACCTAGCCGAGATTTTGTCCCGGCCTCCCGCAAATTCACGGTCCCAATTGGTCGTGAACTGATCATCGGTATACTTTCCGGGCTTCGTGGCAATGAACGGCGCGATGGGATATGCCGCCTTGTTCGGACGCAGGTCCGCCGTGCCAACCGAAGGAATGAGGAAGCCGCTAGAATCTCCGAACTGATTACTTTTGAACTGCAGCAGGGCTAGCGTAACGGGATCGATGTCTGTGGCAGCGATTGGAAAGCTTGCTGTGCTCAAAGCTGCGGCGATGGACGCTGCCGACCGGTCCGTCGGCAGGGCGGGGAATGCCAGGTTGTTAATCTGTGTGCCCGGAGAAAGCGCGCTGCGCTGCCGCGTCCCCTGATAATTCACGAAAAAGAAGCCATACTTCTCTGCTCCAACAGGGCCATCCAAGCTGCCGCCCAAAATGTTCTGTTTTATTGGCGGGCGCTTCTGTCGGGCGGCATTCAGGAAGAATTCATTCGCGTTAAGCACATCGTTGCGGAAGAACTCGTAAACGTCTCCGTGCAATTCCTTTGTGCCCGATTTCAAGACGGCGTTGACGTTCCCACCCCCGTTGCGCCCCTGGGTGGCGTCATACAGTGACGTTTGCACTTTGAATTCTTGGATCACGTCGGGATTCGGCAAAGGCACATTGGTGGATTGCGCCACGTTGTAATCGGTGGCGCTGATTCCCTCGATCAGATAGTTGTTGTTGTCCTCGCGTTGGCCATTAACGATCACGCGGACATTTCCTCGACCCAATTGCGCCGAGGCGTTCAGTTCGCTTTGCGCGCCCGCTGATAGCGTCAGCAATTGCTGGTAGTTTTGCGTGGCTAGCGGCAGTTCGCGGACCGTTTCCGTGCCCAGTGACTCGCCGGTCGTTGCGCTGGTGGTGTCAACCGTTGCGACTTGCGCGGAAATCTCCACTTTTTCGCTGACGGTGCCCGGTTTCAGCGTGATAGTTACTTTGGTCGTTTCCGTAACACGTACTTCGATGCCGTCGGCTTTGGCCTGCGAGAATCCTGATTTGTTCACGACCACGGAGTAGGTACCCGGAGGCAGCAATTGTGTCACGAAGGAGCCATCCGAGCTGGTGGGCAGCTTTCGCACCACCACCTCCGTGCGCGTATCGATGATTTGCACATCAGCGCCAGCCACGGAGCCGCCGCTGGTGTCCACGACGCTGCCGCTAATCGCGCCCGTCGCGCCACCTTGGCCGTAAACGCCCTTACTTCCCAACAGCAGCACCACCATGATTGCTATGGAAAACGCACGATAAACGATTCGCATGACACCCCCCCAGCGATGGCACCCAGCCGCTCCGCGATGTTGAGCAACTCCAATGGTATTTAAGACGTCCTTCCAGGAAGGAGGACGGTCCTGAGATAACTAAGCGAGCGGACCAGCTGTCCCCGATTGAAACTAGCGTTTCGCCTGGGAAGTGTCAAGAAACGGATAAACCAAATTCTGGGTGCACTTCATCTCTGCCGTCGTAGGTCGCGAGTCGGAATCGATGCCCTTCAATCTCCTGCGCCCCGTATTGCGCCTCTTGACGTCGGCAACCCCAGGCGAGACCATGCTTGTAGGAGGTTAAGCGCGCGCAACCGCCTCTTCCTCCCTGGCGTCTAATGGTTAGGCCGTATCCCCGTGAAGGGGGTGACTTATGACTTTCCGCAAACTGCTTCCCTTCTTGCTTTTGGTTCTTCTGGCGGCGCTCTTCCTGAGTGTGCCGTCGGCTTCGGCTGACTCGAGCCACGCCCGCATCATCCGGCTCAGCGTGGTCACCGGCGACGTGCGCTTCGCGACGAAAACGCATGGGGATCCTTTGAGCGATTCCGAAACGAATTGGGACCGGGCCCAACTCAATCTTCCCATTCGCCAGGGTTACGTTCTGGCCACCGACAACGGTCGCACGGAAGTCGAATTTGAGAATGGCACGCTGGCTTTCTTGAGAGAGAACACCGTTCTTGAGTTTTATGACCTCTCACTCAAAGATGGCGCGCTGATTACGCGCCTGGTTTTGCGCCAGGGCAGCGCTTCGTTCCACGTGAATCCCGTGGACGGCGATTATTTCAGCGCGACTGGTGGCGACTTTACCGTTGAGGCTGGCAGCCGCGCTACCTTCCGTCTCGACAATTTTGACGACGGCAGCACCGTCGAAGACATCGCGGGCCATGTTAATGTCCTGCATGAAGACCAAACCACGCGGCTTGAAAAAGGCCGATCGCTTTCCATGAAAGCTGGCGGCGAATCTTCCGTTAGCATTGGCCGCCTCCCCGAGCCAGACGAATTTGACCGCTGGGTCTCCGGGCAAATCGACACGGTTTCTACAGCCACCGCCGCCACCATGCAATACACCAATTCTCCCTACTACGCGGCTGGATTCGGCAGCCTCTATTCCTACGGCTCCTGGTTTAACTGCGGAGGTTACGGTTTTGGTTGGCGGCCCTTTGGTGTGGGCTATGGCTGGTCTCCCTTCACTGATGGACAATGGATCTGGGACCCCTCCTTCGGCTGGACTTGGGCCAGTTACCAGCCGTGGGGTTGGGCTCCCTATCACTACGGTGGATGGCTGTTTGACACGGGGTGCGGTGGCTGGTTCTACTCGCCGCCCTTACTTTACGGCTACTACCGCGGCGCTTATCCCGGCGGTCCGGTAAGGCGCCGCCCGCCCGTGGTTCACGCCCCGCGGCCGCTGTATCGGCCCGTGACCGGGGTCTTTGTTCGCAACAACAGCACAGTGGGCATCGTCCCCATGCATCCCCTGGATGGCAAGGGCAAGACTCCCCTGAATCTTGAGCATGGCATTCTCTCGCCTACTGCTTCCAGTGATCTGAGTGGGCGGCGCGTGATCGCTTCCGAGCCCGGAGAAAAATGGCAGACTCTGAAGTCCCCGCCCAAGGACGCTTTCAGCAACGGCCTTGTACCTTCTACGCCGCCGGTTCGCGTTTCTAGAACGGTGCTGGAAGGCAGCGCGGGCACGCGTGTGGTGTCGACGAGCAGAGACTCCTCGATCGTTTACGATCCCAAGGAGCACCGCTTCCTAAACTCAAACAACCCGACGAACGCGTCCTCCGCCGGTGAAAAAGAAGGCCTTGCGCAACGCGAGCGCGCCAACGCTCCGGCGGTCAGAGGCGCCCGCGGCAACATGGATCGCGTTCCCTCCACGACCGCGCGCAACACCGCGGCCCCGCCTCGCAATAGCGTTCCGCCTCCCGTGCCGCGGTATTCAGGCGGCGAGCGCAGCTCCGTGGGCGGCGGCGAGCGCAGCACTTGGGGCGGTTGGGGCGGTTCTCATTCCGGCGCTTCGAGCGCAGGTGGTGGCTCCACGCACTCCGCGCCAGCTCCGGCCCCCGCGCCGCACGCCTCGTCCGGCGGTCGCCCGCACTAACAGTTTGCGTCCATAAACGAACTGGCTCTCCGCCAAGACCGAAGAGCCGTCTTGTTTTTGCTCAGAAAATCTGATCTGATTTTCGCGCAGCGCTCAGGAAAAAATCATTCCGGCATAGCCGACGACTTGGCTGCGATCCCCGGAAACATCCGCGGACGTGGCGTATTTAAGCAACTCCGCCTTCTTCGCGCCGAGCGCGTCCAGCACCGTGAGCATGGCCACCGCCGGGCCTAGGCCGCACATGGAAATCTTCTGGTTGCGGCAGGTGTCGTAGAGTCCTCGCGCATCGACCGCCAGCAACCGGTCAATGGCCTTGCCATCCTTGGTGCGTGTCGTCGCGTCATCTTCGTAATGATTCAAATCCGAAGTCGTCAGCAACAGCACATTTTCTTTCGAACGCCGCAGCACTCGCGAAATCCCTTCGCCCAGGCTTACCAACGATTCGAATTGCACCGCCCCCAGCGCCACGGGCACAAACGAAAATCCCGGCGCCAGCACTTGCAGAAACGGCACTTGCACTTCCAGCGAATGCTCCGTGCTGTGCGCTACGCTGTCCTCGCGCAACAAAGGGCATTCCCGCCGCAATTCCTCCGCGAGCACTTCATCGATCGGCGCATCTCCCAGCGGTGTCCGCCAAGCCCCGCTCGAAAGAATGGCCACCGGCTCGCCCCGCGGATAGTGCCTCACCCCCAGCACGATGATTTTCCGCGGCAACTCCACGCGCGCAAACACCGATCCCGCCACGTGGCCCGAGTACATGTATCCCGCATGCGGCACGAGGCATGCCCTTACCAACATCGGCGCCTGCGTTGGATCAGGCCTCGTGTATTCGCGTACGAGAGCAGTCAGTTCTTTTGGATGGGAGGGATAAAAGCGTCCGGCAACGACTGGGAGGCGCAACATGGGCCGCCTCAGGAAAAAAATCAACTCGGCTTCGAGGGTTTCCCTTTGAACTTCATGGCTTGCATGGTGGTCGGGTTGTAAAAAACCGTTATCTTGTCACCGTACTGATAGCCGCCCTTGTCAACAATTTGCCGCATTTTTTGGGAAGCTTCCTGCGACAAGGGGAACGTCAGAATGGTCAGCTCGCTGTCCTTGGCGCGCGCGGTAATTTGCGCGATGTTCGCGTGCATCACGACTCCTTCGAATTTTACCAGCCCGTTTGCCTTGGGCTTCGGCTTCACCGCGTTCACCACCAGGGGCACGGCTGTGTCCACGATGACGGGCACTACCGGAGCCTGTGCTGTCGCCGAGGGACAAAAAAAACCTGCCGCAATCAGCATAGCCGGCAGCGCCAACCCAGTCGCTTTGGCAAAACCCTTCATTCCGCGTCGTCCGTAGCAATGCGCAGCGACTTCAAAAATCGCACGTCCTGCGGCGTCATGGCCAAGCGCGCCACCGGTTTCTTTTCCGCTTCTTCCGCCATCGATTCCTGGTCCACCTGGATGCGCAGCGATTCGAGGAACCGCCGGTCCTGCGTCGTCAATTTCGCATCTTCGCCGGTGGCCCCGTCGCGTTTGGCCAGCCCGATGGTGGCGTCCAATTTCAGCACGATGTCGTAGCCGTGCGCGCGCACTCCGGCAATCGCGCCGGTGATGCGATCGGATTCGGACACCGTGTCATTGATAGCATGCCCCAATTCGCGGAGTAGGTTCTTCAAGTGATCATCGAGTTGCAAGGGGGATTCTCCCATACTTCCAGTGCCATTTTAGGCCCACAGAATGTTGGATACAAGAGAGCTTCGCGCCGTTGTCTCCAATCCGTCCACAGGGCATTTTCCCTACGCGCATCTACCCGGGAGTGCTATACGAATCCGCCCCCATCGAAAAGCGATACAGGGAAGGAAGCGGGATTCTCGCGATCGACAAGGGGAGGCCTCAAAAACCCATTTCCTTCTTAAACTTCCATAATTTACCTGCTTCTTGAAACGCTCTTAACGTGTCAATCCGAGCCTGCCTGCGGCAAGCAGGCGAAGTGAGGAATGTGCTTTTTGCAGTGCAAGGAAAAAACAGATTCCTCGGACGTTAGCGGCGCATGGCGTTCCTGTTCCTGTTTGGTGGCCGGTTTTGCGTTAAGATGCTCTTATGTCCACCACCGCGAGCCCGACAACCGCTTCCACCCCGGGCGGTTTTCGCCGCCTGTGGCGCGTCCTCCGGCAGCTTTTTCACGAAGTTGTCGGCGCGGCGTTTGCGGTTCTGGCGCTGGGCTGGCTCAACGCCGCGTTTCGCGCCTGGACCCGCGACGCGTCTCGCGGGTTGGTCGTTCTGGCTGTTGCGGTAGCAGGCTTGCTGGCGTTTTTTGCGGTGACTTCCTTCGGCTATGCCCGCAAGTTGTAGCGCGTCGCTTGTCGACGCGTTTCGCACTTCGTTTAAATGGCAGACACCAAAACCAGATCCGCCCCGCCCGCCGAGCGCAAGGGAAAATTCACCACGCTCTCGGGCCTCCCTCTTGAGCCCCTTTACGGCCAATCAGATCTTGGCCCGTGGGATCCCGAATCCGCTCTCGGTTATCCGGGTGAATTTCCCTACACGCGCGGCATCTATCCCACGATGTATCGCGGCCGCTTCTGGACCATGCGTCAATACGCCGGCTTCGGCACCGCCGTCGAATCCAACCGCCGCTATCGCTACCTTTTGAGCAAAGGCCAGGCCGGCCTCTCCGTGGCGTTCGATCTTCCCACGCAAATCGGCCTTGACTCCGATCATCCTCTCGCCCTCGGCGAAGTCGGCAAAGTCGGCGTGGCCATCGACTCGCTCGAAGACATGGAGACGCTGTTCGACGGCATCCCGCTTGAAAAAGTCTCCACCTCCATGACCATCAACGCCACCGCCGCAATTCTGCTCTGCCTCTACGTCGCGGTGGCAAAAAAGCAGGGCGCCAGCCTGCAAAAACTCTCCGGCACCGTGCAGAACGATGTCCTTAAGGAATATATCGCGCGCGGCACGTACATTTATCCCGTGCGGCCCGCCATGCGCATCGTCACCGACATTTTCGCTTGGTGCCGCGACCATCTCCCGCGCTGGAACACCATCTCCATCTCCGGCTACCACATCCGTGAAGCCGGCTCGACCGCCGTCCAGGAAGTCGCCTTCACCCTCGGCGACGGCATCGCTTACGTCCAAGCCGCGCTCGATGCCGGCCTCGGCGTCGACGAGTTCGCCCCGCAGCTCTCCTTCTTCTTCAACGCGCACAACGATCTGCTCGAAGAAACTGCCAAGTACCGCGCGGCGCGCCGCCTGTGGGCCAAAATCATGCGGGATCGCTTTCACGCCAACGATCCGCGCTCGTTGCTCCTGCGCTTCCACGCACAAACCGCTGGCTCTTCGCTCACCGCGCAGCAGCCGGAAAACAATATCGTCCGCGTGGCTATTCAAGCGCTGGCCGCCGTCCTCGGCGGCTGCCAGTCCCTGCACACCAATTCGCTCGACGAAGCTCTTGCATTACCGACGGAAGACTCCGCGCTCATCGCCTTGCGCACCCAGCAAATCATCGCCCACGAAACCGGCGTCACCAACACCATCGACCCGGTCGCCGGTTCTTACGCCATCGAGCATCTCACCAACGAAATCCAGCGCGGCGCCGAAGAGTACATTGCCAAGATTGACGCCCTGGGCGGCATGTTGCGCGCCATCGAATCCGGCTACGTGCAGGGCGAAATCCAGAAAATCGCGTTCGAATTCCAGCGCGCCGTCGAGAAAAAAGAGCAAATCGTCGTCGGCGTCAATGACTTCCTTGCGGAAGAACATCATCAAATCCCCACGCTGCGCATCGACGAAGAAATCGAACGCTCCCAAGTCGCCCGCTTGAAGGCGCTCCGCGCCCGGCGCGACTCCGACCGCGTGCAATCCGCCCTCGCCGAACTTCAGCGCCGCGCCGCCACCACCGAGAACCTTCTCCCCGCCATCCTCGCCGCCGTCGAAGCCTGCGCCACGGTCGGCGAAATCTCCGACGCCCTCCGCCGCCTCTTCGGCGAATATCAGGAATCGGTCATCATCTGAATGCGCGCTTCCTGCTTGGCCGTGGATATGGCAAACCCAGCGGCATGTGGTCCTGCCCCAATTGCAAGTACCTAAACAATTAGTACGCCGTCATATGCGAGGCCTGTCAGCGGCCTTACGGCAAGTCCACGCCTTCCGCTTGATCTTCTCGCTCGTTTGTCCAGTTGCACCTTCGTCCAGGCTGCCATCCTGCATGCACTGTAGTATCCTTGCGATTAGACCCGCCCGGCGAAGAGTCACAAGGGTATTTATGCAAGTTTCTTCATTTTTCTTTACGGTTGAACCGTCGACTGTCAACTTCTTTAACGAGTCACCGGCATGAAGCTGATTCTCGCTTCCGCTTCGCCCCGCCGCGCCGAAATTCTTCGCGATGCGGGCTACCATTTCACGGTGCTATCCTCGGCCGTTGACGAAACGCGGATTCCAGGCGAACCCCCTCACGACCTCGTCCTCCGCCTGGCCAAAGCCAAAGCCGACCTTGCGGCCGCCCGCGCCGCCGGCCCGTCGATCCTCATCGCCGCGGACACCGAAGTGGTTCTCGACGGCCACATCTTCGGCAAGCCGCGTTCTTCCGACGACGCCCGCCGCATGCTCGAAAAGCTTTCCGGCCGCACCCACTCCGTCCTCACCGGCGTAAGTCTCATTCGCCTTCCCGACGCCGAGCGCCTCTCCTTTGTCGAAACCACGCTCGTACAGTTCGCCCTTCTCACCGACGAGGAGATCACGCGTTATCTCGCTACCGGTGAGCCGCACGACAAAGCCGGCGCGTACGCCATTCAGGGCTACGCCGCCCGTTATATTCCCCGCATTGAAGGCTGCTATTTCAACGTGGTGGGCCTGCCGCTCGCTCGTCTCCAGCACGCCCTTACCGAACTCGGCTGGACCGAAGAATATTTCTCCACCGCCGTCTAACTCCCCGCGCCTCGAGCGTTGAACTCACCCGCGCAAAATGGCGGCACTTGGAGGGGCGCAGCATGCTGCGCCCCAGCGCCTCTACCACCTCCTCTGGATCGAAAAGTGCTTCTCCGGTGTCACTTAACTCAGGAAGTGACATTCATCTGTAGGGGCGGGGCTTGCCCCGCCCGTTTCGGTGTCTCCTCAAGGCGCTCTGTTGGTTTTTCTCACGGAGAGCTGAATACTGACTACGGAAGACCATCAATTCCTACTCGTACCTCAAGCAATCAATGGGATCCAAATTCGCCGCCAAATTCGCGGGGTAATACCCGAAAAACAGCCCCACGCCCACCGAAATCACAAAACCAATGGTCACCCACAAATAGGAAAGCGTCGCCGGAACTGACGGCACCGTAAGGCGCACCAGCGTCGAAATGCCGGCCCCAATCAAAATCCCAATCGTCCCGCCGACCAGCGTCAGCACGACGGCCTCCAGCAAAAATTGCAAACGAACATCCGCGCGCCGCGCCCCGATGGCCTTCCGCACACCAATCTCCTGAGTGCGCTCCGTCACCGAAATCAGCATGATGTTCATCACCCCGATGCCGCCTACCAGCAACCCGATCGAGCTGATCACCGTCGTGAGAATCACCAGCGCTCCGGTCAACTGGTTCCACAAATTGCTCAAAAAGTCTGGCGAGCTCAACTCGAAATCATTTTCCTGCCCCGCCGGGATGCGCCGCAGCCGCCGCATCGCTTGAATCACCTCTCCTTGCGCCGTTTCCACGTTCACGTCTTTGGGAATCGTGAAAATCAGAATCAGTTCTTTGGCTTCCGGATACTCCTTGTGAAATTTGCTCAGCGGAATGATGGCGAAAATGTCCACGCCGGGGCCGAGAAACAATCCCTGGTCATGCTCGAACACGCCAATCACTTCATATGTGCCGCCGTTAATCCGGACGGTCTTGCCGAGCGGGTCCTCATTCGGGAAAAGCGATTCGCTGATCGCCGCCCCTAGCACCACCACCGGGCGTGCATGTTCCTCGTCGAACGCGCTGATAAACCGCCCGCGCGCAATCGTAAACAACGGCAGCGCGGTCGTGTACGACGGTTCCGCTCCGCGCACGATCAGTTTTTCGACGCTGCGGTCGGCATAGGTGATCCGGTTCGTGTCTCCCAGGAAAAACCCGCGCGTCCCCACGGTATTGATGTCCTCCACGTCGGGCGCCGCTTGGCGGATGTACTCCGCGTAGTTGTATTCCAGATATTTGCGCACGCGAATCCGCTGCGGCATGCGCGAAGGATCTGTTCCCGGCGGAAAGCGCGTCAGGAAGTATGTCCGCGAGCCGAGCGACTCCACCCGATCCTGCACGAACTTGTTCAGTCCTTGGATGATCGCCGCCATCGAAATCACCGAAGACACGCCGATGACGATGCCCAGCACGGTCAGCGCCGACCGCACCTTCGACGACCGCAGCGTCTCCATCGCCGCGAAGAAGTTTTCGCGCGCCTGTTCGAGTGTCATCAGCGCCATTAGTCCGACCTCAACGCCACTACCGGATCAAGCTTCGCCGCGCGCAGCGCCGGGTAAATCCCAAAAAACAATCCCACCGCTGAACTCATCATCACGCCCATCACTGCCACCGACGTGCGCACCGACGCCGGAAACGGCGTGTACGTCCGCAGCACCAGCGCCACCAAAAAGCCCAGAGCAATGCCAATGATTCCGCCCGCGATGCATTGCATGAAGCTTTCCGTGATGAACTGCTTTAGGATGTCACCCTGCGTCGCACCCATGGCGCGCCGTACGCCGATCTCCCTCCGCCGCAGCGTCACGCTCACCAGCATCACGTTCATAATCACGATCCCGCCAATCAACACGGAAATCGCGCTCACCAGGATGAACACGCCGAAAAACGCCGAGCTGATGCTCTTCCACAAGGCCATGTAGCTGTCCTTGGTGCCGATGAAAAAATCATTCTCCATGGTTCCACTGAGGTGCCGGCGCGCCCGTAGGATGAGTTGCGCCTGGTCTTGTGCCGGCTCAAAATTGGCCGCGCTGGTCTTTACGTTGATCGTCAGGCTGGTGGTGTGGAGTCCCTGAATTTCTAGAAACAAGGGCAATGACACGATGACAAAATTGTCCTGGTCCTGCCCAAGCACGCTCCCGACCTTCTCCATAATGCCAATGACCATGAACTCGTCGTTTCCGATGCGAATGTTCTTTCCAATGGGATCCACGCCAAGAAACAACCGCTGCACGATGGTGTCCCCGATCAGGCAGACATTCGTGCGGTGGTCTGACTCCCAGGTGCTGAAGTAGCGTCCGTACTCCACCGCGCGCGAATCAATATTCGCCATATTCGGCGTTTGCCCGTAGAAATTCACATCCGTCGACTCTTTGTCTTCGTATCTCGCCTTCACCGACGCGCTGGCGGTGGCCCCCACTTCCCCGCAGGCCGGGCATCCTTCCTGGACCGCCCGCACGTCATCCGTTTCGATTTTCTTGTACTTCAACGCCTTGATGATGATGTTGAAGTCCGTGACCGCGAACGGCGTCCGCGCAATCTGGAACACGTTGGTTCCCAGGTTGGCAATTTTGCTTTCGACATAGGCGTTCGCGCCTTGCACGATGGTCATCACGGTGATGAGCGTCGCCACGCCCATCGTCAGCCCCAGCATGGTCAGCGATGCCCGCAGCTTGTGCGCATGCAGCGCGCTTACGCACTGCACCAAGTTGTCTCGTATTGCCAGCATCGGCCTAGGAAGCTCTTTCCGCTAATGTATCAAATTCCTCGAGGCGCATCGTTCGCTCGCCCGGACACCCTTGCCCTTCTTTTATGGTTACGAAAACGCTGCCTCTGGGATTACCAACGAGGGGCTTCTTAGCCTCAGTTTACGAAATAGCACCGACAATTTGTGCGGTGATCTAATCCATTAGCTGAGGCGCCGACCTCGCAATACAGAAAAGCCGCATCCAATGCGGGTTTTTCGATATCCTGCTGCGCTCAGAGGCGCGTTATCCAGGGCATGGTCTGGGACAAAATATGTATACACTAAATGTGATGAATAATCTGCCGGGAGAGAACCCCTAAACGGTCGGCGCTTTTGCTATATCGCCTTTAAAACACGGTTTGTCTGCAACACAGACACCACCAATAGCAGGTTTCGCTTGACGTCAACAATTAGTTGTATACACTAAAAGCCGTGGCCAGCATCCAGCGCAAGATCATCCATGGACACCCCTACTACTACCTCGTCGAGTCTCGGCGCGTGAACGGCCGGCCTCGCCCGGTCGTCGTGCAGTACTTGGGCTCGGCCGATACCTTGCTGCAACGCCTGCAGCTGCCCCAGGCGGAACCGTCCCGTGCTCGTCTCTCCCAGTTTGGCGGCGTCGCCGCCCTCTATGACCTCGCCCAGCAACTCCGCTTGGTCGAACTCATCGATGAGCACGCCTCCAAACGCCGCCAGGGTCCCTCGCTTGGTCAATACATGCTGGTCGCCGCCGTCAACCGCTGCCTGGCGCCGACCAGCAAGCTGCAGATGCCCGCTTGGCTCCGCGGCACACCTCTGCTGCGTTGGTTGGGCCTCTCCGCCTCACAGTTTTCTGCGCCGCGCTTCTGGGACAACATGGAACTCCTCGGAGAAAAACAGATCGCGGCTATTAGCGAGGCACTCGCTCAGCGTCTGCTGGAAACCTGCCAGCTGGATGTGAACAGTCTGATTTTCGATTGCACCAACTTCGATACTTTCATCGATACGGAAAACCGCAGCCGACTGCCGCAGCGAGGGCATGCCAAAAGCAAACGGACCGATCTTCGCATCGTGGGACTGGCTCTGCTCGTGAGCGTCGACTTTCACGTTCCTTTACTGTGGAAGGTCTATCCGGGCAATCAGCATGACAGCATCACCTTTGCCCAGGCCTTGCAAGAACTCACCAAGCGGTACCAGGTCTTGGCCCGCCATTGCCGGTCCATCACCTTGATCTTTGATAAGGGCAACAACTCCGCCACCAATCAGGAGATTCTTGACGCTAGCCATTTCCATTTCGTTGGTTCGCTGGTACCGACCCACTTCGCCGACCTGCTGGCTCTCCCGGTCGAGAAATTTCAGGAGCTCGAAGATGCGCGCCTCAAACCAACTCGGGCCTGGCGCGTCACGCGTCAGGTCTGGGGGCAGGAACGCACCCTGGTGATCACCTTCAGTCCGGAACTGCAACGCAAGCAGATTCGCGGTATCGAGCAGCACCTATCGAAAAAGCGGCGGGCCTTAGAAGAACTCCAAGCCAAGCTGCGGCGCTCGCAGAAGCCGGGCGCTAAAGGCAAAGGCTATAGTCGCGAAAGCCTCACCAAGCGAGTGCGCCAGATATGTTCGGGCCAGCACATCTCTAAAATTCTGCGCGTTTCGGTGATCGAAAAACGCCGCAAACTGAAGCTCTTCTACCGGACCGATGCCTCCGCCTTCGCCCAAATCAAGGAACATCAATTGGGGAAACGCATCTTGTTCACCGACCAGAAGAGCTGGAGCAATGAGCAGATTATCCTCGCCTATCGCAGTCAATCGCAGGTCGAGAGTGCGTTTGCGGATATGAAAGATCCTCACTTCCTGAGTTGGGAACCCATGTTCCACTGGACCGATTCCAAGATCCGGGTCCATGCCTTCTACTGTGTGTTGGCATTAATTTTGGGAAGTCTGCTCCAGCGCCGGGCGGCGCAGAACGGTTTATCCCTAAGCCTGCAGGCGCTATTCAAGGCTCTCAACGGAATCCAAGAAGTGACCAATCTCTTTCCGCCCGCGGGCAAGCCCGGCTCGCCAGGGCGGCCCCACGTGAAGACGACCCTCACGGAAATGGATCCCACGCAGCAGGCGCTTTTTCGCCTCTTCGCCCTCGATCGCTATCGGCAGACCTGATTCGGTCGATTTAGGCTATACAAGCCAAAGCCTCGCAAAACACGCCCTGATGCGGCTTCCGCGCAAATCCCTCACTGTATTTCGTAAACTGGGGTTAGGTCCTGCTTCTGCCATCGCCTAGTTGTCGATGAATGACGTTCCTACCTTTGGTTTGGACACACCCATTGCGGCATATACGAAAATCCGGGGAGGGGGAGGTTAGGAAAGGTCTCCACCAATTCAAACTGACAACTCTCAACTCCAATGGATTCAGGGAGAGACGGAAGTCACGCCACGATTGGTTCGACGAACAGATTTTCCGTATCGATAAAGCTATTGAATTTCCCCGTTGGTCTTGAACTTTACCGTGACGGTCAGGTGCATGGCGGCTGGTCGGCCATCCAGCCGTGCGGGTTCGTACTTCCATCGCCGCACTGCATCTTTGGCCGCTTCCCGCAATAGGATGGGACCGGAAATCACTTTGAGGTCCCGCACATTGCCGGACTCGTCGACGAACGCATCGAGAGTGACATCGCCGGCGGTACGGTTTGCTCGGGCGATCGGGGGATAGATCGGGAGCGTCGCCTTGATCAAGCGTGCCGGTTGAACATCACCGCCCGTAGGTGGTATCCGCTCCGCCTCGGGCATCGCGGGATTTGGCAGAGTTTCCTTAAGGGGCATGTCCGCCGAAGCCGGCACTTCTCCCGGGAGTGCGGGCGCGACGGGCGCCGCTGAACTGTCCGAGGAAGCAGTTGTCTCGCTGGCGTGGGGCGGGGCTAGACTGAAATCGTGAGACGATTCCTGCTTTGCCGTTGCGGTGGCCTCTTCCTGACGTGGTAATTGAGGGGATTGCAGCTGCTTAAAGCTTTCACGAGCTGCCACCTCCGAGGAATTTCCCACAGCGCGGATGGCCGTACTTGTATGGGCCTCGTTCGAGAACCATAGGACGGACCGCCGGTTATTGGTGTCCAACACTTCCACGAGAAATGGGCTCGTGTTTTCGGCAGCCGTGGGTTCTTGCGCTCGGCCGGAATCCACTTGCCCCGCTGACGGACGAGACGCATCTCCTGCAACTTCCGCTCCCCCGTTGAACCTGGAAATAAATCCAATAATTCCTGCCACCGCTCCCACCGTGGCCAGGAAGGAAAGCACCGCGGCGTAACCGACGCGCGCCCTTCGCTGCCTCAGCTCCAACGTCTGTCCGCGCCTTTGCCGCTCTTCGTGCCCCATCAGGCCCGCTTCAAAACCCTCGAAACCCAGGGACGCCCGCTTCTGCGGCGCGGGGGCGGATCTGGACTGCCAGAACCCTTCGCTTTCGGAAGGCAGCGGTTCCCGCTCAGGTTCAAAGCCAGATTCGGGCCCTGATTCGAGCCCTGATTCGAGCCCTGATTCGAGCCCTGATTCGGGCCCTGATTCGAGCCTAGGTTCAGGTTCGGAATCCACAGGCAATTCCGGCTCGGACGCCGGTGGTTCGGGGCTGTGCATGAATACAGACTTATGCCTTCGAGGCAACTCGGGAGCTGGTTCTTCAGGCGCGTGCCTGTGAGAGGAAAACGACGGGTCGGGTTCCCAGACTACTTCGCTATCGGAAACCTGATTTTCGAGATGGCTTTCAGAAATTTCCGCAAACTCCCCGAAAGGTGAATGGGCGGAGTGGGCTGCGGGTTCGGGCGGGGAGAAGGTTGTGGGTGCGGGTGCTGCCGTCTCCGGCGCGGGGAAGGGTGCGGGTGCTTCCTGAGCCGCTTCGTTGGTCCAATCGCCGTGCGCTTCTTGATTCTTCGGCACGACCTCCTGGGAAGGTACCGAGGACATCCAATAGCGAATCTGGTCCCGGCTCCTCGGAGACAGTTCCAGGAATTGCACCCCTGCAGTTCTCTCAAACTCAAGGGCCCAAACCACGCGGCCGGTCGCCTGGATCGCATCACCGAAGATCTTCCCATCGTGCGGGAGAGGCATGCAGCCCATGGCCTCGAAGCTGAAGTGCACGGACTCACCGACGGCAGGAGCATGGGCGAACTGAAAGCACATGCCTTTTTCGCTTAGGTCGATGAGCTTGCCCCAATTGTCCCCAAAGAACACCAGCACAGCCCATTGAAGTGGCTCGCGGTTGCAGGAGCGCCGCTCGTTGGTTCTCCCGTCATGTTTGTGAGCTGCCGCTGAAGTGAACATAAGACTCCCGTCGTGATCGTTCGGCCTTCCAGGGCTGGTTTCTGGAGACTCGTATTGCTTGGTAATCTGCACGTTCCGGCTAAGGTCTCGCATCACCCTCCCGCTCCCGTTCTGTTCTGCTCTGCTAACTCCGGCCAGACCGCCGGGAGGTCGATCTGGTTGTGGGTGGCCTCATCGAAAAGGACAAATCCCCGCACACGCGCGAGCCTTTGCTTCACGAATTCTTTGAGCTTTTCCTCATAGCGCGAATCGTCCCGCACTGGCCAGGCTAGCGTCCCGGGGATTTCAATGGCCAAGCGCGCGTGCTGCCTCGCCGGCAGAAAAACCGGGTAACTCAAGCGGATAGCTTCCTCCTGGCTGAGGCTTCCGTCCGACTTAAGCCGGCTCATGATCACCACGCCCGAAGTCTCCGCCAGACGGTAATCGGTCTCGGTGAAGTTATTCACATCGTAAGAAAGGATCAGCGAGGCGTGGGTCTTGTCCACTTCGCGAAGTTGCGTGGCCACATACGCTGCCCTGATCCCTTCGCGACTCCAACCTTTCGCAGACTCTTTCGCTGGATGTTTTAAGATGGGCGTGGCGAGCGTGAAAATAACGAGCACAAATAGTCCGGCTCCCGCCGAGCCCACAATGGTCAGCCACTCTTTCCTGGACACTGCTATCCCCCGTCGCTTGCGAACATATCTGCTCGCAATACGATCTCGAAACCTGCTGGCATACCCGGCTGGGGCAGCCCCAACGCTACCGCATCCGGCTCTAGGGAATGGAAAACCTTAACTGGGATATAGAACTATCCCCGGGATGTAGTTGTATCCCCAACGAGTTAAGGTAGGCTGAGACGCTCGCAAAAAGTCTATGCCTGAGATTTTGCCCTTGTCAACCAGTAATTGTCTTTCATGGCTCAAATCAGTACTGCCATGGCCACGCGGCTCTTAGACGGAGAGCCCGAACGGAGAAACGACACTTCAGATGGTTGTTCACGGCAGGCCCCTTGAGAACTGAAAACTGACAACTCATAACGAAAAGGGCGGCTACACGAGCCGCCCAATTCAATTCGCGATGGAATTTTTGCCGTTGTTGGCGTTACTTCTTTTCTTCCGAAGACGGTTGCGCGGGCGCGGCAGGCGGTGTTTGCACCTGTGGTGGCGGCGCCGTCGGCGCGTGGGATGTACCGGACATGCCTTCCTTGAAACTGCGGATGCCCTCGCCGAACCCTTTCATGATTTCTGGGATGCGCTTTCCGCCAAAGAAAATCAGAATAACCGCAAGAACGATCATCCAATGAAAAATACTGAACTCACCCATGGGGCCTCCACGCGCCCGAACTCGTCAGGGCACGCCATACTAACCCTAGCGCAGTCTTTGGTGTGCGGCAAGACTGTCCCGCAGCTAGCCCCTATAGAATAACACGCTCGTCGCCCATTCGGCGTGTTATCCGCTCGCGATCCAGGTATTCGAGCAGTGGGATGGCGTACTTCCGGGTAATCCCGGTTAGCTCCTTAAAAGTCGGCACGGAAATGCGTTCGCCTTTGGATTTTTTGTAGCCAGCGAGACGCTCTTTCAACTGCGCCAGCGCCTGGCGATGAAAAACCAGTTCCGGTGAAACGCGCACGAGATTTTTTTCGCGCAACAAGATTTGCAGCAGCCGCTCCCCGCGCTTGGCTTCCATCGCCAGTTGGGCCAGCACTTCTTTCACCGACGGAACTGCCAGGCCGGCCGTTGCGAAGGCCGCTTCGATTTGATCTTTGGCCTTGGCTTCCTGTGGCTGCAGCGTGATTTCCGATCCGGCTTTCTTGACCAATTCGCCGGGCGCATCCAGCTTCTTTTGCGCGATCAGTTCGTCCAGCGCGGCGCGGAAAGTTTCGGCGCGCACGCGTTTCCCCAGGCTGGCGCGCAGATCTTCGCGCTGCATTCCCGGCAGCAGCGGATTCTCTTTCTGAAATTTCTCGACCTTTTCCAATATCTTTTTGCGAACTTCTTCGAAAACTCTTCCGGAAACCAGCACGAGCGGTTCCACGGAAACGGATTTGACGCCCCCTGCCTCGGAAAGTTTCTTGGCCGTGGCCCGGATTTCACGGTCCGTCCACGCAGTGCGCGCGACAATTTCTTCGTAGCTAAGACCAAGAATCGCGCGCTCGGTCATGGCCGCCAGAATTTCTTCGCCCTTCCCTCTTTCGAGCGTTTCTAGAAACGCCCCTCTTCCCGCGTCGCGCAGCATCGGCCGCCGCGCCAAAGGATCGAGAACCGTTCCCCCGCCAATCGTCACCACCGGCGAAAACTGCCGGACGATGAAATGGTCCCCAGGCAGCACGAGAACTTCGTCTTGCAATTTCAGATTCGCGAAAGCGTTGCCGCCCGGTTGCAATTCTTTTTGCCCGTGAAAAAAAACTTCCGCGATGGTTTCCGCCGTTCCCGCGTGAAAGTGCACGCTTGTTCCCTGCTTCAATTTTCTTGCCGACCTCAACATCTCCAACCGGATATCGATGCGGCGCGTCTTCCGGAATTTTCCCGGTGTTGCTAGGACCATGCCGCGTCTGAGCGCGGTGTGCTCGATACCCGCGAGATTCACCGCCGTGCGCTGGCCTGGCCTGGCGCGCTCCACTGCCTTGCCACCCGACTGCACCCCTCTCACGCGCAGGCGCTCTCCTCCCGGAAACAACTCCACTTCATCGCCGGCGACGACGCTTCCGGAAATAAGCGTGCCCGTCACCACGGAGCCGAATCCCTTCATCGCAAATGCGCGGTCAATCGGCAAACGAAAATAGCGCGACGCATCTCGTGCGGTGGTGCTTGCCGCAGCTTCTCGCAGCGCTTTCTTCAAATCGTCGAGCCCTGCGCGCGTTTTCGCACTCACGGGAACGATTCGCGCATGCTCTAGAAACGATCCGCGCAAGTACTCTTCGGCCTCCAGCCGCACCAGTTCGAGTGTGTCGCTGTCGACCAGGTCGCTCTTCGTCAACGCCACCACGCCGCGCTGTACTCCCAGCAATCGGCAAATATCGAAGTGCTCGCGCGTCTGCGGCTTGATGGATTCATCCGCGGCAATCACCAGTAGCAGCACGTCGATTCCCGCGGCGCCCGCGAGCATGTTGCTGACAAAGCGCTCGTGCCCCGGCACATCCACAAAGCCGAAGCGCACGCCATTCTCCTCGAGGAAGGCAAAGCCCAAATCGATGGTAATGCCGCGGCGTTTTTCTTCTTCGAGGCGGTCGGGGTGCGTGCCGGTCAGGGCTTCGACTAACGCGGATTTCCCGTGGTCGATGTGCCCCGCCGTGCCGATGATGACGCTTTTGGCTGCAATGGTTTGCGTCGCGGTAGACATGGTGGCGGGCGAAAACTCCCGCGCTTTGGATGCTACTGGAGGAAAGATTCCGGGGTCAAACGGAGGAAGCTATTTTGCGGCGGCGATTTCGTCGACGATGGCTTGCGCAGCGACACGTGGGTCGGCAGCGGCCAAAATCGGCCGGCCCACCACCAGAAAATCGGCCCCCGCGCGAATCGCTTCCCGTGGCGATGCTTTGCGCGATTGATCATCGGGTGCTTGTTGCACTTCGGAATCTTTCGGGCGCACGCCAGGAGTGATGATCAGAAAGCCCTCGCCGCACGCCTTGCGAATGGCTTTGGCTTCCTGAACCGATGCGACCACGCCGTCTACGCCGGCTTCTTTGGCCAGCAGCGCCAGCTTGACCACGCGCGACTTCGGCGTGCCGCCCACTCCGACTTCCTTCATGGTTTTGTGGTCCATGCTGGTGAGAATCGTGACCGCCAGCAAACGCGGCCGGTCCGCGCCCATGGGCACGCCGGCGCTGATGGCCTGCGCCGCCGCCTCCATCATGGCTTTGCCGCCGAGCGCATGGACATTCAACAATTGCACGCCGGGCATGCCTGCTGCGGAAAGTACGGCACCCGCAACGGTATTCGGAATGTCATGGTATTTCAGGTCGAGGAACACGCCGGAGCCGAGTGCGGCGATTTCTTTGACGGCGGCGGGACCGGCGGCGGTAAAAAGCTGATTGCCGATCTTGAACATGCCCACAAGATCGGCAACCTGGGTGGCAAATTTGACTGCTGAGGATAACGAATCGAAGTCGAGCGCGACAATCAGGCTGCTGCGGGGATGGGCATCGAAGGTGGTCTGGGTCATAGGTGACCCCGGCCTCCTTCGGGGTCAGTGCCTCTCGGGCAACTCCATCAGCTCGAGCCGGACCTGGCTCACGCCCGCGTGAACCAATTCCAGGTTGCGGGCCACACGATAGGATACATCAATTTCGCGCCCTTCTTGATAGGGTCCCCGGTCATTAATACGTACCAATACAAACTTGCCGTTGCGGGGATTCACGACCCGGACCAGAGAGCCGAAGGGAAGGTTGGGGTGGGCCGCCGTTAAGGCTTCCGTGGAAAAGATCTCGCCATTGGCGGTTTTGCGGCCATTGAAGCCCGGTCCGTACCAGCTGGCGTTGCCAGACCAAGTCTTAATCGGCTTTACCGGCTGACTAAGGTGCGCCACGAGGGGGGCTTCCATCACCGGAGCGATGAGGAACATGAGAAGCACCCAGCGGAACGCAGCCCAGAGCATGAAGAGTCGATGTCTCATATTGTGTGTTTTATGCTACGAAGCTACAAAAAAGTGTAGCAGGAAAACCTCCTTATGTCAACTGTTTTCTGCGAGCGGGCGACCGCGCAAGTTGTTGACATTGAAGATGTTAGCTTCCATAAGCACCTTCGGGAGGGCCTCGACCAGTCTCTCACTGGCCTTCGGGTCAGCAAAACTGGCCGTCCCCACCTGTACTGCCGAAGCGCCTACGGAGAGGTATTCAAGCACGTCGTCGGCCGTCTCGATCCCACCCAGACCTATAATTGGTGACCGAATCGCCTTCCGCGTTTCCCATACCAGCCTCAAAGTGACGGGTTTAATGGCGGGCCCGGAAAGACCCCCTGTTGGCGACCCCAGGCGGGACCGCCCGGTGTGGAAATCGAGGGCCATTGCCGGGTAAGTATTTGCCACAGTTAGGGCGTCCGCCCCGGCTTCTTCGGCTGCCCGGGCGATGAGTACAATGTCTGTGACGAGAGGGGAAAGTTTGACCCAAAGGGGGCGCTTCGAGGCGGCTTTGCGGGCGGCTCCCACCACTTCGGAGACGAGGGAAGGGTCACTGCCGAACTGCAAACCTCCTCTTTTGACGTTGGGGCAAGAGATGTTCAGCTCGTAGCCGGCCAGCCCCTCAGCGTTTTCGAGGACCCGAATCACCTCGACGTAGTCTTCCCGGGTGCAACCGAAGACGTTGGCGAGGACGGCCGTATCGAATTTCCGCAGCACTGGAAGTTTTTCGGCCACAAAGGCGCGAACGCCGACGTTCTGGAGGCCCACGGCGTTGAGCATGCCGGAGGGGGTGGGGTAAAGGCGGGGCGCGGGCGCGCCTTCGATGGGTTCGCGAGAGAGTCCCTTGGTGACGAAGCCGCCCAGGCGGTTCAGGTTGACAAGGTGGGCGAATTCGAGGCCGTAACCAAAGGTGCCACTGGCGGCGAGAATAGGATTCCGCAGGCGCAACGCGCCAATCTGGACACTCAGATCAACCGCGCGGGCGGAAGTCACTTCGTGGAGGATAGCATGAACTCTCACTGCTTACGAATTCGAGTGGCGTACCTCTCCTCCACCCAAAAGGAGATCCAGAGCGCGACACGCAAAACGAAGAGCCAGCGAGATGCGAAGAGATCCAGGCTCGCGCGAAGCCACAGTGAGTGTAAGCGCCAAAGTCAACAGGCGTGGTTTTCTGCGGATCATAAACTCGCGAAGCCGCAGAATGGCCTATCTTATTACCGCGCGTCTCGCTTGGGCGGGGCGACCGTTCGGTTTGCTAAGGCTTCTAAGAGGAGGCGTCCGTCGCGGGGAGCGAGGGTAATGCCGCAGAGAGCCGCGAGGGTTGGAGCGATGTCGGCGGGAGTGATGGGCTGAAAATATTCGCCGGGCTGGATGCCGGAACCCATCAAAATCACGGGCACATGCTGATCGTAACGGTAGGGCGAGTTGTGGCTGGTGCCGGCCGTGCGTGGCTTTTCCACCGGCGCGCTATCCAGGAGCCAGTAGGGCTTGGGGACGATAAAAAGGTCGCCGCTGCGTCCGGGAAAATAGCTGAGAGCCAGGGCGCGGAGCACGGGGCTTTGCGTGGCGGGACGGTCTTTTAGTTCTTCGGCGTGATAGACCGCCGCGACGCCGGATTGCGACAGCGCCGCGTCGATGACCGCTTGCATGGCCGCATGATCATGCTGGAGCTTGTCGTAAACGCCAGGGACAAAGTAAATGTCGCTGCCGTTCACGGAGGCGACTGCTGGCTGGGCGTAATTGAGCGGCTCGAGAGCTTTCTCGATTTTTTTTTGGAGTTCGGGCAGACGCAGCAGGCCTGCATCGGCGCCGGTGGTTTGCATGTCCTCGGGAACGGGAGCGACACCGTGATCGCCGGTTAACGCCACCACATAGTTTCCGCGGCCGACCTTTTGATCTAAATGCGCGAGGAGGCTACCGACGTCTTTGTCGAGGCGGATAAGAATGTCCTGAATCTCGTGGCTGCGTGGGCCGAATTCATGGCCAACGTAATCCACGGTGGAATAGCTCACGGCGAGAAAATCGGTTCCCTTGGAACTGCCCAGATGCAAAGCGTCAACGGCCTTTTCCGCAAGCTCGGTCAGAGCTGTGTCCGCATAGGGGCTGTTCGCCCACTGGCTATAAAACGTATTGTCCGGATCGCCCGCACCTGCTTTTCCACGCAACGGATGCGGAAAAGTTAGATCCCAACCGTCAGGGGGGACGGCGCCGAAGGCTTTCTCGGCGTACCAATAGGAGCTTTTAGGGAGGGATAAAGCCCAGGTCTTGCCATAGTCGGCTTTCGGGGGATGCTCCTTCATTTGCTCCTCGAGGAAAGGCTGCACGCCGTAGGGAGTGGAAGTAACCCAGGCGCCGCTGTCAAACCAAGTAGCGGCGTCGGCTTTGTGGCCGGCCATGGTGATGGCCGCGCGTGCTTTGAGGGAGAAGGTCACGATGCGGGTTGCGCCGCCGGTTTGGAATTTTAGTTCTTCTGCGAACGAGGGCACAGCCATGCGCCATGCCGTGTCTGCCCCTTTCGGGCTTGTGCCCGCGTAGCCAATGTTCTTCACATCAGGGTCAGGATCCGACGTGCAGGTCACTAATTTCTTTTCCTTGCGGTCCCACCATCCGTTGGCGATCATGCCATGGGTGGCGGGGAATGCTCCGGTGGAGATGGTGGCGTGGCCAACGCAAGTTTCGGTATCCGCGTAGGGATAGGCGGCGTCGTGAAACCAGGCGCCTTCATCGACGAGGCGCTTGAGGCCTCCGGTCCACTGGAAGCGGAACTTGTCGACGTAGTCGGCGCGCATCTGGTCGACGACCAGAAGGACGACGAGTTTAGGTTTCGCTCGCAGCTTGGCAGAACGGGCACCAGGCGGCGCCTGAGCGCGGACGAACGGCATGAGCGTGCCGACCAGCGCAAGCAAAGCGGCGAGTCGAAAGGGGTGCTTCGAGGAATCTATTGTAGGCGCCATGGACAGTTCTACCTCCAAAAACAGCGATGCGAAGTCTATCACGCGGGGTTTGCGGCCGTGTTTCCGCGCGGCGGCTACCAATGATACGATTACCCGACCCATGCGCATCGTCGAAAAAGCACAATTGATGTCGGCGGCGGAGATCGACCGCACGCTGCAGCGGCTGGCGCACGAGATTGTAGAAAAGAGCGGGGGAACAAAGCACCTGGCGCTGATCGGCATCGTGCGGCGGGGCGTGCCGCTGGCGCAGCGAATCGCACAGGCGATGCGCGGAATCGATGGCGTGGATGTACCCGTGGGAATCCTGGACATCACGCTGTACCGTGATGACCTGTCGAAAGTGGCGCCGCAGGCGGTGCTGCGTTCGTCGAACGTTCCGTTTGGCGTCGACAATATGGACCTGGTGCTGGTGGACGACGTGCTGTACACCGGACGGACGATTCGCGCGGCCATGAATGGAATTTTCGATCTAGGGAGGCCAAAGCGCGTGCGTCTTTGCGTGTTGATCGACCGCGGCCACCGCGAAATGCCCATCGAAGCGCAATACACCGGGCGAAACGTGCAGACCAGCGACACGGAAATTATCGAAGTGCGGCTGCGGGAAATTGATAAGGAAGAGCGCGTGATGCTGGTCGACCGCCTGGAATAAGTTCTTTTGCTGCTTTTGACAAAAGATCGAGGACCGTCGGAGAAAAGCAGATCCCTGCCTACGGCAGGCAGGCCTTCGCTCCGGCCATGAGCCGGAGCGCACAACCTTGCGCCGCCGGCCGCGGGAGACCGCGCCCTGAGGGTCGGGATGACCGTTGGCGGTGGTCGGGCAGAATCCAAGTTCGGGACGCGCTGGCTTCAGGCCGCGAGGCCGCGCTCGGAACGACAAGTTTTGGAATTTTTCCGTACACGGCTAAAATCTGAGTCGAGAAATTGACTTACCGCTTTCGCGATCTGCTCGCTCTGGAACCGCTCACGGCGGACGAACTAAGATTTCTTCTCGACCAAAGCAAACCTTTCCAGGAAATCCAGAAACATCCCTTGAAGAAACTGGCAACCCTGCGCGGCAAAACCGTGGCGCTGGCGTTTTTCGAGAATTCGACACGCACGCGCATCAGCTTCGGGACGGCCGCGGCGCGGTTGGGCGCGGACACGATGAACCTGCAAGCCGAGGCTTCGAGCATTAAGAAGGGTGAGACGCTGCTGGACACGGCGTTTAACTTGAACGCCATGAAGCCGGATTGCCTGGTAATGCGGCACTCGGCCTCAGGCGCGGCGGACTATGTAGCACGGCACCTGGACATTCCGGTAGTAAACGCGGGCGACGGGACGCACGAGCACCCGTCACAGGGATTGCTGGACGCGCTGACGATTCGCGACCGGCTGGGCACTGTCGAAAACCTGAACGTGACGATTCTCGGCGACATTCGGCACAGCCGCGTGGCGCGCTCCAATATTCACCTGCTCGGGAAATTTGGATGTAGGTTCACGCTGTGCGGACCGTCGATCTGGGTGCCGCGGGAACTGGAAAGGATTGCCCCGGGCGTGCCGATACGCTGCGTTTACAAGATGGAAGAGGCGCTGGAGAACGCGCACGTGGTTATCATGCTGCGCGTGCAGACGGAGCGGCTGAACGATCCGCCGCTCTCGGCGAACGATTACATTTTGCTGTATCAACTGAATGCAGAACGGCTGCGGCATGCTCACCGGGATGCGATTGTGCTGCATCCCGGACCGATCAACCGCGGGATTGAGATTACGCCGGACGTTGCGGATGGGCCACGGTCCTGCGTGCTCGAGCAGGTAACCAACGGTGTGGCCGTGCGCATGGCCATTCTGTATCTGCTGATTAGTGGCGCGTCGGAAAGCGGCACACACCCGGCGCTCGAAGCGAAGGCCGCGCCCTCAGAAGCGGCCAAAGGAAAACCGAAGGAATCTGCCAATGCTGGTGATTAAGAACGGCCGCGTGATCGACCCAGCAACGAATACAGACGCGCCTCGGGACATTCTGATTGACGGGGACAAAATCGCCGAGGTGGCGCAACCGGGGAGCCTGCGCGCAGTTCCTGGAGCCGAAGTGTTCGACGCCGCCGGCCTGATTGTTGCGCCCGGGTTTATCGATTTGCACGCGCATCTGCGCGAGCCGGGACAGGAATCATCCGAAACGATTGAAACGGGCACGCGGGCGGCGGCGCGCGGAGGGTTCACCGCGGTTTGCTGCATGCCGAACACCAGGCCGGTGAATGACAATGCTTCGGTGACGCGGTTTATTCTGGACCGCGCGAAGGCCACCGGAAGCGTGCGCGTGTGGCCGATTGGCGCGGCGTCGGTCGGAAGCAAGGGTGAGGCGATTTCCGAGATTGCGGGGATGAAAGAGGCGGGCATCGTGGCGGTTTCCGATGACGGGAAGCCCATCGCCACTGCTAAGCTTGCGCGACAGGTGATGGATTATTGCCGGTCGCTGGATTTGCCGGTGATCGAGCATGCCGAAGACGTTTCGCTGGCGGCTGGTGCGCTGATGCGCGAGGGCGTGACCTCGACGCGGCTCGGTCTGCGCGGCATGCCGGCGGCGGCGGAGGCGGTTTGCGTGGCGCGCGACGTGCAATTGGCAAAACTGACGGGCGCAAGATTGCACATTGCGCATCTTTCGGCGAAGGATTCGCTCGAGCAGGTGCACTGGGCGAAAGCGCTAGGCTTAGGGGTCACGTGCGAAGTGACGCCGCACCACTTCACGCTCATGGATGAGGACGTGACGTACGATTCGCGGTTCAAGATGAATCCGCCGCTGGCGGCGCGCGAAGACCGGAAGGCGCTGCTGGAAGGGCTGGCGGATGGGACGGTGGACGCGATTGCGACGGATCATGCACCGCATGAACCGGCGCTGAAAGACGTGGAATTCGACCGTGCACCTTTTGGGATTTTGGGATTCGAAACGGCGCTAGCGCTGGCGCTGGAGCAGTTGGTTCATAGAGGCCGGGTTTCTCTGACGCGTTTGGTAGAACTATTCACGACGGGACCGGCGCGCGTACTCCAGGTCGCCCGCAGGATCTGGCCCGGCCAACCGGCTGACCTGACTATCTTTTCGTTTGATTCTCCTTGGACATACAACGTTCAGGAATCACCGAGCAAATCCAGGAACTCGCCGTTCGATGGGCGAAAGTTTAAAGGCGGGCCGGTGGCCACGATCGTCGCTGGGCGCGTGATTTATCGAGCTAACTGATTTTGAATCGGTTGGCAAATCGCCGGCTCCATGCAGTACCGTTTCATGCCAGTAAAGCACACTGAGGATTCCCATCGCAGTCAGGAAGGGAAGCAGCAAGAGGCCGAGTTTCAGATGGACGCGCTCGGCAATTAAAGCAGTGAACAAAGCCGCAGCAGCGATGAGCCGCGAGGGCCAGAAACACCCAAATACCGGTTCGGGCAGGAAGCAAGCGAGCCTCAGTTCGCGCAGCAGTATAACCGCGCGGCGCCGTAAGCGATTATTCTTCCCTGAGAACCTAGAACGGAACGGAGAACGGGCGCTCAGTGCGTGGCGGGTTCGGCGGCGGGATGCAGCCCGTGCTGGGGCACTTCATGGACGCCGCGAGGCGGAGGCTCGATGCGCTGGCGATAGAAATGGTCGAGCGGAATGCGCCCTTTGCCGATGGCGTAACCCTTCTCGATGGCTTTCGTGACGTAGGTTTTGGCCAACGCGGCCGCTTCGAACAGCGAACGGCCGGAAGCGAGTTGCGCTGTGAGCGCGGAAGAAAAGGCGCAGCCGGTGCCATGCGTGTTTTCGACCTTTACCTTGTCGGCCGCGAGGTGAGTCATTTCCCCGCCTTCGAACAAGATGTCCACAGCGCGGTCCAAATGACCACCTTTCACGATCACGGCATGCGCGCCCATCTCGACAAGCTTGCGCGCGGCGGTTTCCATATCCGCCTGATCTTTAATGGCCAGTCCGGTCAAAACCTCGGTCTCGGGAATGTTTGGCGTGATGACGCTGGCGCGCTTGAGCAATTCCGTAGAAACGAATTTGATTCCTGAGGCATCGAGGAGCTCGGCGCCGGTGGAGGAGTTGATCACCGGATCGAGCACGACGTGGGCAAACTTGTGAGCGTCGAGGAATTCGGCGGTGGCCGCCGCGTTGGCGCGGTTGCCCAGCATCCCGATTTTGACGGCGGCGATTTCACAATCCTTGGCCAGAGCTTCGAGTTGCGCGCGCAGCTCCGCGCTCGGCGTGTTGTGGACGGTTTCGACGCCCTGTGTGTTCTGCACCGTGAGTGAGGTGATGGCGGCGATGCCGTAGCAGCCGTGGGCCGCAAAAGTTTTCAAGTCCGCGGCCGTGCCCGCGCCGCAAGAGGGATCAAATCCCGCGATGGATAAGAGAATCGGCGGAGCGCCGTGGCCGTTGTGCCCGTTGGTCATGGTTCTTTCTTCTTTCCCACCTTACTTCTTGGCATCAAGTTGTTTCGGTCAAGTCATCTTCGAGGCCGCTTGACGTCCACCCTTGCTTAGATTCTTTCTTGCGGCGGCACGGTTTACCCCGTTTCGCAGAAAACGCTCGCTCCAAGCGAAAATTGCCGGCTGCGTCCGTCTCCGCTGAAGAGTTTTTCTCCTGCGGCCTCGGAACACACCGGCAATTGCGAATGTACGCGCAGATTTTTTCCAGCGCAAGGAAAAAATTGAAGAAAACTACTGCACCATGCAAGAATGCGACCCGCAGAGTTCCCTTCCCGATTTGTTTTGTCTTGGATGACGCCGGAGGAATGGGCGATGAAACACCTTTTTTGCACTTCGCTTTTGCTCATTGCTGCTGCGGGTGCGACTGCAAAGACCAAAGCGGACGAGGAAGCCGTACGGAAGCTGCCGCAGGCGTTTTGCGGCGCTTGGGCGAAGCACGATGGCCACGAATTGGCAAAAATCATGGCGGACGACGTGGACGAAATATGGATGGGACCATGCGCCAGCAACCACGCTACGGCATGATGACTACGGTGGCGGAAAAGCGGGGCGGCACCTGGCCGGTCGTGGTTGCCCAAAACACGAACGCAGTGCTGGGCATACCGCCAGAACTCCAGGACATTCACACGCCGTCCCCATTCCGGGGACCGGCGAAAAGCCACAATTGGCTGTCCAAGGCGGTTGCTTACGGAAACAGGCCGCGGACGAGAGTGGCTTCGGCAACGCGGCCGACGGCCAGGATCATGGCACCGGCGCGCGGCGGAACGTGGTGCTTGCGCATGGTCTCCACCATTTCGTGGAACGCGCGGACCATGATCTTTTGCAGGCGCGCGTTGACCTCGTCGGCGTCCCACATCAGGCCTTCCTGGTTCTGCACCCACTCGAAGTAGCTGACCGTGACCCCGCCGGCATTCGCGAGAATGTCCGGGAGCACGGTGATACCACGGCGGGCCAGGATTTCGTCAGCATGCGGGGTCGTGGGGCCGTTGGCGGCTTCGGCGACGATGCGGGCTTTAATGGCCTCGGCATTGTGCAGGGTAATGACGTTTTCGAGCGCCGCGGGAACCAGAATGTCGCACTTCATGGTCAACAGTTCGTCGTTGCTGATGCGCGAGGCGCCGGGCATGCCAACCACGGTGCCCGCGCGCTCCTTGTAGCGGATGGCTTTGAAGGGATCGATGCCGCGGGAGTTGGTGACGCCGCCACGTGTGTCGCTCAGGGCGACGATTTTGGCTTTCTTTTCCGCGAAGAGGCGGGCGGCGGTGGCTCCGGCATTGCCAAAGCCTTGAATCGCGACACTGGCCCCGCGCAAAGGAATCTTTTTCACCTTGCACGCTTCTTCGACAACATAGAGGAGGCCGCGTGCCGTGGCTTCGGCGCGCCCTTCGGAACCGCCGATGGATACCGGCTTGCCGGTCACCACGCCGTGCGCGGCATGCCCGATGGTCATCGCGTAGGTGTCCATGATCCAGGCCATGGTCTGCGCGTCGGTGTAAACGTCGGGCGCGGGAATGTCCTGGGCGGGTCCGATGAGCGGAAGAATCTCGCTGGCGTAGCGGCGCGTCATGCGCTCGAGTTCGCTCTTGGACATGCGCTTGGGGTCGCAGATGACACCGCCTTTGGCACCTCCAAAGGGAACGCTCACCGTGGCGGTCTTCCAGGTCATCCAGGCAGCCAGCGCCTTCACTTCGTCCAGCGTGACGTTAGGATGATAGCGAATGCCGCCCTTTCCAGGACCGCGAGAAATGTTGTGCTGCACGCGATAGCCGGTGAAAACTTTCACTTGGCCGTTGTCCATCTTTGTGGGCAGGGAGACTTCCAGGACGCGCTTCGGGGTGCGCAGGATCTGGCGCAGCCCGGGGTCGAGCTTCAAAAACTCCGCCGACATATCGAACTGGATTTGCGCGATGCGGAAGGGATTAAGGTCTTCGCGCGGAGCAATGCGCGGCACCATCGGCGGTGCGCTTATCTGCCTGCCTGGGATTGTGGGCTTTGCGACCGTGGCCATCGGCGTCGGTCCTTTCGTCTGTTTGAGTTAGGAGCTTGTATGTCCTGCTTGGCCTTGATTCGATCTCTGATGCTTCACTCCATCCATGGAAAGTATCGCTAACCGTGTGCGGCAAACTTTTTGGAACTAACAACATAGGCATCGCGGCAGGCGATGGAGCAGAAATGTAACAATTCATCGCCCTCGCGCATGGGAATCGAGAGCGTTTCGTCCACATGCATGCCGCAAACCGGGTCGCGCACCAACCGGCGGGCTGCCTTCGAAGTCTGCGAAGAGCCGGTTCCATTCTCGCCGCGCTGCGATGAAGAAGCAGCATTTTGCAGCAGCGAACCGAAAATGCGGCGAAGCAGCCACACGCTCCACGAGACTACGAACAGCCAAAACAGAAACCGAACGATGCGCGCAAGAAACATCATGAGAGCCAAAGACCGCAGTACAGCGCTGGTACCCCCTAGGTCCCAGTGAGGTGAGTGTATGTAAGGCGAAAAGCGGTAGTCAAACGAAAAGGCGTAAATTCAAGAGGTTGCAGGGTCTGGAATGGCGGGGTTGGGAAGCGCGCAGAAGGCCAGGCTGTCTGTAAGTCTTTTGTTCATAGCGGCTTAGCCTGTTCAGCAGGGTCCTGAAGGGATATTGACAGAAAAGCACAGGCACCCCCGGGAGGCGGTTAAAAAGACGCTATTTTAGCCGCGGGAATGCGGTCAATGCCCATGTATGGGCGGAGAACTTCCGGGATCAGGATGGAGCCGTCGGCCTGTTGAAAATTCTCAACGATCGCAATCCAAGTGCGGCCCACCGCGAGGCCTGACCCGTTCAGCGTGTGCACGAAGTCGCTCTTGCCGCCACTTTTTGGCTTGAAGCGGATGCCCGCACGGCGCGCTTGAAAGGCTTCACAGTTTGAGCAGGAAGAAATTTCACGAAATTCGTTACTCGAAGGCAGCCAAACTTCAATGTCGTAGGTTTTCGCAGACGCAAAGCCCATGTCGCCGGTGCATAGCAGCACGGTGCGGTGATGCAGGCCAAGTTTCTGGAGAATGGCTTCGGCATTTCGGGTTAGCGCCTCGTGCTCCTCATAGCTTTTCTCCGGATGGGTGAACTTGAAGAGCTCGACTTTTTGAAATTGATGCTGGCGGAAAATGCCGCGAGTGTCCTTGCCGGCGGCTCCCGCTTCGGAACGGAAGCAGGCAGTCCAGGCGGTGACGTTAATGGGCAATCTCTCTTCCGGAATGGTTTCGTCGCGATACAGGTTGTGCAGTTCGACTTCGGCTGTGGGGGTGAGCCAAAAGTCTGTGCCTTCCAGGCGGAAAAGATCGGCGGCAAATTTGGGCAACTGGCCGGCACCGGTGAGCGAGGCGCTATTAACAATGAAAGGCGGTAGAAATTCCGTGTAGCGGTGTTCGCGCGTGTGCACATCGAGGAAGAAATTGGCCAGGGCGCGCTCGAGGCGGGCGCCGCAGCCTTTGTAGACCGCGAAACGCGCGCCGGCGATTTTGGCGCCGGCTTCGAGATCGAGGATTCCGGCGCGCTCGCCGACTTCCCAGTGGGGCTTTGGCTGAAAATCGAATTTCGGTGGCGTGCCCCAACAGCGGACTTCCTTGTTATCCGCGGCACTGGTGCCTACGGGAACGGAAGAGTGTGGCACGTTGGGGATAGTGAGAAGAACTTCGCGTTGGCGGGCATCGAGCCCGGCGATGCGCTCGTCGGACTGTTTAATGCGTTCCGAAACCTGTTTCATTTCCGCGATCAGCCCGTCCGCGTTCTGTTTTTGCTTTTTCAGGCGCGCAATTTCGTCGCTGGCCTTGTTGCGTTGAGCTTTCAGTTGCTCGGTAGCGGTGATGAGCTCGCGGCGTTCCTTGTCGAGGGCGCCGAATCCGTCTAGATCAAGCGTCATACAACGCTTCTTGGCCATGTCGGCGAAGACGTCGAGGTGGTCCCGGAAGTAGCTGAGGTCGTGCACGGAGACAAAAGGATACCGTAATCCGCGCAAGCCTTGTAGCAGGGTAATTGCTGGAATTTTGCGGCGCCCCGACTACAAAGAGCGGGGCACCTCGCTCATCAGCGCGAGCAGATTGTTCTCGCTGTCGCGGAAGAACGTCATCCAGAGGTCGTGGTTTGACATTTGTGCGATCAGGTGCGGCTCGTCCTCGAATTTGGCGCCAGCCTCCTTGAGGTGCCGGTGCGCGGCGCGAATATCCGGAACCTGGAAATAAAGGATGGAGCTCGGATGGTCAAATTCCGGCTTCTCCGCTTTGTCCAGCATGAGGCGGACACCGCCGCAATCGAAGAAGGACAGTTGGCCGGCGCGAAACAGGTGCGGCAATCCCAGCACGTCGCGATAGAATGCCGTGGCGCGATCTACGTCGTGGGCGTTAATGGCAATCTGCCCGATGCGAGAAAGCGCGGTATTTTCCTGCGGATTCATGAATGGTTGACCTCCGAGGGCGATTTAATTAGCATAGCTAACTATATTCCATGACGCTTGTCAAGCGAAAAAGGGAGGCCAGCCCGGAACTGTTGGAGACGGCAGACAAGCTGCACTCCGCGGCGATCCACCTTTTGCGGCGGCTGCGGGTGCGCGACCGCGAGAGCGGGATTGGCCCGGCGCAGCTTTCCGCGTTGTCGGTGCTGGTGTTCGGTGGGCCGAGGTCGCTTGGCGAGCTTGCCGAAGCTGAGCAAGTACGGCCGCCGACGATGAGCCGCATCGTCTCGGGCTTGGAACGCACAGGCTTGGTGAAGCGCGAGGCCACGGAAGACGGCCGGCGCGTGCGGCTGGTGGCAACGGCCAAGGGCACAAAGATTCTTTGGGAGGGCCGCAAACGCCGCGTCGAATCTTTAGCGAATGCGCTCGCGTCTCTGGGGGAAGCGGAGAGAGCTCGGGTGCGCGAGTTGGCGGAATTGCTCCCCGAGATCGTTCGCAAGATTTGACACCTACCGCCAAGGGCCAGGTACTTCCGTACCGGCAGAGGGTACTTGGTTTGTGCGGCAAGGTACCGGAAAGAATGAACCGGGCGGCCTATCGACGAAAGACTCGGTGAAAAGCAAACTGGGAACAGTAATCGGAAGTGGTTTGGCCCGTTGGAGTCAAGGCTATCCTCCTGGGTGCTGCTTTGCCGCTCGCGAGCGCGGCAGACGGCCGATTAGGGCCGAGCCCCTTTGATTATTGTTACCCTCCATCCCCACGCCCGAGCGGCCGGTCCCCCCACCGGCCGCTCAATTTTTTGGTTCACCGTTGTCAGTTATAAATTCTAAGCGAAGGCTCGCGAGCCAGGTTCCACAGCGTGCCCGCTAGGCGTGTAAAAAGGGCTTACGGGGAGGGGGCAGGGGGCATCTTGGAGGACTGAGGCTCGCCAAGAAACCTTCTTTACTGACGGACTGGGTTTGCCAAAGTGAGGGGACGGGCTCTGGAAAACGAAAAAGGGGGCCGGTGCAAGCCCCCTTCTTCTCAATTGACGCCCCTAAACCGGTAACCGAGTCGAGGATCGGTTCCGGCCACCCCGGGAAGCCAATCTTGTAAGTTGAGAAGGAGGGAGCAAGTCAGGTGCCAGCCGTTGGATGTTTACACAGACCCCAGGGAGATGACTGAAAACACAGTCGTTAGGCAAAAAACGTGACAGACGAACACAACTCGCCGCGGGACAGACCTACAAAATCCCACAGAAATCTGCCTCCCTTCCTACATTCTTTGGGAGCGGACTTCGGGCGACGTTTTGGGTTGCGAGGTTACCTCTAGAAGCAGGGATTAACAATATCGTTATTTCGATCTTGGCTGAATCATGTCTGCGGACTTCCCGGCTTCCTAGATGAACAGCGTCCTGTTGCGCCCTTCCTGGCGGTGATGGGTTTCGAGGGATCGAGAAGCGAGTTGCGGTGGCCCAGAAAAGCCCCGCGAAAGGCGGCTTTGCGGCGGTGGGCGCGGAGAATTTTGAAACCGATGGCGTAGAGATAAGTGCGAAAGAGGGCGCGGGGTTCGTAGCGTGACGCGGCTCGAAGCAAGGCGAAAAACGTTTCTGGGTAAGCTCTTCGGCATTGGCGGGATCTGACACGCGGCGGCAGAAGAAGCCGTAAACCGGTTGCTTATAACGGTGAAAGAGCTCCGTGAAGGCTTCCGAAGACCGCTGCAAAAATGCGAGCATGAGCCGCTCGTCGCTCAGGCAGGGCCGTTGCGGCTCCGCTTGTGCGGGTGATGTAGCGGGGTTGATGGGCGCCTCGTTCATTGGTCTTTGACGAAGGGTCTCCGAGTTTAGAACGAACGCCGACAGTGCGTCTTGCATCGTAAGTCGCCTGGGACCTTCACTAACGGTAATGCCGTGAGAGGGCAAAAAGTTCCCGCCAAGATTGCAAAAAAGACAACGCAGAGGCACAGAGGAATCGCAGAGAAGCAAAGAGTCGGTCAGGCGCCGATGGAGGAGCGCAGGGCGTTGGCGAGGGACTGGCAGAAGCGCTGGACGTCGGCTTCGTGTTCGGCCTCGACCATGACGCGAGCGAGCTGCTCGGTGCCTGAATAGCGAAGCACAATACGGCCATTTTCACCAAGAGCGGACTGCGCTTCGGCTAGGGCCCGCGAGACTTCCGGGAGAGAATCCAGGGGCGGTTTCGAACGCACTTTCACGTTGACGATTTGTTGCGGGTAATCCTTCAGGCCTTCCACGAGCGATTCGAGTTTTCCGTGGATGGAAACGAGCGAAGCGATCTTCACCGCAGTGAGCAGGCCGTCGCCGGCAGGACTTTCGTCGAGAAAGATGATGTGGCCGGACTGCTCGCCGCCGAGCACGTTTCCGCTGCGCAGCATCTCTTCGAGAACGTACCGGTCGCCCACCGCAGCGCGCGCTAGCGTGATTTTTTCCTGAGCGAAGGCGCGCTCCAACCCGAGATTGGACATGGAAGTGGCCACGACGCGGTTGCCCTTGAGCTTGTTCTGCGATTTCAGGAAACGCGCAGCGGCAAGAAGCACGCCGTCTCCATTCACGACTTTTCCGCTTTCACAGACAAAGAGCGCGCGGTCGGCGTCGCCATCGAAAGCCACACCCAGGCGCGCTTTTTCCGCGACGACACGCTTCTGCAGGCCTTCCAGATGGAGCGAGCCACAATTGGCGTTGATGTTGCGCCCGTCGGGCGCAACATTCATCGCTACGACGTCTGCGCCGAGAGAGCCAAACAGTTCCGGGCCAAGCTTGTACGCAGCGCCATTGGCGCAGTCGAGAACAATGCGGAAGCCGCGCAGATTCGCCCCAGGAATCAGCTTTTTCCGCAAAAAATCCAGGTATTTGGCGTCAAGGGATTCATCGGCAGCGAGCTTCAGAGCGTCCTTCGGGGTCCCTTCGCCCCGTCGTCCGAAAATATCGGCTTCGAGCTGCTCCTCGGCGGCATCGGGAAATTTCATGCCGGCATGCGAGAAAAGCTTCACGCCGTTGTCTTGAAAGGGATTGTGGGAAGCGGAAATCACTACCCCCGCTTGAAAATCGTTCTGACGCACCAGGCAGGCAACGCCGGGCGTCGTAATCACTCCGGCGAAAGCCACCGATGCACTGGCTTGGGTGAGCCCGGCGGCGAGAATCGATGCGATATGCGAGCCGGATTCGCGCGTATCCATGCCGATCAGAACGTGGGCTTTACCATGCTCACGCTTCAGGTAAGCACCGACGGAGCGTCCCGTGGCGTAAAGCGTGGGGTCATCGAGCGGCGGCGCGCCGGGGATGCCACGAATGCCGTCAGTTCCGAAAAGTTCTTTGGCCACGAAACAGAGACCGTTCCTTCAAGGGTCGCAGCGCCGGGAAAGGGTTGCAGCAGCGGCGGCCTGGTTGCGTGAGGACGACGTTGAAAGTCTAACATAGGGACTCGGACGTTTTTGCAATCTGCGGCATACACCTTTTCCTTAAGGAAGGAAGCGCCGCAAGCCGAATTGCAGACGAGGTATGGTACGGTGCATCGAAACAATTCCGTACCTCATCCGATGCAATTCTCGAGAATGTGCTAACTTTGTAGAACCGGAGCCGCTCGTGTCCGCCACCCAGACGCCCCCATCGATCGTTCGCCTCACCAGTTCTAGCTTCAGCATGCGGGTCATCGCCGCCGCGATCATCCTGCTGTTCTTCTATTACGCAGCCGGCGTGGTGATTACGCTGCTGTTTTCGATTCTCCTGGCGTATTTCCTCGATCCCGCCGTGGAGTTTCTGGAGAAATTCCGGCTGCCGCGGACCCTGGGCGCTTTGGTGATGGTGCTGATTCTCACCGCTGTTCTGGCCGCGGTCGGTTACGGGCTCTGGACTCGCGTGGCAGATTTTGCGGCCGACTGGCCCAAATACAGCGGTCTTTTGCAGCACGCGACGGCCAATGTCAGGGGCAAGATCATCGGGATTGAGGGCCAAGTTTCGCAAATTGCGCCAGCAGCGGGAACCGTCCCCGAAACCACTGCTCCTGTGGGGTCGAGCGTGGTGCGTACGCTGATCTTGCGCGGCATCGGTTCCCTGTATGCGCTGTTTCTGGAAGTTACGTTCATGCCCTTCCTGGTCTTTTTCATGCTCGCGGAAAAGAGGCAGGTCTGGCACGGCACGCTGCAGCTTTTTCCTGCGTCACGCCGCACGCCGGTCAAGGAGACGCTGGAAGATGTGCGCGACGTGCTGCGCGATTATCTGGCGGGCATGACCGTGGTCACGTTCCTGGTTATCGCGGCGAGCAGCTTGTTTTTCTGGGCTCGCGGCATGGAGTTTCCCGTTCTGACGGGAATCGTGTCCGGGCTGCTGAATATGGTGCCGTACATCGGGGCGGTGCTGGCGTGGCTGCCGCCTTTTGTCATTGCGCTGGCGAAATGGAACACTTTTGGGCAATTCGCCTTTATCGCCGTAGTGCTGATTACGATTCATGTCCTAGCGTTGAATCTCCTTGCGCCAAAACTGGTGGGACGGCGCGTCCGGCTGAACGCCGTGGCCATTACCATCGCGCTGCTCTTTTGGGGTTGGGTGTGGGGAGGGATGGGCCTGGTTCTGGCCATACCCATCACCGCGACACTCCGAGTGATTTGTGATCACACCGAATCGTGGAAACCGATCGGGCGCTGGCTCAGCGACTGAAGCGGCGTTTGCGAGTTTCTTCACCTGTTCCTTCGCAAGGGTTGAACTAGTGAACAAAAAACTGTTTGTAGTTGTTGCTGAGGTCGCCGTCGCGTTTTGGCTGGCGCCTTCCGCGTGTGCTTGGGGCTGCAAAGGACATCAAACCGTCGCGCTCATCGCGGAGAAACATCTCACTCCGGAAGCGCGGCAGTTGGTGGAGAAGCTGCTCGGCGAAAATCCCATTGATCCCACGCTAAAGCGCTGGTGCGGCAATGCTACTCCGGACCTCATGGTGGATGCTTCGACGTGGCCGGATGACGTGCGCAACGAGCGGCACAATGGCCCCTGGCATTACATCGACATTCCGCGGGGAACGCACAAAGGCTCGCTGGAGGAGTACTGTGGCCGCGACGGATGTGTGACGCGAACAATCGATGAACAGCGCGCTATATTGAAAGACCAATCTGCTGATCCAGTGAAACGCGCCGAAGCCATTCGCTATCTCATTCACTTTGCAGGCGACATGCACCAGCCGCTGCACCTCATCAACAATGGCGACAATGGCGGAAACTGCGTTCCAGTGAAATATCTTCATCATGAGCCTCTGCCGAATCCACCGCATCCGGAGCGAGAAGACTACTCGCCGAATCTTCACCAGATTTGGGACACCGAGATCGTCGAGCGCGACATGGAAGGGTCCAATCCCCGCCGCTATGCCGATGAACTGGATGAAAAATTCCGCGCGCAGAGCGCATCTTGGGAGGCTGCGGGGATTCACCTAGAGAGTTGGGCTTGGGAAGTCCACGAGCGGGCGGAAACGGAGGTGTACGACGCTTTTTCGGAGAGAATCGCGGCTGAACCGGATGTGAAACCGAAGAGCTGCTCGGATAACCACCACATCGGGAAACGCCTCTTCGAGAAGCATTTGACGGTGGACGAAACTTACCAAAATAGAGCCGCAAAAGCCGTGGAGCTGGGCCTCGCGGAGGGGGGAGTGCGGCTGGCGATGATCCTCAAGGACGCTGCAAAGACGAATCCTTAGTCGGGGTTGCCACTAGACAAGCACTACATTCCGGTGGGACAGATGCAAGGGATCATCCTGCTTCTTTTGATTACTTACTGGAAGCAACCAGAACACCAAGCACTTGCCGTTGGCCATGTGCTTGATAAACTGCGCGATAGTCAGGATGCGAACACGATCGCATCACCAAGTTCCCCTGCGGGCCCGATCCTCTCGCCAGCAGGAATTGCCCTTCCCCACGAACGCCTTCCCCGTTCTGAAAGAACCACGTCGTTTGATGGCTCCTCGACCGGCCCTTGAGCATCTGCTTGCGGCTCTTCTCCAGTCCTCTGAGGAAGCGGTGGTTACCCTCTCGCCTAAGGGGACGATAGAGACCTGGAGTGCTGGAGCAGAACGCCTTTATGGGTACGGCGCCGAGGAGATCATCGGCGAATCCGTGGGCCGGGTTCTTCCGGTCTATGAATCGCCGCGCTTGGAATCTCTGCTCTCTCAACGTGGGGACGAAGGCAGGCTTGTGGAGCTAGGGGAGCGTGTGCACAAGAACGGCTCAAGGATCCTTCTGGCGATACGCCGAAGCGTGATTCGCGGCGACCATGGCGAAGCGGAAGGAATTCTCGAGATGGCACATGCGCTCGACCCCCATGAAGCATTGTGGTCGTTGGAAGAAGCGCCGCTTCGCCTATTAATGGAGCAGGTGCCAGGGCTCCTGTGGATCACCGACCAGAATCTGAAAATCTCTTCGCATTGGGGTTCCGGGTTGTCGGCAACCAAGATTCGCCAAGGTTCTCTTGTGGGACAAGACGTTCGTGAATTCCTGGGAGCGGCCGATCCACACGCGACACCCATTGCTGAGCATCATTCCGCTCTTCGCGGAGTGGTCTCGCATTTTGAGTATGACTGGAAGAGCAGTGTGCTGGAGATCCGCGTGGGGCCGCTGCGCTCGTCTTCCGGTCAAATTATGGGATGCTTGGGCGTTGCTCTGGACGTCACGGACCGTAAAAAAACAGAAGAGCAGGCCCGCTATCAAGCGCGTCATGATGGGTTGACGGGGCTGGCGAATTATCGCGAATTCATGGACCGGCTTGAGCGAGAAGTGCGCCGCGCGGAACGCAGCCACCGTTCCTTTGCACTCTTGCTTTTGGATCTCGACGAATTGAAGCGCATTAACGATCTGCAAGGGCACCTGGCGGGCAACCGCGCGCTTCGCCGGCTCGCGGCAGTCATGAATGAACATTGCCGTTCGACGGACCTGGCGGCGCGCTACGGCGGCGACGAATTTGCCGTGATCCTCATCGACTCCGACCGCAGAATGGCGGAAAACGTCGCGCAGCGCATCGAACGGCGGTTGCATTCCGAACAAAACAGGCCGCAGCTCAGTGTCAGTATCGGCATTGGCGTTTACCCGGACGACGGCAGAACGCCGGCCGAAATGATCGAAGCCGCCGATCAGCGCCTTTATCGTCGCAAGAAAGACCCGACGCAACGAGGTGTTTCCGCTCGCTGATGATCTAATCAGGGGATGCAGACTCTAGTTTTGTGCTTGGGCTGATTAGGATTGCCTATAGCTGATAACCAGGTCGGCCCGGGTGACGAACGCCAGCCCGGTTTCGGCAGGAAACTCGATATCGCCCGTGGCTGCGGCGCCAGCCGTACCGGCGCCTGCGCCCGCGAGTGCGCCAATGGCTGCTCCACCGGCGGCGCCCCCGCCAATGAATCCGGCATCGCGCTTTCCCTTCCCTTTTCCCTTCTGCCGGCAGAGTTGGTGGCCACAAGGAATGAAATGCTTGGACAGGCTGCGCGTCCCGCGCTAAAGATGAAACGCGAGCTCGTCGGAACCGGGAGATCCCGGTTCGAGGTACAGATTGTCGATCAAGCGTGTTTTGCCGATGAACACCGCGAGGAGCACGTAGCCGGCCTTGCTGACACGCGCGACCGGCTCGAAGTCCTCGGCGTTCACGATCTCCACATAGTCGACCACCGCGAGCCGTTCGGAAGCGAGTTTGCGCCGCACACCAGATTGCAGGTGAAGCGCGTCGCGCTCCCCCGCCTCGAGCTCTTTTTTCGCAAGTTCCAGGGATTGGTACAGAACGGTCGCGGCCTTGCGCTCCTCTGGGTTCAAGTAAAGGTTGCGCGAAGATAGCGCCAGGCCATCCGGCTCGCGGACGATGGGGCAAACGACGATTTCCGAATCGAGATTCAGGTCACGCGCCATTTGCGAGATGAGCCGCGCCTGCTGTGCATCCTTTCTCCCGAAATAGGCTCGATGCGGCTGCACGATTTGCAGCAGCTTCATCACCACGGTTGTGACGCCGCGAAAATGCCCGGGCCGCGACCGTCCTTCGAGCCTTTCGCTGAGTCCTTCCACGTGAACATAGGTTGAAAAGCTCTTCGGATAAACTTCGGCAGCTTCCGGCGCAAATAAAGCGTCGACGCCTGCTTGTTTCAGCTTTTCGCAGTCGCTCTCGAACGTCCGAGGGTACTTGGCAAAATCTTCGTTGGGGCCGAATTGTTTTGGATTGACGAAAATGGAAGCGATTACCGGAGAACATTCTCTCTTTGCTCTCACGATCAGCGATGTGTGGCCTGCATGCAGCGCTCCCATCGTCGGCACCAGGCCGACAATGCGGCCTCCCGCGCGCGCTTGCCGCGCTACCTCCTTCATCCACGCGATCGTTCGGATGGTCTCCACAAAAAGGGGACTGGAAAACTATGCGCCTGCCGCTACCGCGCGCTCGCGGTAAAAGTGCATCAGGTCCGTCAAGATGGGCTCCACACCGAGCTGCCGCAAAAGAGTGGTAACCTGTCCGCGATGGTATGTTCCGTGATTCACCAGGTGCTGCATCGATTGCCATAGCGGATTCTTGTACACGCCGAACTTCAGCGTCTTGTATTCCATCACGCGGTCGAGGTCCGCCTGCGTCAACCCTCGCACAAAACTCAGCAGCCCCGGTTCAAACTCGGTCCAACGCTCCTGCAGGCTCTTGAGGTCGGGAAATTGTCCTGTGTCTGGCAAGGAAGACGGCGAACGGCCCTGGAAACGTTCCAGCCAAAGCCATTCCGCTCCGTAAATGTGCGCCAGCGTATCGCGAATTGAGCCGAAGCTCGAGCCCATCGGTTTTACGAACTGCTCCGGCGCGAGTTTGGAAGCTGCTTGCAACTGCCGATGATTCGCCCAGGCATTATAGTCATACAGCGTGCGCATTTCTTCCGGTGACATCTGCTCCTCCCTTTGGCTTGCAGCGGAATTGTAGTTGATTAACTTTCCGACGAAAGCGCGGCTTCGCGCTCCCAATGATTTTGGGAAGCGAGAACCTGTTGGTTTGCTTTCTACCAATCGCCGTCGATATTGACCGGAGCTTCTTTCTCTTCCTTCGCCACTTGCGGCGCGTGATAGGACTCTGCATCCGAGGGAAATTCGCCGCTCTGCACGTCATCGCAATACTGACGCACCGCGCTCGAGATGATTTCTCCGACGCTGGCATATTGCCGAGCAAATTTCGGCAATGGATTGAAGGTCAGCCCCAGAAGGTCATGCAGCACCAGCACTTGCCCATCGCAATCGGGTCCCGCGCCGATCCCGATCGTCGGAATGCGCACTTCCCGCGTGATCTGCGCCGCCAGTTCGCGCGGCACCGCTTCCAGCACCACCGCAAACGCGCCCGCACCCTCCACGGCGCGCGCATCGCGAACCAACTGCTGCGCCGCGTCCGGCGTTTTTCCCTGCACGCGGTACCCGCCAAGCGCGTTTACCGACTGCGGCGTCAAGCCCACGTGCCCCATCACCGGAATTTCCGCTTCGGTGAGCCGAGCGATCAGCTCCAGCCGCCGCTCCCCGCCCTCCACTTTCACCGCCTCCGCTCCGGCTTCTTTCACGAAGCGCACGGCGTTGCGCAGCGACTCGCCCGTATCGGTGTGATAGCTTCCGAAAGGCATGTCCGCTACCAGCAGCGCGCGCCGCGTGCCGCGCCGCACCGCCCGCGTGTGATGCAACATGTCTTCGAGAGTCACCGGCAGCGTGCTTTCGTGGCCCAGCACCACCATGCCCAGCGAGTCGCCGACGAGAATCACGTCCACGCCGGCTTCATCGACCAGCCGCGCGGTCGGGTAGTCGTAGGCCGTCAGGCAAGTGATCTTAATTGTTTTGGAAAGGAAGCCCGCCGCCTGATTCTTGCGCTGCAGGATCCCAGGGACGGTGATTTTGCCGTTCCCGGGATTAGGAACAACACTCATTTTGGCCTCCGGTGCCGCTCCCTGACTGCAGGATGCGGCCCTGTACCCTCTGACTTGGCAAGAATAACAAAGGTTCGATGCGCCGCGCCAGAAATTTCGATAGCTGCTTGCGGTGTCTTTTGGAAATGAAGCGGCCGCCCAATAGCACGGCCGTTCGAGGTGTAAGATACGGGGAATCGGGGAGCCGATTATGCTTGACAAGGCCATGTACTTTGCAATATAAAGTACTCTATGGAGGCGCCCATGCCGCATCCCGCTAGCCCTTCTAAGCTTTTGGCCGTCGCCATCTCGGAATGGCTGCTCGTTTTGCCTTCGGCTCTGCTTCTTGCAACCGCTGCCTTGCGACTGATGCAGCCGCGCCAATACGAGCCCGCTCGAACGAGTTGGGTCATCTTTGAGTGGGCCACCACGCACATCTCGCATGCTGGCGCGGGCCTGCTGTTTATCGGCTTGCCGGCCCTCGCGGTTGTGGTTGGCGGCCTTGTGCTGTGGATGCTGTGGCGCGGAAATGAAACTCTGCGCCAGGACCTCGCGGCGGCACTAGCAAGCCTTGGACGGCATCTGGCTATCGCCGTTCTGGCTACAGGGACGTTACTTGCCGGCGCGATTCTCGCCGCTGTTCTTCTTCACATCATCACTGACTAATCTGCATTTGGAAATCTTAGCGCGGTAGTTGCACTTGGAATTCTTGGCGTGACTTAGGTCTTTTGGGGCGTTTGGGAGCGGCCTTTCCATTGGCCGCCGCGGCCAAGCCAGTAGCGCACGGCGGAAACGCAGGTCGCGTAGGCGTAGAAGGTAGCGGCAAGGGGTAACGTCAGCGCCCAGAAAAATCTCAGATTGTAGAATCGCACCGTCACGCCATAAGAAACGGCCATCAAGCAAATCGCCGTCGCCGCCAGAAACCAGCCGGGACCTTCGCCTTCGAAGAAAGAAATCAACGGTAATATGTAAGTCGCGAACAGAGCGATCAAGGTTGCGATCAAAAGGAAAAAAGAGTAGCGGAGCTCGGTGAAGGCCGTGCGCGCAATCATGTCGCGAATTTCCGCGAAGCTGCCGCTACCGCGCAGGCTCATACTGGACCGAGTTACGCCCAGCCAGATCTTCCTGCCCTTTCTTTTCACTGCACGCGCAAGGGCACAATCGTCAATGACTTCACTCCCAAGCGCTTCCATGCCACCAATCCGCTCCAGCGCCGTGCGCCGCAACAAAATGCAGCCGCCCGCCGCACCGGCGGTGTACGCCTTGGGATCGGCAACCCAATTGGGCGGATAGAGCATCAAGAAAAAATAAAGAAATGGCGGAATCAGCAGCCGTTCCGGAAATGTTTTCGCTTCCAGCAGCGCCATCAGTGACGCCATATCGAGCGAGTGCTTCTCCGCACGGAACACCAGGCGGCGCAACGTGTCGGGCGAATGAACGATGTCCGCATCTGCAAACCAGAAATAGTCCGCTGCTCTTCCCCTGGCGGCCGCAATTCCTTCGTTCATGGCCCAGACTTTTCCGGCCCAACCGGGCGGGAGCTTTTCGGGCAGCTGGACTGTGACGCGGCCACCGGCGCTTGAGTCTTGCGCAGCTTTCCGCGCAAGGTCCGCGGTGCCATCACAGCTCTGATCGTCCACGACCACGATGGAAAATTCGCCGGGATAATCCTGGTGCACCAGGGAAGTAACAGAACGCGCAATGGTTTCCGCTTCGTTGCGCGCGGGAACGATCGCAACGACGCTTGGCCACCGAGGGAGAGGCTCTGGCTCGATGGTGTCTTCGCGGAGTTGCCAGAAACTTCCGCGGGCGAAAAAAAGATACAGCCAGATGGCCAGCGGAATCGTGGGGATGAGTGTTGATGTCAGAGGCACGCGCTATTGTGCAACAAGGCGGCGAAGAGAGCTATGCCAGATCTTCGGCGCGGATCGGCAGCCGGCGGATGGGCTTGCCGGTAACGGCAAGAATGGCATTGCACAGGGCAGGCGCAATCGGCGGAGTGCCAGGCTCGCCGCAACCACCGGGCGCTTCGTTGCTCGGCACGATGTGCACTTCGACCTTGGGCATCTCGTTCATGCGCAGCAAGTCGTAGTCATTGAAATTGCCTTGCTCGACGCGCCCTTGGGCAATGGTGATCTGGCCTTTGAGGGCCGCCGTGAGACCGTAGACGATACCCCCTTCCATTTGCGCGGCGATGATGTCTGGATTGACATGGCGGCCGCAGTCCACGGCGCAGACCACGCGGCGGACTTTGACTTCGCCGGACTGGCGATCGACGCTGACCTCCGCCACCTCGGCAACAAAACTGCCGAAGGATTCAACGACGGCGATCCCGCGTGTTAGTCCTGCCGGCAGCGGCTTGCCCCAGCCTGCCTTTTCTGCCGCCAATTCCAGCACGCCGCGATGCCGCGGCGCTTTTTCGAGCAGCTTGCGGCGAAATGCAAACGAATCCTTGCCGCCGGCTCGCGCCAGTTCTTCGACGAAACACTCTGTGATGTAGCCGTTCTGTGAATTCCCGACCGAACGCCAGAAGCCCACAGGCACACCGGCCTCGGTCAAGACATAATCGCAGAAGAAATTCGGAATGGCGTACTTGCTCTCCACGATTCCTTCGACGGAGCTGTTGTCCAGCCCATTCTTCACCGAGCCCGGAAAAAAGCGCGACATGATGGACGGCCCAACGATGCGGCACTTCCACGCCACGGGCCAGCCGTCCGCGTCAAGGCCGCCGGTCAGTTTCGTATAAGTCGCGGGCCGGTAAAAATCGTGCTGCATATCGTCTTCGCGGGACCACGTCACCTGAGCCGGCGCGCTGATGGCCTTCGAAATCTCCACAGCTTCCCTAGCGAAATCTTGTTCGGCGCGGCGGCCAAATCCGCCGCCGAGATAGGTGGTATGAATACGCACCTGTTCGGGTTTCAGTCCGGTGAGTTTCGCCCCGGTATTCTGATTGAAGGTCTGGAATTGCGTCGGGGCGTAGATGTCGCAGCCATCCGCGCGGACGTCGGCAGCGCAATTCATCGGCTCCATGGTCGCGTGGGCCAGAAAGGGAACTTCGTAGACGGCTTCGACTTTTTTCGCAGCACCCGCGAGGGCCGAGTCCACATCTCCGTCTTTGCGCGCGATCGCCCCCGCTTTTTCCGCGTTTTCCAGATAGAGCTTGCGAATGGCTTCGCTCGAATTCGTTGCATTCGAACCTTCGTCCCATTCGATTTGCAGCGCGCGGCGGCCTTCCATCGCCGACCAAGTATTGTCGGCGACTACAGCCACGCCGGAAGAAATCTGCAGCACTTGCTTTACGCCCCGAATCGCTTTCGCTTTGGTCGGGTCGAAGCTTTTAACCTTGCCGCCAAACACCGGGCAGCGTGCCACCACAGCGTGCTGCATTTTGGAGAGCCGCACATCGATCCCGAACCCGGCTTTTCCATTGATTTTCGCCCGCGTATCAAGGCGCTTCACCGGCTTGCCGATGTAGTTGTAATTCTTCGGGTCTTTCAACGTGGGATTCGCCGGAACCGGAAGCTTGGCCGCGGCTTCCGCCAGCGTGCCGTATCGCAAACGCTTGCTGGTTGCTTTGTGAACCACGGCGCCATTTTCCGCGTGACACGCCGATGGTTCGACGTTCCACTGCTTGGCGGCAGCAGCAATGAGCATTTCGCGCGCTGCCGCGCCCGCCTTCGTAAGCGGTCCCCACGAAGACCGCACGCTGGTGCTGCCGCCCGTGCCTTGCGCGCCAAAAAGCGGGTTGAAATACTGAGGGGCCGCCGGAGCAAACTCGAACTTCACCTTTGTCCAATCGAGTTCCAGCTCTTCGGCCAGCAGCATGGCCAGCGAAGTCACCACGCCCTGGCCCATTTCCGATTTGTCGATCACAAGTGTGACGGAGTCATCCGGGGCGATGCGCACCCAGGCGTTTAGCGCGGCGGGTTCCGCGGGCGGAGGGGCGAGCGCCTCGAATTTCCCGGGCAGATAGCATCCGATGATGAGCGCGCCGCCGCCCGCGGCACTCTTTTTCAAAAAGTCGCGGCGCGGCAGCGTTGTAGCAGGGGACATAGAAGCCTCCGTGTCGAAGCAGGTGGCATTGTCCGACAGGCCGGCCTTCGGAATCAAACGAGGCGCGGGTTCAGCTCAATCAAGCCAGATCTTCGTTGCGAATCGGCAGGCGACGCAGGCGCTTGCCCGTGGCCTTGAAAATAGCATTGCAAATCGCCGGCGCAATCACCGGAACGGTTGGCTCGCCAATCCCCGTCGGCGCTTCCGTGCTGGGCACGATGTAAACCTCAATGGGCGGAGCCTCGTTCATGCGGATCATCGCGTAGTCATTGAAATTGGCCTGCATGACGCGGCCGCGATCCACAGTGATGGCATCCTTTACGGTTGCGGTGAGCGCATAAATGGCAGCGCTCTCTACTTGGGCGCGCACGCCGTTGGGATTAACGGCGCGGCCGCAATCCACCGCGCAAACAATGCGGTTCACCTTGAACACTGAGTTCGCAGCGGAAACTTCTGCGACCGCAGCAACATAACTATAAAAAGAGTAAAAACCGGCGATGCCTCGGCCCTGCCCTTTCCGAAGCGGCTTGTCCCAGCCGGCTTTTTCAGCGGCCAGCTGCAACACGCCTTTCAGCCGAGCGGTGTCCAGCGGATGATAGTTCTCTCGACCTTCTCCAAATTGGGGAATCTTCCGCGAATCGCCGATGAGCTTCAGCCGAAACTCCAGTGCCTCCTGTCCTGCAGCATGCGCCAACTCGTCCACAAAGCTTTCCATGACGAAGCCGCTGCTGGAGTGTTCGACCGAACGCCACCACGCGCGAGGTGCGCTGGAATGAGCGAGGGTGTACTCAACGCGGACGTTGGGCGTGGCGTAGGGAATAGTGGCTCCCGTGCCGAATTCGCCCATCCCCGGATCATCCGCGCCCTTCTGGCTCCACTTTGCCGCGATGGAAGTGGAAGTCTGGAAATGCTTCCAAGCGGCGAGCTTGCCTTGGCTATCGAGGGCACCCTGCAACTTGTGGTACGACGCCGGGCGATAGAAATCGTGTTGCATATCATCTTCGCGGGTCCACAGGACCATGACCGGTTTGCCGGAAATCTTGGCAACTTGCGCCGCTTCCATCACAAAATCGGCCTGATAACGCCGGCCAAAGCCACCGCCCATCAGCGTGGTATGCACCGTGACTTTTTCCGGTGGAAGCTTGGCGGCTTCCGCAATCACCGCTTGCGCCCACTGCGGCCCCTGCGAGGGCACCCAAGCTTCCGCGCTATCCGGCCGGATGTGCACGGTGCAATTCATCGGCTCCATGCAGACATGCGCGGCGAAAGGCAATTCGTAGACGGCTTCCAATTTCCTTGCGGAAGCCGAAAGCGCGGCGTCGGCGTCGCCGTCGTTGCGAAGAATGTTTTTTCCCGGGGTGGAGGCCTTGTCCAGAAATTGCTTGTTCAGTTCCTCGGAGGATTCGTTGGCGGCCGCGCCCTCCTCCCACTTCACTGCGAGGGCTTTGCGGCCTTGAATCGCGGCCCAGGAATTGTCGGCAAGAATCGCTACGCCGCCGGTGGTAGAAGCACCGCGGCCGCTGGTCTTGATCTCGAAAACATCGCGCACGCCCGGCACAGCTTTGGCCTTAGAGGCATCAAAGGAGGCCACCTTGCCTTCGAACACCGGGCACCGTTCGATCACCGCATAGAGCATGCCGGGCACGCGCGAGTCGATGCCAAATTTGGCGGAGCCATTGGACTTTGCGGCAGTATCGAGCCGATGCATGTCGCGGCCGATGATCGTGAAGTCGTCGGAATTCTTCAACGGAACTTTGTTCAGATTGGGAATCGGAAGATTGGAGGCATCGACGACAAGTTCACCGAAGCGGAACGAACGCTCGGGATGACCATGAACAACGAAGCCATTTTTTGCCTTGCAAGTTTCTGTGCCGACTTCCCATCTTTTTGCAGCAGCTGCGATCAGCATTTCCCGCGCGGCGGCGCCGGCTTGGCGCAAAGGCAGCCAGGAACCGGCAATGCTTCCGCTCCCGCCGGTTCCGAGATCATAAATCTTGGGATTCGTGGGCGCCTGCTCCACGTGCACTTTCTTCCAATCGACGCACAGCTCTTCCGCCAGAACCATCGGCAGAGAGGTGTAAACGCCCTGACCCATCTCCGATTTTCCAAGGACCAGCGTGACGCGGTCGTCGGGCGTGATGCGCACCCAGGCGTCGAAGGGATTGGGAGTCTTCTCTTCCTGATCCTTGGCCTGATCGCCGAACGTACGGGGAGTCAGGCGGAATCCGATCATAAGAGCAGCACCGCCTGCGGCGCTGGTCTTCAGGAAATCACGCCGGTTCACAACCGAAGCATTAGACATGGGACACCTCGGGACGGATTGCGAGAGAGCGGTCGAGAAAAATTACCCCGCGGAATGCGCTTTACCCGCCATGGACGCGGCGCGGTGAATGGCTTTGCGGATGCGCTGATACGTGCCACAACGGCAGATGTTGCCGCTCATGGCATCGTCGATGTCGGCGTCGGTGGGGTTGGGCTTCTTTGCAAGCAAGGCTACCGCGGACATGATTTGCCCCGATTGGCAGTAGCCACACTGCGGAACATCTTCCTCCATCCAGGCTTTCTGCACCGGATGGCTGCCATCCGCGGAAAGCCCTTCAATGGTGGTGACTTTCTTTCCCGCCACGCTGGAGATCGGCGTGATGCAGGAACGCGTGGCTTCGCCATTGATGTGCACTGTGCAGGCGCCGCAAAGCGCCATGCCGCAGCCAAACTTCGTGCCGGTCATGTTTAGCGTGTCGCGAAGCACCCAGAGCAGAGGCATGTCCGGACTGACTTCTACAGACTGGGCTGTACCGTTTAGCGTGAAACTGATAGCCATGCGGAACCTCCTGGAGCAGGTGGATATCCTACACCAACTCAAGCCTCGAGCGGAAATGAGCGACATGCGGGTAACTGGCGGGCTCATTTGCCAGTGGCCAATCGCTCCTTCGCCCAATTCAAAATGATGGCGACCACTTCGCCGTGAAACTTCTTCTCTACGTTGAATCCATGGGTCATGCCCTCGACTTCCACGTAGTGAGCCTTCCCGGGATGCACGCGATTCACGATTTCTTTGCCGTCTGCGCGGCTCATGATCGTGTCCTTGGAGCCGCGGATGACCAGCACAGGCGCATCCACGTCTTGCCAAACTTGTCCTAAATTCAACTCTTGCAGTTGTTGATAAAACGCAGCGGGGCGGCCGTACTGGCCGTCGGGCGCGTGGTACCAAAGATTCTTCCCCTGCGGATGTTGGGTGAGGATGTGTCCGGGCGTTTGTCCCTGAATCAAGTAGAGATCGTAAAACTGCGCGAACGCTTTTATGGCGTCATTCACCTCAGCGGCAGACTTGCCCTCGGTCGTCAGGCGAACGCGCTCGTTTTCGAGCATGTGTTCGTACCAGGTGCGTGCCCAGGAGCCGGCGGCAATGACAACGTTACACAGCCAATCATGACCACGACCTGGCAAGCACGAGCAACCTCCGCCCGAGGCAGACACGTGCTAGGTCAGACGTTGGCGTTGTTGAGATGTGAGCAGGCTTAATTTCCCGCGACCGCCGCAGGTTTGGGCGGGGCTTTAGGAGCTTGCGGCGCCAGCGGCGGTTCGGGCTCGACTCCTCGCCATCCCACGGGCCGCCCACGCACGGCTTCTTTCACTGACCGGAACAGCACTACGTACATCAACTGGCGGTAATAAAAGCGCTGCAGCAGAACGGGAACCAGCAAGGTCCAGTCTTCCTTGCGTTCCAACGCGAAGGCGAGAACGCACGAAATGATATCAATCAGCAGGAAGCCGATAAAGAAAAGCACGGAGCGCATCAAGTCCGAGGTGGAGGAATGAATTGTCGGCAGCCAGGAAAGTTGCAGTTTTTCGAGCGCCCAGAGCCCCACCGAGCCCAGGAACAGTAAATCGATCAGCGGAGAAATGAGTGGCAGCACCAGTTGAAACACAAAAATGTTCGGCAGCGCGATCCAGCCCAGCGTGCCGTACTTCCACCGGAAGAGCGTGCTGCTGTGTTTCCAAAAAGATTGCAGCGTGCCGAACGTCCACCGGAAACGTTGGCGGATGAGTTGGCCCGGCGTCTCCGGCGCTTCGGTCCAGGCAATGGCTTCTTCGTCGTAACCGATGCGCCAGCCAAGCCGGCGAATCGCGATGGTGAGGTCGGCATCTTCGGCGACCGTATCCGCAGTGATGCCGCCAACCGCTTCAATCGCTTGCTTGCGCCACGCGCCAAGAGCGCCAGGGACCACCGTAATGCAGTTCAATAGATCAAAGGCGCGCTTCTCCATGTTTTGACTGGTGATGTATTCGAGCGCCTGCCAGCGCGTCAGCCAGCGCGAGCGGTTGCCGACTTTGACGTTGCCCGCCACTGCGCCCACCGTAGGATCCACGAAATGGCGGACCAGCTTGCGGAGCGCGTCGGACTCGATCTCCGTGTCCGCGTCAATAGTCACCACAATTTCGGTCTCCGCCTGAGACATGGCGACATTCAGCGCCGCCGCCTTTCCGCGGTTCACTTGATGAATAATGCGCACCCGCGGTTCGCGCGAAAAGTGTGAGTCCAGCAGTTCTCCCGTTTTATCCGTCGAGCCGTCATCCACCACGATGACGTACAGGTCCAGATAATCCGAGTCCAGCACCGATTCCACCGTCTGCACGATGACGCTTTCCTCGTTGTGCGCGGGGATCAACACGGTCACGCCGGGCAGCGGCCCGCGAATCTCCGGGCGATCCGGCCGCAATTTCTCAATGAATGCCAGAATGCCGATGATTAGCGTGCGTCCACTGACGAGAATGATTCCAAGAAGGAACGTGGTGGTGATCCCCACCCAGAACCAGTGGTAAAGGCCAAAGATGAAGCCGTCGGCACGCGCCTCGAACTGTTCCTGAGGGGAAAGCGGCAGCATAACCTGAGCGCGCGTTTTCCCGATAAGCTCCGGCACGGACACGAATTCGTAACCTTCCCCGCGAAGCGCATCGATAATCTGGGGAAGCGCGATTACCGTCTGGCTGCGATTCCCGCCGCCATCATGAAGAAGAAGGATGTTGCCTTCAGGCGCCTCCCGCAGGGCGTTCGCGACAATTTGCGCTGCCGGCAAGGGAACGCCGGGGTTGACCTGGCGCCAATCGTGCGGATCCACTTTCTGGCCCACGATGATATAGCCCATTTCCTGCGCGGTCGGAAGGTGCGCCACTTCTTCCGCAAATTCAGGCTGGTGGTCGATGCCATAAGGCGGCCGGAAGAGGAGCGGCTTGGCGCCGACCACGCTTTCGATCAAGCGCTCAGTGAGATTGAGCTCCCAGCGGATCTGCGTGGTGGAAAGATTGGGGCTCTCCCAGTCCGGATGGGAGTACGTGTGATTGCCGATTTCATGGCCTTCTGCGTATTCCCGGCGAAGCAGTTGCGGCCACTTGTTAGCGTCCAAACCGATCACGAAAAAAGTCGCCGGCACATTCTTTTGTTTCAGGATATCGAGGATTTTTGGGGTCCAGGTTGGATCCGGTCCGTCGTCGAAGGTGATGGCGAGTTTCTTTTTGGCCGCGCCAATCTGGTCGATGTGGTAGGAAAGCGGATAGGCGTCGTACTTTTCGCTGGTAATGAGGTCGGGGGAGGAGTCATAACTAAAGGTGCGGTGGCCCCGCTTCGGGGTATCCAGGAAGTGCCACACGTCGCCATCGCCATCCAAAATCAAATCCGGCCCTGGAGGAAGGTCCTCTAATTTCTGACGAATGGCGTTGTCGGGGCGCGTGGCATCCCAAACCGGCCAAAGCGAAGTATCCGCCGAACCGAGCCGCCACAAAGCCGTGCCCTGCACTCCCATGCGCTCGCTCGCGCGAAACTCGTTGTATGCGGTGACGGCATCGAGCATCCACACCTGATGCACGTGATTGTGCTCGTCGTCATAAGAGTAGTGCGGATTCAAAGAAGGAGAATCAAATTCCACCTGAGTTTCGGATTCAAAAGCGTGAAGCAGCGCTTCTTGGATGCTAAGGGACTGCGCCGGCTCGCGCGTCTTCTTCGCATCTTCCGACCAGTCGTACGCGTAACTCCCTACCGCGACAATCAGCTTCCTCGGCGGCACTACCTCCTTGATCTGGCGGAGGTTTTCCACGTACCAATCCTGGGAAGCAATAGGGCCTGGCGGCGAGGTTTGCCAGTGCTCGTCGTAGTTCATCAGCACGATGGCGTCGCACTGTTTGGCGAAGAATCCGTAATCATAGGCATCGTCCCGCGCAGGGAGAGCAAGCATCAGCTTCAACCCTACCGCGTGCAGCGCCGGCCCTAATTCCGAGGCGAACTCCCGGAAATGCTCCTGGCTCGTATCCGGAACTTCTTCAAAGTCCACAACGATTCCCGCCTCATGCGATTGCACCGCGAATTCCACGGCATCGGTCACCAGCCTTTGCCGTCCCGCCGCGTTCCCCAGGAGTTTCACCATTTCCTCGATTCGCCAGTGAACACCGTCATAGTTGTTCAGCAGCGCCATCATGGGAAGCTCGACGGGGGGATTGAGAGACTTCATCCACTGGTGCAGCTCATCTTGTTTCAAGATGGCCACGGCTTCCGAGGGCGAGGCTTTGACGCGGTTCTGGCCGTGCTCGTAATCCACGATGGTCAAAGCGCCGTCAGGGCTGACGGCGTGAAGTTGCTCGGGGATGAGCAGGTCGATCTCTCGATAATGCCTCTTCAAGGAAGCGAGGCTATTGGGATCCCAGCTGACGAAAAACGCCGCGCGCACCGGGTCGTAGCTTGCCGGTACAGTCCCAATGTTCGCCACGCGCCGGCGACGTCCCTCGCGCACCGGCGCCGCTTTCTTCTTCGTTTTCAGCGCGTGATATCCGAGCTTCGTGTCCGGGAGCAAACCGGCGGGCAAGTCAACGCTGACGGCGATGGTGATGAAAAAATACACCAGCAGCACGGTGAGCAAGGCTCCCGTGAGTTCCAGGACGCGGCGGGTGCGGCGCCAGCGCACACGCTCCGCGTCGTAAAATATCGGCCTACGTTCCTTCATGGATCTGCTTAGCCTTCGGGATGGCAGCGAATACGGCTCCGACTGGGCGGAGTCCTTCCGCGCGATTCCGTCTGCTCTATTGTAAGATGCGTTTCGCCGGTGAAGCGAATTTTCTCCAACTCAGTTCTCGCGCTGATAGCGGGGCTCGGCCTGCGCCTGTTTTTTGTGTTGAAATTTCCGGCAAATTCCGGCGACACGGTTCTTTACGAACAGATTGCCACGAACTGGCTGAAACGCCACGTCTATGCCATGGACGTGCATGGCACAATCATGCCCGTCGATCTGCGCACGCCTGGTTATCCGGCCTTTTTAGCTTTGATTTACGCGCTGAGCGGCCGCACCGGGGAAGCCGCGCGCCTGTGGGTAATGCTCGCTCAGATTGCCGTGGATCTTCTGGGCTGTCTGGTGATCGCCCGGCTGGCTGCGATTTTGGCGTGTGCTTCCGGAAATGATGCGGAGAGTAAAAGAGCATATGCCATTGCCCTTTGGCTGGCCGCGCTCTGCCCTTTCACCGCGAACTACACGGCTGTGCCTCTCACCGAAGTTTTCGCCACTCTATGGACCGGGTTGGCGACCTGCGTTCTGGTCGTGGCTCTTCAAAGAGTGAAAAAACTCGATTTTCTGCTCAGGAGTTCGCACATGCCTGTGGGCGGAAGTGTGGAGTACTCCGCGCTCGGGGCGGGATTGATAGTCGGCATCGGCACGCTTTTTCGCCCAGAAACGCCTCTCTTGTTGATTGCCGCCGCAATCGCATTCGCTGTATTGTTTTTTCGTCTTCGTGCGTTTGCGCGCTGGCTTTGGATTACGCTGGCGATGACGATCGGATGTCTGGTGGTGCTCTCCCCTTGGACCTTGCGCAACCTGGTGACATTTCACGAAGTTCAGTTTCTTACGCCGAAATACTCGACCCTTCCGGGAGAGATCGTTCCGAACGGCTTCATGGCGTGGGAAAGGACTTGGCTGTACCGTGTTCGCGACTGTTACCTGGTTCCGTGGAAATTAAACGAAGAGGCCATCAATGTAGATGAAATTCCTGCGCGCGCGTTTGATTCGCCGGAAGAAAAGCAGCGCGTCGCCGACATCCTCGAACAATACAATGAGGACTTGACGCTGACCAAGGAAGAAGACGACGCTTTCGGTCAAATCGCGCGAGAACGCACGCCGCGTCATGCGCTCCGCATCTTTCTCGGGATTCCTGCAGTGCGCGCGGTGGTCATCTGGTTTACTCCCCGCATCGAGCTGCTTCCGATTTCCGGCAACGTCTTTCCCCTGGCGCAGATGCACGATGAGGATCCCGAGGATCAGGGATTCACCGTCCTGCTTTTCTTCTTGAACATTATTTACGTGGGTCTGGGCGCCTGGGGAGCGGTGAGGCTCTGGCGCTCAAGCACTGCTCTCCGGGCCGTTGTGGCTTTTCTAGTTCTTTTCATGCTGCTGCGTACAGCGTTTTTAACAACATTGGAGACGCCCGAGCCCCGTTATGTCCTGGTCTGTTTTCCCATGTTGATTGCGATGGCAGCGCAGCTTTTGGCAGGGAAACGGGATCGGCGCTCATCGACTTAACTCAACCATGGTCTTGGCAGGGCTGGGGCGAGACAACCTACAGTGTAAATCTGCTCCGCTACGCTTCATCGGATGGTTCCGGGTGAATCGTAACCCGATAGATTTGCTGGAATGTTTCTTTCACGCGGTCTTCCAGCGCGGCCGTCACATCATGGACCTGGGTGATCGGCAGGTCGCTCTTCATGGTGCAATGGCACGAAACCAGAATGTGGTGTTCCACCTGCCTCACGCGGACGTCGTGGCAATTCACCAATTCATGGAACTCTGACGGCAGCCGGTTTAGGAAGTTCTCGATCGCTTTCGCGAGCTGGTTCATCTCCCCGATGCCCGCATCGGGCGTGGCAATGTGGTGTCCCAGCGGCTCGATGTGAATGTTTACGTCCATATTTCCGTCGCGCAGTTGGCGAACCTTGTCTTCCAATTCACTGGCCTGGCGATGGGCCTCGCGCAGGCTCAAGTTCTCGTCCACTTCCAAGTGCAATTCAATGAAAAGGCGGCCGTCTTGCTGCGACGCATGCACATCGTGAATCGCCAGGCCCATGCGCTGTGCGGCAGCGCGAATGGCCTCGAACAGGTGTTCGCCTTCGGGCGCGCGTGGTTCCACATGCACCATTACGTCCGACGGAACAATCTCGCTGATGCGTTTCTCGATGGCCTCGGTTAGCGTGTGTACGTGCTCGAGGCTCGCTGAGCGCGCGACGCTCACCGTAGCGTCCACGAAATGGCGGTTGCCCGCGCGGCGCACGCGCACGCGCACCACATCCAGCACGCCGTCCATACGTTCCAGCGCCCGCGCGATCTCCTGTTGCAACCCCATCGGCGCCGCGTCCAGGAGCGCATCCAGGGTTCGGCGGCCGAGTTGCGAGCCCACCCATAAGATCACCCCTGCGACGGCCAGGCCTGCGAGCGCGTCGGCATAGATCAGCCACGGCAGATTCCAGGTCTCACCGGCCCAGACGAGTCCGATTCCCCCAATAACCACCGTGGTGCTCCACACGTCGGTCGAAAAATGCAGTGCGTCCGCCTCCAGCGCTTCACTCGAATACTTCCTCGCGGCATGCCGCAGAGCTCTTGCCCGCGTCAGGTCGATGGATAGAGCTCCGAGCAGCACGAGAATCGCCAGGACACTCGGCTGGATATGCACGCTGCGAAAAAACAGACGGTCGAACGCCTCGTAAATGATGTAGAGCGCGGTCAACGCCAGCAGCCCGGTCTCGACGAACGCGGAGAAATTCTCATACTTTCCATGGCCATAGGGATGCCGCTCATCGGCCGGCTGATCCGACATGCGAACCGAGAGAAAGGTAACGATGGCCGCAACCAAGTCCAGACCGGAGTGCAGCGCTTCGGAAAGCACGCCGAGGCTTCCGGTCCGCACCACCAGAAAAGCCTTCAGCGAAACCAAAAGTGTGGCCGAGCCTACGCTTAACAGCGCGGCGCGCTTCTTCTCCCGCGCCTCCTCCATTGCAGCCACCATTTCCATCGCGGGTCTAGACTACCTCAGATCTTGCTTTTCCCTGAGCGTGAGGAAAGGACGAAGCCGCAAGGTCGCAAATCGGGCGGATTATTTCGATGCGGTCATCGGGGGCGGAGGCAGGAGCGGAAGCCGCTTGGCTTCGGCGCGCTCGCCGCGCACTTCCACTTCGTCGAAAAGCAAAGAAGGCGCGACGACCGAAGCAGGCAAGCCCGCTTGCGCGGAGCCAAACGCGCTGAGGGCGGTGCCGGCAAAGCCGTTGGCCTGGGTTTGCATGTAGTTGTAAACAAAACTGTCGCTGCCGATCCCGGCGATATTCCGCAGGGCGCGCGTGTTCAAGCCGATGATTCGCGCTCCCCGGACTATTTCTTCGCGCCCACTATCCGGATAAATGCGATAGACAATCAGCGGCAGGCGATCGCCGGTGCCTGCGCCGCCGCCAAAACTTGCCAGCAATTCGGAGAAATCGTCTTGATGAAGCAGGCTCAGCGCCGGATTGTCCATCTCGCGCACGACCAGGCAATAATTCGCGCGTTCGGAACTTTTTTCCGCACGGCACTCGTCCAGAAATTTCTTCCTCAAATCCGCAGGCGAAAGAGTTTCGCTCGAAGTAAAGATCAGATTGCTCATCGTGGGCTTGGCGTCATTCAAAAACGCGGCGCGCCCATGGCCGTTCGACTGCTCGAAATCCCGCCCCGGACGCCGTGACATCAGCTCGCCTTTAAGCACACCGTTTTCTATCACCGTGACTTTCTGGCCGCGCACGCCTTCTTCATCTACGCCGTATCCCCCCAGGAGGGGTGTTCCCTTGAATTCCTTCGCTCCTGGGTCATCCACCAGCGTCATAGTCGACGGCAGCACCCGTGCGCCCAGCCGCCCGACCCAGTCGCTCTTTCCTCCCAGCCCTGTCAGCATCTGTTCTAGCACGGGGCTGAACGAAATGGGCGGCCGCGCGCCGTTGATCGCCGGGCTCAGCACCTCCGCCAAAAGCGGCGCCGCCGCGCGCGCTTCAAAAAGCACGGGGCCGGTGTAATCCTGCGCGGGTGGCGCAGAGCGCAGCGCCATTAATTCCGTGCAGGCGACGTTCAGGTTCTTACGCACCGTGTCCACATTCGGCAGCTCCGCCGGCCGCACCGCGTACGTTGCGTAATAATGATTCACCGGCACGCCATCGTCCGCGACGGCGTTCATTCCCGCTTCAATGGCCGCAAACCGCCGGTTCTGCCGGATTTCCGTGCCTTCACTGGTGAGCAGATATTCCGTGGCGTAAACCAGGTAATAGCTGACCCGCGATTCATGAATCTGGGAAAACGCGCGCATCACCGCGGAAGTTTCCCGCGCTTCTTGTTCCCAATTCCGGTTCGTCCAATCGGGCGTTTCCAGTGGTTCAATCAGTTGCACCGGCTCCGCCTTGGAAAAATCATCAATGTCTGATGGACGTGCCAGGCTGCTCAAGTAGCCCTTTTTCCTCGAGTAGGTGTCCACCGCTTCCTTGAACGCTTGATCCGTGGCGATCCACAAGTCCTGCCGCAGTGAATCATAATCGCGGTCGATGCCCACCGAGCCGGTCGGACCGATAAAGCCGCGGAAAGCGTCGTCGCTCGCGAAATTCGAGCTATCCAGCTTGTAGCTGCCCACGCGCCCCTCGACATTCATGAAACGGTTCCGGGTGTGCGTGCTGGAAAGCAAATCCCCGAACTCCGCCACGATTTCCCGCACGTCCAGATCGAGCAAGCGATATTCAATGTAAAACGGGCGCACCGGTTGATCGCTGTTGGGAATTTTCAATTCCAGCCGCGCCTTCGAACGCGCCATCTCATCGCGCATTGCCTGGAGCGTGTGGTCGTTATCCTGCTGCTCCGCAGCTAGCCGTGCCGGCCAGGCGCAGCTCCAGGCCGCCAGAAGAAACGCCGCTCCCGCAATTCTTCCCATGCGCCTCACAGCTGGCCTCCCGTCTTGACCACATCATGCGCGGGCGGCGGCAGAATCGGCGGCCGGTCCGTCGAAGTTTCTTTCTTTTGCACTTCCAATTCCGAGATGAGAATCGCCGGCGAAGCAGCGGCCACCGGAACGGATCCCGACTCTGCGCCGCAATACCCGTTGAATACTTCCGGCGTATCGCCGGTGGCCACGATCTTGGTCAGCGCCGCCAGCGGTGTGCCGACAATGTCCACTCCACGCACCAGTTCATCGGGTCGGCCATCCGGAAAGACTTTGTAAACCACCAGCGGTTGCACCTGAAAAGCCTGCGGCTGCCCGCGGCCCGTGAAAGTGAAACCCCCTGCGATATCGTCGATCAGCAGTCCATAGGGCTTCCCTTGCGCTTTGATTAGTTCAATAAATTTCGTGCGAAGCTGCGCGTTGCTCATGGTTTTGCTGCTTTCCACGATCAGGTTGCCTTGCCGCGAAACCGGCGTCGCCCCAAGCTGCCGCCGCCCATGTCCATTCGAATGCGGAAAGCCTACCAGCGGCGACCGCGACATCTCGAAGTTCTTCAGCACTCCGTGGTCCACCAGCGTCACGCGCTGCGCCGGCACGCCCTCATCATCGAACTGGTAGTACCCCAACAAATCTTCCCCGCCCAGCTTCTTCATCGTCGTGTCGTCCACAATGCTCAAGAAACTCGGCAAGATTTCTTCTCCAACTTTTTTCGAAAACGTTTGTCCCTCAGTCACATCTTTTTGCCGGTGCCCCTCGGCACGGTGCCCAAAAACTTCGTGGAAAAAGACCGCGGCCGCGCGCCCGGTCAAAAGCGCCGGGCCCACGGTCGGATCGTTGATGGGTGCTTTAACCAACCCTTCCAGTTCCTTGCGCATGGTCGCTTCCGCGGCATACACGGCTTTGTCGTCAGGCGTCTCCTTCGGATCCACCCAGTCAAAGTTGTAATACCGGTCGATGTCCATCCCGTCCGGCGCTTTGCCCTGGATGAACAGCTCGAGCCGGTAGCGAATCTGCCCGTACTGCAGTTGCGTGCTCTCGCTGCTCACTTGCAGAACGTTTTGCGCCTGCGCGCTGAAGGTGACAATGGAATTGATAATCGCCGCCGATTCCCGAAACGCTTTGGTGTACGCCCGCACTTTCGCTTCCCACGGCGTGCGATCCACGCTGATGGAAACTTGCGGTCCGATGTAAACGCGCGGCTGCTCGCGGGAAAAGTCCGGCGCGTTGCTCTCGGCCGTTTCCACTTTCACTTCTTTCCCGGTCCTGATTTTGATCAGCGCCTCTTCTGCAGCGCGGTATTGTTTGTCCGTTTCAAGCCAAACGGCCCGGCGCAGCACTTCGGGGTCGTCATCCAGGGGCACGGACACGCCGGGGCTGCCGCTCTGCATTTGCCGCTCACCCACTTTGTGCGTATCGTCCAGGTTATAACTTCCCGTGCGGACCGAGACTTCCAGCCAGCGGTTGCGCGTTTCACTGCTGTTCAGTAACGCGCCATTCGAACCCGAAACATCCACTCGCTGCGTGTCCGTGATCGTATAGCCCAGGTAATACGCCGGGGGATCCTGTGCGCCCAATGTTTTCATCGAGCGCTCCATCTCGGCTTGCAGCGCCGCAAGTAGCGGAGAACGCTTCGCCGGAGCATCCGGCGGGTAAGCTTGCGCCATCGGCGCAACGAGGAGCGTCAAACCCACGCATAGACTCAGCCCAAAAAAGATGGCAGTCAAACCGCATCGATTTGTATTGATCAAGAGATACCTCATTCGCTCTTCGACAGGACCGCGAAACCTTCAGTGTACGCTAATGGCGGGGCCGCTCCAAATGCCGGAGACGCGCAAGACGCGCAACCTTGCCTTTCAACAGCATTTCTTTTGACGGCTAGTTTGCTTTTCGCGTTGCATGTCTCGCCAGGATCGCCGCCGCTTTCCAACAGGAGTAGTTGAATCCAGAGGCCCTGGCTTCTTAGAGAGTGTATGTGGGGAGTCGTCCTTAACCACAAGCCTTCGGGTTATTCGGGTTGCAGCCCGGCGCGCTCCTTGGTGGGCCACCACGGGTCAATCCGATGCCCAACCCCGTTCCGACCGCACCCACGACAATTCCCAGCGTGCCCCAGATGCCGAGGTGTGCCCCGGCTCCTGCTGCCGCAGTCGCACCGGATCCTGCTCCGGCGATCGTATCGTTGCTCGAGTCCACCAGCTGCTCGAGCGTAGCCTGGTGCGGCGGCGTGGGCCCGGAATGGTCTCCGCCGCGCACGCCAGTCACCTGCCCGGCCTTTGCCATCACGCAGGCACCTCCCAGATCGCAAACCTTGACCAACCCCTCGAAAACGATCACGTTCATCGCATGGTTCGCGTATTCCACAAAAAAGTCGGTCCCGACGGCGCCCGCAACCCCGGCCGGTGTGCGCACTTCAAATTTCCCATCGGGCTTGGCGATTTTCTGTGCCTGCGTCCGCAGCTTTCCGTAAGTGAGTTTCAATTCCGTCTGCTGCGCCCCGGCATCGTGCCTGACCACCTTGAGCGAAGAATCCAAGCCCTCTTTGAGCACCGAGCCGTCATCCAACGCGATGCGGACACGCGCGTTGACCTGCGTGTTTACCAGGTCCTGCCAATTCACGGCCGTTTTCGCCGCGGCAGGAATGGTCTTGCCGCTGCGGGCAATGTTTGCCGCCGGAATGAACCGCGACACTTCGCCGGCGTGCTGTCCCGCCGCTTGTGGAGCCGCCCAGCTATTGCCAGGAATGGCGATCAACCAGGAAAGCAGAACCGCCACACCAAGGGCACACGGGGATTTCTTCGTCATCTTTAGACTCTCCTCGAGAGCACACCCTGTCTATCTTTCTTCTTTGTTACGAGACCGGCGGTAAAGTGTCAATTGCTCATGCAAGACTCTTTGTCCACTCTCTATATGACCGCAAGGACACAGACCACCGCGCTCCTTTCGAAAAATGGAACAGCTTCGCCGCCATGTCGTCCGGCTGCTCGCACCCGGCCGAAAAGCCGTCCACGGTCGCGGACAGAAAACCGCAAGGCGGTTGTTTCCTAGTGCACGTCGAAGAGCGATGTGCTTGCTTGAACTTTCAGCGCGTTCAAGAAGGAAAGCATGCGAGCCTAGGCAGGCTAGGCGGCTAGGCCCCCACTCTTGTCGCTCTTGCACACCTATTTCCAGAAACGCGAGCCATCCGCCGGGGCCTCGCGGTGCTCCCCTCCGTTACCCCAACCTAGACATCGACGCAAACATGCATATCAGCGAAATGACGAAGTGAACGGACTCCTTCTCCGGGCCAGAAACGTAGAGCAGACACAGCCATCTGCCGGCTGGGCGATTCTCCACGATGAAATCCGTATATTTTTGTTCATCGACTATGCGAATTAAGTCGAGTTGACATCGCGATACGAAACGTATTGAACTGTCTAGCGGATCCGCGCTTACTTTCTGCTCATTTGATGACCCGACGCTGCAAACTTTCCCGAATCTCGAAGGGCCTGCTATTTTGCGCTTTCGTTTTTGTTTTCGCCCCGCCAGCCCTGATTCGTGCTCAGGCGCCGTCCAGCATCACCGGGACGGTCCTCGATCCCTCCGGGGCGCCGGTTGTTTCGACCAAGGTGTCAGCAAAAAACCTCGAAACGGGAGGTGTTCGGACCGTTTCCACAAACCACGCGGGACGCTATGAGATTTTGTCGCTGCCCGTGGGACGCTATGAAATCAAGGCCACCAAGCCGGGCTTCGCGGACTCCCTGCGAACCGGGATCGAGCTTTCGATCGGCCAGGAAGCCCGGATCGATTTCCTCCTGCGCCTGGGTTCGGTAAGTTCGGAAATCAGAGTCACCGGTGACGCTCCAATGGTAAGCACCGCGACCAAGGACATCTCCGGTCTTGTCGGCGAGCAACAAGTAAAGGAGCTTCCTCTCAACGGGCGCAGCTACGATCTGCTCTTGCCGCTGAATCCCGGCATCGTAAATTTCACTTCGCAAAAAACAGGCGGCACCGGCATCTCAAACTCCTCAACAGGAAATAATTTCGCTGTCTCCGGCAATCGCCCTCAGCAAAATCTCTTTCTGCTCAACGGCATCGAATTCACCGGCGCAGCCGAAAACAACATGCAACCTGGCGGCACGAGCGGCATGTTGCTGGGAGTGGAGGCCGTGCGGGAATTCAACGTGCAGCGCGATTCGTACGGCGCCGAATTTGGCAAACATCCGGGGGCGCAGGTGCTCATCGCCACGCGCTCAGGCACCAACCAGTGGCACGGCATGGCGTTCGAATTCTTGCGCAACAGCGCCTTCGACGCTCCGAACTTCTTCGACCAGGGCGTCGCTCCGCCCTTCCAGCGCAGTCAGTTTGGAGCGTCTTTAGGCGGCCCTCTTCGTAACGGCAAAACGTTTCTTTTTACCAATTACGAAGGCTTTCGCCAGCATCTGCACCAAACTTCTGTAGCTTTCGTCCCCAGTGCCGCCTCGCGCGCTGTGGCTGCCCCTGCTGTGCAACCGCTCCTCAATCTATGGCCCACTCCGGCTCCAGGCGCTCCGGATTTCAACGGCATTTCCGAAGTCTTTAGCACGCCGCTGCAGACCGTTCGCGAAGATTTTGGAACCTCGCGGATCGACCACGTTTTTTCGCCGAACGATTCTCTTGCCGCCATTTACACCGTGGATGATGGCGACGACTTCACCGCCACGCCATTCGATCCGTTCAGCGCGGATATCGTCGCCCTGCGCGAACAGGTGCTCAGCCTCGAAGAAACACACCTTTTTTCCTCCGCATGTCTCCATACCGCCCGCGTTGGCTTCTCCCGCGCCGGCTATTTTTTCACCGGCAAGCCGACTCCCGGGACTCCCGCCGCGTCCGTCCCTGCTTTTTTACTGGGCAGGCCGGTCGGTGCCGTCGTCGTCGGTGGCAGCGCCGCCTCGAATCCGCAATCCTCCATCAGCCTCGCCGGGAGCAACAACGGCAGCAATTTAAAAATCCATCGCAACCTTTACACCTTAGAGGACCGCATCACGATGACGCGCGGACGGCATCAATTCAGCTTCGGCGCGTGGTTCGAGCGGTTTCAATCCAATGAAACCATCGCTCTCAGCCAATTCGGCCAGGCCACTTTCTCCAGCCTCCAGAGCTTTTTGAACGGCAACATCTCGACCTTTCTTTTCGACCCCACACCCACCGAAATGAACTGGCGCACGCTTTTCGGCGCGTGGTACGCGGAAGACGTTTTTCGCCCCAGTCCGAAGGTCACCGTGTCCCTGGGACTTCGCGATGAATTCTCAACCGGCTGGAATGAAGCCCACGGCCGCGCCGCCAACTACACTTTCACAAATGGGGTGATCGACTACCGGCCAAGCATTGGCAACTCACTTTTCACCGTGAACAACTCGAAGTTTCTCTCGCAGCCGCGCATTGGCTTGGCTTGGAGTCCGTTCGGGCCGAAGACCATCATTCGAAGCGGCTTCGGCCTGTACAACGATTTGCAAGACGCCCTGGGCTACCGAGCCGATCAAAACGCGCCCTTCAATCCAACCTACAGCCTCGCGGGCCTTCCAGTTTCGCAATTGCCCATCGATCCCTCTGCCGCTGTCCCCGCTGGCGCGAAGCTGGTTCCCGGCGGCGTCCAGCCCGACATGAAAACTCCCGCGCTGATTTCCTGGTCCCTGCGCGTCGTGCGCGAACTTTCACCCAATACCGCTCTGACCATCGGCTACGTGGGTTCTCACGGCTACCACGAATTGATCGGCGTCGACGCCAACGAGCCTAGGCCCACGATTTGTCCTGCTTCTCCATGCCCTGCGGTCTTTCCGGCAAATTTTTCCGTACCGCTCGCTGGCACACCTGTTCCGGCTGGCACCTACCACATTCCCGCGGGAACCGCCCGCGCGAATCCCGCGCTCGGGAACACCTGGACCTGGTTCTCCCGCGGCGACAGTTCCTACCACGCTTTGCAAACAGAACTCCGCCGGCGTCTCAGCCGCGGACTAACACTTCGCGGCGTCTACACCTTTTCCAAAACGCTGGACGACGGCGACTCCCTGAACCAGACCACCTCGGGAAACGCTCCCGGCCTTGTTTCCAATCCGTTCAACTTGGCCGCCGACAAGGGTTTAGCCACGTTTCACGTGAAACATTCCGCGGTCATCCATGCCCTCTATGCCTTGCCGTTTGGCGGTGGAGAAAGATTCGCATCGGGGCTCCATGGCCTGGCAGAGCGAATGGTGGGCGGCTGGTCCGTGGCGGGCATTTTCACCGCGCAATCCGGTTTCCCCTTCACACCCCAACTCAGTTACAACCCCTCGAACAACGGCGATACTCGAAATCCCGTTAGGCCATTTCGGAATCCCAGCTTTAGCGGTCCCGTGATTCTGGGAAAACCCTCTCAATGGTTTGATCCCAGCGCCTTCCTGGCTCCGCCGCCCAACAGCGGCTTTTACGGTGACTTGGGGAGAGACACTTTCACCGGTCCTGGCCTGGCCACTTGGGATTTCTCGCTCTTGAAGGACATCGCTTTCCGGGACAGCTTCCGCCTGCAATTCCGCGCCGAACTCTTCAACCTCCTGAACCGCGCCAATTTCAACACCCCCAATCTGATTGTTTTCACCCCGTCTGGTCTATCGGGGACAGCGGGAGCCGTCAGCAGCACTTCCACCACCTCGCGGCAGGTGCAATTCGCGCTAAAGCTTCATTGGTAGGCTGGGGCTTTCAAGGGCCGAACAAATTGTCTTTTTTCTTGGAACCATCACGCGGGCGCAGGGAGAACTGGGAACTTGAGAAATTCAGGCACTACACCGTGCGCTTCTTAATTTGCGAACCGCAAACTCACTACTACGCCGTGGCTTGTGAAGGTAGCGACCGCCGCAGGCTTTTTGCCCCAGCCGGCGGGAAAGACATCTTCCAAAAGTTTGCCGAAGGCGCAAGAAATGCGAAGGCCATGATGGTTTTTCCGTTGCTCCCTGTCCGAAGTGACACCACTCGGCATTCCGCGTTTTGCTTGCTCTTCTCGTTGACGATCACAAGCGTCTGCCCCACGGACACCGGCACGTCCAGCACCGTCAGCCCTCCGTGGCCGCTCACGGAAAGAGACCGCGTGTGCACCTTGAATCTCTCGTTCCGCTCATTGATTCCTTGGACGGTCAAATCCGCGAAAACGGACACCCGTGCGGTTCGGCGGCGTTCGACGCGGCGAAAATGAAGGGTGGACATGCTCGATGGAGTCCTCTGCTTTCCACGAACTCGAGGTCTTGCTGCTCGTTCGAAGGAGAGTAGTTTCTGGCGCTTTCCAAGGAAATAGCTTGTCTGTACCAAACGGAAGTCTGCTCCCACAGTACCTTCGCATCAGCACTTTGGGTCCTTCCAAGAACCAACAACTCACTGGCTTTGCTCGCCCAAATGCATGCCTATCCCAAGCTTGGTTTCTCAAGAGAGCTTCTGCCGGTCCTCCCACAGAAACCCATCTAAACTCTCGGAACTTTCCCGGCCGCTTCTCCGTACCTTCCAGTGCAGACGGTTCCCATAACCTAGCGCGCCTCGAAAGGCGCATCGAGCAAAGAAGGAGCAACGTATGGGCGGCGAATTGATTGGATTGGTGGCTGTGATTTTGGGGATGGGCATTCCCCTGGGGGCCCTTTACACATATTACCGCGTTCGCAAGCTGCGCAGCGAAGAGCGTCTTGCAGCCATTGCGCGGGGCGCGGAAATTCCCGTGGAGCCGGAGTTGAATCAGGCCGCGCGTTCCCGTCGCGCGGGCATTCTGCTGGTCAGCGGCGCCATCGGCTACATCGTGACCTTCGGGCTGATTGCCCAAATCCAGGCGGATCGCGACATTTGGACTGCCGCCGTCCTCGGCATCGTTCCCTTGGCCGTAGGCCTCGGCTATTTCGTGGACTGGAAACTGATTCACCGCGACTCCCGCGCGTAAAGATCGCAGGAGAAGCCCGAGCCCCGCAGTTAGCCGGTTTGTTCCCAAAAAATCTGCAACGCCATTATATGTATATGCATTGAAATGGATGTGAGCGAACCAGTCGCATCCCTGCCGGCCCTTTCGTGCATCTGCGCCACTCTTCGCCGAGTGTCGCGGGCCCTTACCGGAGCTCTATGAGCACGAACTGCGGCATACGGGTGACTCAGCTCACGATCTTGCTCAAGCGAGACAGTGGCAGACACAGCGGCACGCGCGGTTCGAGAAACACCTGGGGGCCTCTCAAGCATAAAATCCTGTCCGCCGAGCCGCCTGCCAGCAACGCGGCTCGCTGGCAGAGGCAAGTGAGGCGGGCAACTCCAGGGGGGCGGGCGGCGAGGCATGCGGTTTGGCTTAGCCGCCGGCCCGCTTCTAGGCCCGATCCTGCGGAGCCACGGACGCGCTTCCTTCACGGCGTTCGCTTTTGATCCACGACCAGCACTCCTGCTTCTGCATAATTGGTCGCGGGAATATCGTGAAACGACACGTGAATGTTCTCCCGTTTCGCTTTGCCGTCTTCGATTAGCACGATCGTGACTCGCTCCGCAATCTTTCGCTTTTGTTCCGCGGTACGTCCCTCCACCCAGGTAATCTGCACGTGCGGCATCTCACTCCTCCTTGGAATTTACGACTCTCCATGCGTTAGCTTGCCAGACCCCAGCATTTTATCCGCTTCTCACCCGCATTCCTTCAGCTTGCGCAGAATGACCAAGCCGGAGCAGCATTCCGTACCGCACTCTTGCTTTTGTTTTCGACTTTCAACTTTGGACTTTCAAACTTCACCCTCTTCGCACCTCTTCATCGTCCAACCTGCCAATGGACGGTCTCTCCATAAGGGCTCCGGCGGCCTGTGATAGAATGGCGGTTCCCATGCATCCGGCGATTCCCCATCTGATTGAGCTGCAGCGGGTTGACCGCCAGACGGCCCTCCTTCGCTCCGAACTGGAATCCTTCCCCAAACGCCTCCGCGAAGCGGATACGAAACGGACTGGCGCGCGCGCCGAAATTGCCACGGCCAAGGATGCACTGGCGAAGATCAACGCCGAGCGGAAAAAGTTCGAGTTCGAAGGTCAGGAATGGAAAGACCGCGCGCGCAAGTACCGCGACCAAAGCGGCGCGGTGAAGACCAACGAGGCGTACCGCGCGCTCCAGCATGAAATTGCCAACGCCGAAGCCGAGGTCGCCAAAGCCGAAGACCGCCAGCTCGAAGTGATGATGAAGGCGGAGGAGGCTGAACGCCGCGTGAAGCTTGCGGAGTCCCGGCTAAAAGAGGCAGAACAAAGCCTTGCGGCAGAGAAAAAAACGATCGAAGCGCAAACCGACGAAATCAAAAAGAAGCTTGATGCCGCCACCGGGGAGCGCGAAAAAATCATCGCGCCCGTCCCGGAAGATTTGCGCGACCTCTACGCGCGCATCGCCAAGCGCCACGGCGGCACGGCCATGGCGCTAGTCCGCGACGATCAGTGCCGCGCCTGCGGTCTGCGCGTCCTCCCGCACATCGTGCAGGAACTCCGCTCGGAAACCAGCGAAGAAGTCTACCGCTGCGAAAGTTGCGGCCTCATTCTCTACACCCTGGAGCCCATCCCCTACGCCAAACCCGCGGACGGCTCCGCGAATGCGGCTTCCCCGGCGTCCACCACTTGATGCCCAAACGTTCTCCAGCCTCCAAAGGAAAGAGCCTCTTCGGCGAAGCTCCGTCCGAACCCAAATCCGCGGCCGCACCGGCGGCGTACCGCATCAACATTGACGGCGGCTCGCGGGGCAATCCCGGCCCGGCGGCTTATGGCCTGCTCGTCCGCGACGCGAGCGGCGAAACGGTGGCCAAGCTGAAAAAATACATCGGCCGCTTCACCAACAACGTTGCCGAATACTACGGGCTCATCGCCGCGATGGACTACGCGCAGTCGCATGGCGCGCGCGCGATTCGCATCGAGAGCGACTCCGAACTTCTCGTCAAGCAGATGCGCGGGCTCTACAAGGTGAAGAGTCCCGACCTGCAACCGCTTTATGAGCGTGCGCAGAAAATGTCGAAATCGTTTGACTCGTTCCGCATCGACCACGTCTACCGCGAGCAGAATCGTGAAGCCGATGCGCTCGCCAACGAAGCGCTCGACGAAACCGAAGGAAAGCCGGCAAGTCCTGCGGCTGCGGCGAAAACCAATGCACCGGATAAAACTGGGCCGCGACGAATCCCAGCGCGTTTTCGCGGCGGCGTGCTTTATCTCCTCGAAGACGTCGGCTTGCCCGATGGCACCGTCGTCGAAGTCGCGATTTTTCCCATCACTAAAACATGAGTTGACGGGCTGCTCGTAGACTTTCTCCTGTACAGGATCAGCCCATTTTTCGAGGCCGCAATGAGCGCATTTCCGCCTCAGAACCTTCCCCCAGGGAAACTTGTAAGCATAAGGCCGTCCGCAGCGCGGACACGGCCAGAGCGCCCATCTGAAACCCGACCAAAACCACACCGCGCAGAAGCCAATAAAAGGCGACCCACGATCTTCTGGATTAGCGTGGTTATGAGCCACAGGGCGGTGAGGAAAGGTATATACGACACAAAGACTAGCCAGTACGCATTTCGCCGCTTCCGGTATTCAGTCCAGAAACTCGACGTTTTGTTCTTCAACAAGGTCCATTTACTTCAGCGCGTAAGACCGGTACAGGGTGTCGCGCTGCGCGGGAATGAAGCCGGCATCCGAGATGATGCGGCGGAGCTCGCCTTCACTGGTGCGGTTTTTCACGCCGGCGGCGAACACCACGTTTTCTTCAATCAGAATGCTGCCGACGTCGTCCGCACCGAACTGCAAGCCGACCTGGCAGACTTTTATTCCCGGGGTGAGCCAGCTCGACTGGATGTGATCAATGTTGTCGAGATACAGCCGGCTGACCGCGAGCGTTTTCAGATAATCGACAGCCGTGGTCTCCTGCACTTTTTTGCCGAGCGCGGTATTTTCCGCGGCGAACATCCACGGGATAAACGCGGTGAACCCGCCGGTATCTTCCTGAATGCGGCGAATGCGCTCGAAGTGATTGACGCGGTGGCGCAATTCTTCGCCACAGCCGAACATCATGGTGGCGGTGGTGCGCAATCCGAGCGAGTGCGCGACGCGGTGTACCTCTTCCCACTCGTCGCTGGTGCACTTGAGGCGTGCGATGCGCGCGCGCACTTCGTCATCGAGAATTTCCGCGCCGCCGCCGGGAATGGATTGCAGCCCCGCGTCCATCAGGCGCTGAATCGCTTCGCGGATGCTGATTTCAGAAACTTCCGCGATGCACAGAATTTCCGGTGCGGAAAAGCAGTGCAGATGCACTTGCGGATAACGCACTTTCAAAGAGCGCAAAAGATTTTCGTAGTAACCGATTTGCAGATCGGGATGCAAGCCACCCTGTAGCAGGATTCCCGTGCCGCCGAGCTCCAGCATCTCGTCGATTTTTTTGTAGATCTCCTCGAACGGCAGGATGTAGCCGTCTTTCGCGCCGAGCGGGCGGTAGAACGCGCAGAAGGAGCAATACTCCGTGCAAAAATTCGTGTAATTGATGTTGCGGTCGATTTGGTAGGTCACGACGCGGGGATCGTTTTTCTTCAACCGCAGTTGGTGCGCTTCCATGCCGAGGCCGACCAGATCGTCGGATTCGAGCATTTGCAGCGCTTGTTGTTTCGTGATCGCCAAGATTTGTCCTTATATTTTCCTGACAGCGGAAAGCCCATGAGCTGGTCATTCCGCGCTGCGCTCGGAATGACAACAAAAAGCAGTCTTCCGAACCTTCAAACGACCGCCTCCGAGTCGGCCCCTACCGATGGGGTCCGCACCGTCTCTGGGACGCGCTAAAGGGCGCCCCTGCAATCGCAAGGCCTGGGGGCCCTGGGGCGCAGCATGCTGCCCCCCTACAACCGCATATTCACAACTTCACGGCTTCGGACTTTGCGGCGGCCCAGTGAATTGCACTCGCTTGCGAGATGAGGCCCCGCCTGGCGGCGTGCTCGAAATACCGTTGCAAGCCGCGGCGGTTTTCCGCATCCAGCGAAAAGTCGATGTTGTTGCGCAAATACGACTCGAGCGCGCGCTGCGGCAATTCCAAATCGTGAGACGCCTCGTAGCTGATTTCGCCCAGGTGCGACAGTCCGAAATCGCGCGAAGCGAGAAAGTCCGCGGTGAGTTCCGCGGTGGCCAGTTCGTGCCGCACGGCCCAGACCGCAAGAACTGCGGGCAATCCGGTGAGCGCGCGCCACTCGGCGACCACGTCGTAAACATAAAGCAATTCGGCGCTGGTGATGTCGAGTGTGGCGGCTTGGCAGACAGTCTGGCCCGGCGCGCCGGACCAACTGTCTTTTTCGATGCCGAGCGAAACGCGCAACGCGGGATCGCCAATGATCAGCGCGGCGTCCGAGGCTTGCAGCATTTCCGGCAAGTCGGGGAGCGCTTCCGTGAATTGCGGCGAGATGCGCCACTTCTCCGCGCAGAGAATGCGCGTCAGGACCTGCGTGCTGCGGGAGCTGCTGTCGAGCGCAAAGCTTTGGGCTTGCTCGATGGGCTTCTTGGCCACGAGGAGCAAGCTGCGCACCTGATTCTTCGACGCGATGGCCATGTCCGGCAAAATCGCCAGGCCGGGTATGCGCTGGTATTCGATGGCCGGGATGATGGCCACGTCCGCGCGGCCGGCGCGCAAATCTTCCGCGCACTGCGACGGCACGGTGAAAGACAGATCGTGCTTCCCCTGAAGCGGCCCGTTGGTAAAGCCCCAGACGAGCGGCGCGGTGTTGAGGTATTGCACGATGGAGATGCGCAGTTTCGTCACGATGCGAGTGTCCTTGCGACGGGGTCAGTATAACAGAGGCGATTTTGGGGTGTGTGAAACGGCTGGAATTTAGACGGATTCGGCGGCGATGAAGACGATGAAAGTCATGACCGGTAATCGGTGGCCGGAGACCTGTGGAAGACAACGGAAAAAGATGACGCAGAGACTCGCGGAGGTGGGGCAGGAGAAATCGTGCGAACGGGGAAGAGGCTACGACGGAGTAGGCCAGGTAGCGTGGCTGCCGGTTAGCGGTTTGGGGGCATCTGGTGTACAACGATTCGGCACGAACGGGAGCGGGAACATGTCGAAGAAGATTTTTGGAGTTTTGCGGGCCTTGGCGGTGAGCGGCATCGTTTGCGGGGCGCAGGCCGCGAGCGGCAACACAGGGGGGAGCCGGGCTAGCGTGGCTAGCGGGGCTGCGCGTACGAGCACGCAGAAGAGCGCAGAAAGGAACCGGTCTGAAGACCGGTCACTACAACCGAGGGCGGCGGAGACGGGCGCTGCCGGCGCGCCCACGATTGGGGAGAGAAGCCAAGCACCGACGGCCGCGGAAAAAGGCGGGCAGGTGCCGACGATTGCGGAGAAAACGGCGGGGATGCAAACGCTGCCCGGATACTTCAACCTGTATTGGGACGCGAGGCAGGGGAAGCTGTGGCTGGAAATTGACAAGTGGGGCACGGAGTTTCTGTACCAGAGCGGGCTGCCAGCGGGAATTGGGTCGAATGACATTGGCCTCGACCGCGGGCAATTGGGCGCAACGCGCATCGTGCGGTTTGACCGCAGCGGGCCGAAGGTGCCGCTGATCCAGGAAAACCTGGAATATCGCGCGGTGAGCAATGATCCCGATGAGCGGCGCGCGGTGCACGATTCGTTTGCAGAGTCGGCGCTGTGGGGATTACGGTGGCGGCGGAAGAAAAGGACCGTGCGCTGGTGGACGCGACGGAGTTTTTCCTGCGCGATGCGCATCACGTTCCCGAAGCTTTGCGACGCACAAAGCAAGGCGCGTACCGGCTGGACGGCTCGCGCAGCGCGATTTACCTGCCAGAAACAAAGAATTTCCCGCTGAATACGGAAGTGGAAGCAACGCTCACCTTCACGGGAGACGAGCCGGGACCGTGGGTGCGCCAGGTGACGCCTTCGCCGGAGGCCATCACCTTGCGCGAGCATCATTCGTTTGTGCAACTGCCGCCGCCGGGCTACAAGCCGCGGGCGTACGATCCGCGCGCGAGCTTCTTCGGCATCCAGTACATGGACTACGCGACGCCGATCAGCGAGCCGATTGTGAAGAGGTTTATGGCGCGGCACCGGCTGGAGAAAAAAGATCCCACGGCGGCGATGAGCGACCCGGTGCAGCCCCTCGTGTATTACCTGGACCGCGGCGCGCCGGAGCCGATTCGCTCGGCGCTGCTGGAGGGGGCGCGCTGGTGGAACCAGGCGTTTGAGGCCACGGGCTACAAAGATGCGTTTCGCGTGGAGCTGTTGCCGGAAGGCGCGGACATGATGGACCTGCGCTACAACGTGATCCAGTGGGTGCATCGCGCGACGCGCGGATGGTCGTATGGCGCGGGAGTAATCGATCCGCGCACGGGAGAAATCATCAAGGGGCACGTGACGCTGGGTTCGCTGCGCGTGCGGCAGGACTATGTGGTTGCGGAAGCGCTGCTGGCGCCGTATGAAAAGGGCAAGCCGCTCTCGCCGAAGATGCAACAGATGGCGCTGGCCCGGTTGCGGCAATTGGCGGCGCATGAAGTGGGCCACACGCTGGGGCTCGAGCACAACTACACCGCGAGCACGGTGCATCGCTCTTCGGTGATGGATTATCCGCCGCCGTATGTGAAGCTGGGTGCGGACGGCGTACCGGATTTGTCGGACGCCTACGCCACGGGGATCGGCGAATGGGACAAAGTGTCGATCAGCTACGGCTATCAGGATTTTCCGCCGGGCGCGGACCAGCACGCGGCGCTCGACAAAATTTTGCATGACGCGTTCGCGCGCGGATTGCGCTTTTTGACGGATCAGGACGCGCGGCCCGCGGGTTCTTCGAGCAGCCTGGCGCATTTGTGGGATTCCGACCCGAACGCGGTGGATGAATTGGGGCGGCTGATGCAAGTGCGTGCTGCCGCGCTGAAGCGCTTCGGCGAGAACAACATTCGCGAAGGCGCGCCGCTGGCCACGCTGGAGGACGTGCTGGTGCCGCTGTACATGCTGCATCGGTATCAGGTAGAAGCCGCAAGCAAGGTGGTGGGAGGGATGGACTACACGTTTGCGCTGCGCGGCGATGGGGAAACGCCGACGCAAATCGTCTCGCCGGCCGAGCAGCGGCGCGCGCTAAGCGCGGTGCTGGCCACGCTGAAACCGGACGCGCGGGCGCTGCCGGAGTCGCTGCTGCTGATGATTTCCCCTCGTCCGCCGGAGTACGAGCGCGGGCGGGAACATTTCAAGATTCGCACCAGCCCGGCGTTTGATGCGTTGGCTCCGGCGGAGGCTGCGGCGCAACACACGCTGCAATTTTTGTTTAACGCGGAGCGCGCGGCGCGGCTGGTGGAATTTCATGCGCGCGATAGGGAGAATCCGGGACTGCCGGAAGTGCTGGATGCCATTTTGACAGCGACGTGGAAGGCGCCGCATGGCGAAGGCTACAACGCGCAAATCGCCAATGTGGTGGATGACGTCGCGTTGTACGACCTGATGGCACTGGCCGCGAACGACCATGCGGGCGATGAAGCGCGCGCGATTGCCAGCCAAAAGTTAGAGGACCTGCGCGGTTGGCTAAACGTCTCCCTGGGCGGGGGACCCGGCGTGCCCGACAAGGCTCATGGGGCATTCGCCTTGCGGCAAATCGAGCAGTTTGAGAAAGATCCGAAGAAAATCGACCTGACGCCGCCGGCCGAGCCTCCGGATGGGCCGCCGATCGGTGCGGACGAGGATGGGGATTGGCAAGACTGAATTTTGTCTGGAGCGGGGAATGCCATTCCGGAAATCCAGCCAGGATTCCTCGCTCCGCTCGGAATGACACGGCGGGCAAGACGGCGGCCAAACCGCAGTAGTGCGGCGAGCTTAACGTGACAAACGGGCGGATCGGTCGTCTATAGCTGCATGGAGGAGTTATGCGTGCACCCATCGACTTTCGCTTGATCTTCGGCTCAATCTTGATCGCTATTGGCCTTTCGGCCGCGCCAGCAGCACCTCGTCATCACTCCGTGAGCGAGCACGAGGACCACAGGCATCATTCCGTAAACATGTCGGGCGGGCATCGACAGCCGGCGAACGATTGCTCCGACCTTCGCATCCGGTTTGATGATCAGGACGCGGTGGTGCGCTCGGAAACGCGCACGCTCAGCAAAGCGGAAGCGCCCGTGTTGAAGGTGCATCCGCACGCCAACGGCGGCACGCAGGTGGTGGGCTGGGACCAAAACAACTATTCGGTGACAGCGTGCAAGGCCGTGGCGGCGGGAGGCGACACCGGGCGGGTGCTTTCGCAGATCACCATGACGATCGAGAACGGCACGGTGTCGACGCACGGTCCCTCGGGCGATGAAGAGGATTGGACCGTTTACTTGCTGATTCGCACGCCGAAATCGGCAGCGATCGAGTTGGATACGATGAACGGGCCGATTTCGTTGTACGACGTCGACGGCAAGCTCACCGCGCACGCGCACAACGGGCCGATCAGCATCCGCAATTTTTCGGGAGACGCGGACGTGAGCGCGTTGAATGGGCCGATCAGCGTGGAAGGCTGCAGCGGCAACGTGCGCATCAAAACGGAGAACGGGCCCATCAACGTGGACCTCAAAGAGACGACCTGGAACGGCAGCGGGCTCTCGGCCGACGCGCAAAACGGCCCGGTGACATTGCGGGTGCCGAACGGATTCCAGTCGGGCTTCGTGGTGGAGTCGACGAATTATGCACCGATGAGTTGCCATGCGAGCATTTGCGGAAGCGCCCGCAAAACCTGGGACGACGAGCATCGGCGAATCGAGTACGGTTCGTCGCCGGCGGTCGTGCATTTGTCTACGGTGAACGGGCCGGTGTCAGTGGAGGAATCGCGGGATTGACGTTTCCGCGGGATGTGGCACAAGGCAAATTGCCATACGTGTGATTTTTCGCAGCGACGTGGACGGCGCTGCGCGATTGCGGATAGACTTTGACGCATGCTGCTGGAAGCACGCGTCGCACATGGCGTAACGGAAGCCGAAGCCGCTCAGCTGGCCCGGGAAATTTATGGGCTGGCAGTTTCCGTGCGAGCGCTTCCCGGCGAATACGACGACAATTTTCATCTGACGACTGCGGATGGCCGCGCCTTTGTCCTGAAGGTGATGCACCCCGCGCGCGAATGCTCTTTTATCGATCTGCAGTGCAAAGCGCTCGTGCATCTCGCGGCGCACGCACCGCAGCTTTCCCTGCCACGCGTACTGCCAAATCGCAGCGGCGAATTGTTCTCAGAAATCACTGCGACCGAGGGTGCGAAGCGGCTGGTTTGGCTGCTGAGCTTCCTGAATGGAACGGTTCTTGCCGCGGTGCGGCCGCACGCGCCGGAGTTGCTTCGGGATTTGGGGCGCTTTTTGGGCGAAATGGATGCGGCGCTCGAATCGTTCGAGCATCCCGCCGCGCATCGGGAATTGAAATGGGATTCCTCACGAGCACTTTGGATTAAGGGGTTTGTTCCAGAGATCGAAGGCGCCGAGCGGCGCGCGCTGGTCGAAAAGTTCCTCGCAGTTTATGAAACCGAGGTTGTGCCGCGGCGGCTGCGGTTGCGGCAGAGCGTCATCTATGGGGATGCGAACGACTACAACGTTCTGGTGAGCGATCCCTGGCCGCAGCCAAGGAAAGTCACAGGCCTGATTGATTTTGGCGACATGCATTATGGACTGACGGTTTCGGAAGCGGCTATCGCTGCGGCCTATGGGATGTTGGGCAAGAGCGATCCGTTGAAAGCAGCGGCGGAAGTGGTTGCGGGCTATCACCGTGTTTTTCCACTCCAGGAGGAAGAAGTTGCCGTTCTATTTCCGTTGATGGGCGGGCGGCTGGCGGTGAGCGTGACCAATTCGGCGCACCGCAAAAAGGTGAAACCGGATGACGCCTATGTGACCGTGAGCGAGGAGCCGGCGTGGAATGCACTCGAGCAGCTCGCAAGAATTCATCCGCGCTTTGCGCATTACACGTTACGCGCGGCGTGCGGAATGACGCCAGCGCCAAAAACAGAAAAGATTCACCGCTGGCTGCTGACGAACGGAAAATCGGCGCCGTCGATTCTGGACGTGGATCTGCGAACTGCGCCGAGTCTTGTGTTTGATTTGGGTGTGGGAAGTCTGCTGCTGGGGGCGGATCCGAGCCGGTCTGAAACTCCAGCGCTCACGGAAACTATATTCGGCGAAATAAAACGCGCCGGCGTGCGTGTGGGCGTTGGGCGCTACAACGAAGCGCGGCCGCTCTACAGTTCAGAGCGGTTTGGAAGTGTGGAAAATCCGGTCGGCGAACGCCGAACGATTCATTTGGGCATTGATCTCTTTGTTGAGCCGGGGACAGCGTTGCGCCCGCCGCTGGATGGCGTCGTCTACATTGTGGCGAACAATGCGGCGTCGCAAGATTACGGGCCGCTGGTGATTTTGCGGCACGAAACGGATGACGGCGAAGAATTCTTCATGCTTTATGGACATTTGAGCACGCAGACGCTCGACCGGCTTAAAGTTGGTCAGCGCATTTCACGCGGCCAGGAGTTTGCGCGCGTCGGTACTTCCGCAGAAAACGGCGGCTGGGCGCCGCACGTGCATTTCCAGATTATTCTCGATTTGTTGGATCTTGGGGCGAATTTTCCGGGCGTGGCGTACGCCTCGCAGCGGGCGGTATGGACGAGCCTTTGCCCTGATCCGAATCTTTTGCTGGGAATTCCCGCAGATCGCTTTCCCGCGCAGGAAACGGATTTTCGAGAGACGCTCGAGAAGCGGCGCGCTCTTCTGGGGAAAAATCTAAGCTTTTCCTACGACCGGCCGCTGAAGATCGTCCGCGGGTGGATGCAGTATCTCTACGACGATACCGGGCGCGCGTATCTCGATGTGTACAACAATGTGCCGCTGGTGGGGCACAGCCATCCGCGCGTGGTGCGCGCCGCGCAAGAGCAGCTCGCGCTGCTCAACACCAACACGCGTTATTTGCATGACAACGTGAATCGCTATGCCGAACGGCTGACGCAAAAGCTGCCTGAACCGCTGCGCGTGTGCTTTTTTGTCAATTCCGGCAGCGAAGCCAATGAGCTGGCGTTGCGACTGGCGCGGGCGCACACGAGGCGCGAAGACGTGATCGTGCTCGAACAGGCTTATCACGGGCACACGAATACACTGATCGACATCAGCCCTTATAAATTCAATGGCCCCGGCGGTTGCGGGAAAAAATCGTGGGTGCATGTAGCGCCGCTGGCCGACGACTATCGCGGCTTGTACCGGCGCGAGGACAAAGAAGCCGGCAGGAAATATGCGGGGCATGTCGAGGAGATCTTGCAACGCGCGCACGCGGAAAGCAGACGCATCGCCGCGTACATTGCCGAAACCTTGCCCAGCGTTGGCGGGCAAATTGTTTTCCCCCCGGGATATCTTCAAGAAGTCTACAAACATGTGCGCGCAGCAGGTGCGGTTTGCATCGCCGACGAAGTGCAGGTCGGGTTCGGACGACTGGGAACGCATTTCTGGGGATTCGAAACACAAGGCGCCGTGCCAGACATCGTCGTGCTGGGAAAGCCCATCGGGAACGCGTTTCCGCTCGCCGCGGTGGTCACGACGAAAGACATCGCGTCGTCATTTGCCAACGGAATGGAATTCTTCAGCACGTTTGGCGGCAACCCGGTAGCTTGCGCAGTTGGGCTCGCGGTGCTGGATGTGCTTGAGGAAGAAAAGCTACAGGAAAATGCCCTGCGGGTAGGAACTCATCTGATGAGAGGATTGCAAAAGCTGCAGCAGCGCCACGCTCTCATTGGCGATGTGCGTGGGTCGGGCCTTTTTCTGGGAGTGGACCTGGTGGTCGACCGAAATACGCGCGAGGCCGCGCCACTACAGGCATCGTATGTGGTGAACCGGCTTCGCGAGCGCGGGATTCTTACCGGTACCGACGGACCGTTTCACAACGTCATCAAGCTGCGCCCACCGCTGGTGTTCGCGGAAAAAGACGCCGACCTTTTCGTAAAGACGCTGGATGCGATCCTGCAAGAAGGTCCGGCGCGGCCTTGATCGGCAATCACTGCCAATTTTTCAAGACCGCTTCTGCAGGCTTGGTCCATGGCGTGTAATCGGTGTCGCCCGCCGTAGGCATCGGCACCGACCAGGACCACCAGAGATTGCCCTTCATCAGCGTGTTCTGCTGACTCCAGACCTCATACAGGGCCTCATAGCAGTTTTCTTGTTCGGTAGGATCCACCGCGCCCGCGAGAGTGAAGTCGTACGGCGCCGTATTCGTGCCGGCAACGCTGCGATAACCGATTTCGGTGAAAATCACGGGTTTCCCGGGATGAGCGTTCGCGAAATTCTGGACATCGGCGACTATGTTTTCTCCGTTCTTATTCGAACTCCAAGCTGCTATGAGCTGGGGGACCGTCGGGTCTGTTTTATTGGTCAGGGGGAAGTAGGCGTCCAGCCCGATGACATCGATCTGATCCCAGAAGGAGACCGAGGTGAACTCATCGCCGGCGAACGTGGCGTTGGCGGCGTAAGACAACAGGCCGGTGTAGCCGCTGTTGCGAATGGCGCTGATCACGGCAGTCCAGTCAGTCAGAAACGCGGTACCGCTCAGCTTGGTGTATTCCGTGCCGAAGCACAGCATCTCGACGTTGTTGTCGCGCGCGAGGGTGGCATAGTGAACCATGAAGGTTTGAAAGCTTTGGAACCAGGCTGCCGCATTTGCCGGCTGGAAGGTGCCGCGCCATGCGCCGTCCTCGGCATCCACGTGCGGCTTCAGCATGACCTTCAATTTTTGGTTGTGGAGTTCTGTGATCGCGCCGACCAGCGCCGCATCGGTGGGTGTCCTGCTGGGATCGGGCGCGATGGTGGTTGCCGTGGCATCGGCCTGATATTGCGTGACCAACACTCCGGCCCAGGTGGCCCCGGTCGCAGCAAGAGCATCCTGCGAGGTGGTTCCGGCACCGGTATTGTATTCATTGGGTTGCCAGGAAGTATGCGTGATGCCGCGGTAGAGGAATCCGCTTTTCGTCGCCGGCGGAATCATCACCGTGCTGGAATCCGATTTGGTGGAGTCCTGCGTGGAAGTGGCGGTAATCGTGACAGGTCCCGAGGTGCTCGGCGCGGTGAAAAGCCCGGTATGGGAGATCATGCCTGCGGACGCCTTCCAAGAGACCGACGTGCTGATTGTCCCGGCTCCTTGCACGTTGGCCGAACACTGGTCGGTCTGACCTGCATCTGCCGACGGCGCGGCGCAAGTCACGCTCACGGAAGTTATGGTGGAAGACGGATTTCCCGGTGAGGAAGAGCTGCAACCCTCCCAGAGCGCGGCAGCACAAACTGCAAACGCGAACGTCCTAAGATGCGAAGAGACGCCACGGGGCATTAGGGTTTCACCCCGGTGTGAGTGAGACACCAGCTTATCGTGGTGGTCTCATCGCCGACGCGGAAACCGTCGGCCCCGCCCACTGGCTTTCCTGCCGAGCATTCGGGTTTCGGCTCGCAACCGTCCAGGCACCCAACAATCTTCGTGATGCGGATTTGATATTGGTTCTTATGAATTGCGGTAACGGTCCCGCAATATCCTTCGCCGTTCCAGGGCCGAACGCACACCGTGTCTCCCACAGACCTTCCGAAAGTGCGAGCACCCGCTTTGCGCAGGATTTGGGCGATTTGTTTGTGGCCCATGCGTTCGGCGGCCTCCAGGGCGGACCCAAAGCCGCGCGACCGGAGGTTGAGGTCGGCGCCGGCTGCTATCAGCAATCTCACAGTATCCGCACGGTTGTGCGCAGCGGCTTCAATGAGGGGAGTTTGTCCGTCCGGGGAGGCGGCGTTCACATGAGCACCAGCGTCGAGAAGCGCGCGCATCGCCTGGAGCTGGCCTGCCGCGGCAGCGTCGAGAAGCGCGGTGCGGCCCGAAGGGCTGAGGGCATCTGGCTTCACGCCTTGTTGCAGGCGCGCTCGGAGCAGCTTGAGATCGCCGGTTCGCGCGGCTTTGTGAAGCTGGGTCTCGGTGCCGGTTCGCGCTTCCGAAGAGGAACCTGAGATTGTTGCTTGCTGAGCTTGGCCGCGAGCCACGGTCAGGAAACACAGCACAGCCAGGGCACACACCGCTGGTTGCCAGGGACTTCGCGAGGAGCCTCTCATCGTTTGCTCCTTCCAGCCTAACCGTAAATTGTAGTTTAATCCGAAGAGGAACGGCTGGGACGGTATTGCATGCGGGCTACTCGCCTATTTGTGTCGCTAATGGTTTGCCATTTCCTCTTTGCTTGTGCAGAAATTCGGGCGGCGGAGTCGGCGGATTGCATAGGTCTTGTGGTGGATGAGAATAGCGTCCCCGTGCTAGCGGCGCAAGTAAAGCTGGAAGACGCCGCCGGGCATTCGTACCGAACGGAAACCGATGCCGCCGGGCGCTTTGCTTTCTATGGCCTTTTGTCAGGCGACTACAAAGCGGAAGTGCGCAAGCGGGGTTTTTTCGTGCTTGCCGGACAGGCGGTTACACTCCATGCCGGAAGCAACGAGCTGTCACTGGTTTTGAATCACGAGCAAGAAGTCCGCGAAAAGGTGCAAGTCACCGCGCCCTCCAACCAAATCGATGCGCAGGACACGACGCAGCGGTCCACGCTTTCCACGCGGGACATTCGCGACATCCCTGTTCCCAACACGCATATCCTTCACGAGAGCCTGGTTGCGATGCCGGAGATCGTCCAAGACCACCTCGACAACCTGCACGTGGCCGGCGCGCGCTCGGGAGACACCGAATATCTGCTCGATGGATTTGAAATCGGCGACCCCGTGAATGGGTCGCTGACTTCGCGTTTCAACGTCGATGCCACGCGCGCTGCCGAGGTGCAAACCGGGCGGATTGGCGCCGCGTACGCGCATTCGGGCGCGGGCATTCTGAGCCTCGTGACTTCCGATGGAGACGACCGCTGGCGCTTTGGAACGACGAATCCCGGCCCGGGAATCAACAGTCAACAGGGCGTGCACCTCGGAGACTGGTATCCGCGGTTCACTTTTTCGGGACCCTTCGAACGCGGGCGGTTTTGGTTTTCCGAGGCCCTCAGCGTGCAGCACACCTTCGGCGTCGTGAAGCAGCTTCCGTCGAACGCCAACATTTTCGAAGAATGGGCGGGAGACAATCTGCTGCGATTGCAATACAACTTCTCGCCGAAGCATATCGTGCATGCGAGCTTTCTTTACAATCGCGCCAATGACAGCAATCTCGGCCTAGATGCTCTCGATCCGCAGTCCACGACCGTTACTGCGGATCAGCGCCGCGCATTTGTTTCTTTGCAAGAACAGGTTTGGCTGCACGAGACGCTCGTGGAGTTGGGTGTTGCTGCGGACGACGGTGTGCTGGATTACACGCCGCAAGGCTCACAGCCCTACGTTCTGCTCATCAACGGCACGAGCGGCGACTATTTTCAGCATCTGCGCCAGCGCGGCCGCCGCTTGCAGGCGGTGGCCAATGTAATCGCTGCTTCGCGGCACTGGTACGGTACCCACCAGCTTTCCGCGGGCGCGAATGCGGCGGGATTGATCTTTCATCAGTCCGCGGAGCGCGGAGAAATTGATGTGCTTCGGGCCACGAATCCAAACGATGCAACAAATTGCGCCGCGCCGGTAACCGGTTGCCTGGTGCGGCGGTCCATGTTTGCGGGAAGGGCGACTCCGCGGCTTTCGAATACCCAAGCGGGAGGCTATGTGCAGGATACCTGGTCCATGGGCAGGCATTTCGTTTTTCAGGCAGGTTTGCGCACGGACTGGGATCGGTTCACGCAAAGCGCGATGGCGGGACCGCGCGTGTCGGCCAACATTCTGCCCTTCGGTGATGATCGTGCCAAATTTTCCATCGGCTGGGGCATCTACAACGCACCTCTCAATTTGGCACTCATCGGCCAAGCCCTGGACCAGCAACAAGTCGATACGTTTTATGACGCGGCAGGCAATGCGGTGCCGCCAAGTCCTGTTGTGAGCCAGTTCGTGCTGCTGGCGGGCAGTCTGCAGCAGCCGCGGTTCGCGACCACCAGCGCGGGCTGGAAGGAGAAATTCGGGCCTAACACGCTGGTCAGCCTGGATCTTCTCGCGCGTAACGGGTCTCACCAATTCGCTTTTGTGGACCAGCAGCCGTCACAGCCGGGTGGGATTTTTCTGCTTCAGGATCGCCGCCAGGATCGTTATCGCTCGGCCACGCTTTCTTCGCGCCATGTGTTTTCAGAAAGCACGGAGATTTATGGCGCCTACACGCGTTCGCGCGCGCATTCGAACGAAGTCCTAAACCCGTCGCTAGGCTCGATTTTTTACACGGGGCAGCAGCCTGGTCCCGTCGCCTGGGATGCGCCGAACCGCTTACTCCTTTGGGGCTGGATTCCCACGCATATCTGGAGCACCCATTTGAGCGGCTTCTTCGAGTATCGGACGGGCTATCCGTTCAGCGTGGTCAATCTTCAGCAACAGCTTGTTGGGCCCTCCAATTCGCAGCGTTTTCCGCCGTACGCCAGCTTGAATCTGGGGCTTGAAAGGAAATTTGAATTGCGCGGCTACCTGTGGGCGGCGCGGGTGGAGGCAGTGAACATCCTCGGCCGGCGAAATCCGGATTCGGTGGTAAACAACATTGACGCTCCGGCGTGCAGCAGCGCCGCGCGATCCGGATGCTTTGGCGCCTTCGCAGGGGGCCAGGGGCGTGCGACAACGTTACGGGTAAGATTTATAGGTAGAAAATGACCTGGACGCGACACTCCGCTTGTTGACTTTGGCGCATAAGTAAAGATTGACGGCTGCACGCTTCTGCAGCGGACCGAGCTCGAGTACCGCAAACGCTGCTGCAGATTTACGATCCCCCGGTTCTGCGCTACGTTCGCGGCGACCCACAGGTGCTGAACCTGCCTAGCCGCCTAGCCTGGGCATTGTGGGGACGCGCAAGCCGACGCTCTACGGCACACAGAGGGCACAAAAAAGCTCTAGGAGTTGCGGAACGCCGAACAGCCGGTACCTATCGACGACATCGTGGAACGCTCCGGCTTGAACTCTTTGAGGTTCTGGCTACGCTGTTTACGCTAGAGACGGCAGATGCCGGGAAAGCAGTTCTGCAAAGTGTTGTTATAGAGAGGGATGGCGGTTTAGAGGTCCCTCAGCGGGCGGAACGCTATTTAGCAGAAGGAACCGATTGGGCCGGCAGATGCATCTCATGATAGGCTGGGCGCATCTCAGGGACATGCGCCAAAGGTAGCGAGAAAGACACACGCCCCGCGGTCCGCCCTTTCCGAAACACAAACCGGAGTTACAAAAGTTACATGGCTCGTTCGCTTGTCATCGTCGAATCGCCCGCAAAGGCGAAAACGATCAATAAATATTTGGGGCGGAACTATACCGTCAAGGCGTCCATTGGCCACGTGATGGATCTGCCGACGAAGACCATTGGCATTCGTCTCCCGGGCGAGGATCCCAGCAAGAAAAAGTCAAAAAGGAAAAAGGGCGCGAAGAAAAGCGCCAAGGCCGAGTCAAAAGCCCCAAGGATCAGCATCAATGACGAGAAGATTTTCGAGCCTACGCTGCAAATCATCTCTGGCAAAGGCAAAGTCATTCATGACCTGAGGAAGGCGGCGCACACCGCGGAGGCGATCTACTTGGCGCCTGACCCGGATCGCGAGGGCGAAGCCATTTCCGCGCACCTGGCGATGGTGCTCTCGAAGCCGAGCCGCTTCGTGGAAGCGGAGGCTCCGGGAAGACAAAACGGCAGGGGCAACGAAGACAAGGACAAGGATGCTGCGAACTCCAAGGCGGCCAAGCGCGCAGCCATGGACGAAGAGTTGGCCACGGACATTCCTCCGGCCGACCCCAAGAAGATTTTTCGTGTCAGCTTTAACGAAATCACGCCCAGGGCCATCCGTGCCGCGTTCGAACATCCCCGGGCGATCGACAACCACCTTGTAGATGCGCAGCAGGCGCGCCGAGTGCTCGACCGGCTGGTGGGGTACAAGATTTCTCCCCTGTTGTGGGATAAAGTCCGCCGGGGGCTGTCAGCTGGCCGCGTGCAGACTGTGGCGCTGCGCCTGATCGTCGAGCGCGAGGTAGCCATCCGCGCGTTTGTGCCGCAGGAGTATTGGACCATTCACGCGATGCTGGATGGGGGCAAGCCACCGCTTTTTGAAGCCAAGCTCATCAAGCACAAAGACGCGGACGTCGAAATAAAGAACCAGGAAGCTGCCGACAAGATTGTGGCCGCGGTGAGCAAAGCGAAGTGGCAAGTCGCATCTGTCGCGCAGAAGGAAAAGAAGCGCAATCCGCCGCCGCCGTTCACGACCTCGAAATTGCAGCAGGCGGCGTACAACCGGCTGCGCTACACCGCCAAGCGCACGATGTCCCTGGCGCAGAAACTGTATGAAGGCGTGGAGCTGGGTTCGGAAGGTTTGGTGGGGCTGATCACCTACATGCGTACGGACTCGGTGCATGTTTCCAACGACGCGCTCGAGCAGGTTCGGGAGCTTATCCCCGCGAAGTTTGGTCCGAATTATCTGCCGGAGAAGCCGAATTTCTACAAGTCGAAGAAGGACGCTCAGGAAGCGCACGAAGCGGTGCGCCCGACAGACGTCTCGCGTACGCCGGAAGACGTGCGGAAGTATTTGGACGCCGATCTCTTCAAGCTGTACCAGTTGATCTGGCAGCGCTTCGTGGCGTCGCAGATGCTCCCAGCGATTTTTGACCAGACCACCATTGACATTCGCGCCGGTGAATATACGTTCCGGGCCAGCGGCTCGGTGCAGAAGTTCGACGGCTACCTGCGTGTCTACCAGTTGCCGGCGTCCGCCGCGGACCGCGAAGAGGACGAAAAAGATGAGGAAGGCGAGGGCCGCGCCCTGCCCGAGGTTGCCGAAGGCCAGTTGCTGAAACTCGACAACATTCGCCCCGAGCAGCACTTTACCGAGCCGCCGCCGCGCTACAACGACGCGACCTTAGTGAAAGAACTCGAAGAGGACGGCATCGGCCGCCCCTCGACCTACGCGGCCATCATTTCTACCCTGGTCGAAAGAGAGTACGTCACCAAGGACCAGGGGCGGTTTTCGCCCACCATGCTTGGCGAGCGCGTGTGCAAGCTACTGGTAAAAAGCTTCGAGGATATTTTCGACCTTAAATTCACCGCGCGCATGGAAGAAGAGCTCGATGAAATCGAAGACGGCAAGCTGCCCTGGCGCGAATCGGTAAAAGAGTTTTGGGAGAAATTCGTCCTGGACCTCGACAAAGCCGACGAAGAAATGCTCTCATACAAAGCGGGCATTCCCACTGGCAAGAAGTGCGAGAAGTGCGGGCAAGGCGAATTGCTGGAACGCATCAGCCGCCACGGTTTCTTCCTGGGGTGCTCGCGTTATCCGGATTGCGATTTTATCGAAGACCTTTCGCCACTAGACCCCGACGCCGGCGATGAAAACAAGACGCACTATTGCGATAATTGCGGCAAGGAAATGGCCATCAAGCGCGGGCGCTTCGGCACTTTCCTGGCTTGCACCGGCTACCCGGATTGCAAGACCACGCGGCGGCTGGTGCAGGGCACGCGCATCGCGCACCGGCCGGATGAGCCGCTCGACGAGAAGTGCCCCACGTGCGGCAATGGTCTGGTGAAAAAACACGGCCGCTTCGGCGAATTCATCGGTTGCTCTGCCTACCCGAAGTGCAAGTACACGCGGCCCATCACCATGGGCATCAAATGTCCGAAGTGCCATGAAGGAGAATTCGTACGCCGCGGCAGCGCCGGAAAAGGCGGCCGGGGACGCCCGCGGATTTTCTACGGCTGCTCGCGCTATCCGGATTGCGACTTCACCACGCCGCACATGCCCATCGCCGAGCCCTGCCCGAAGTGCGGCGCGCCGTTCATCGTCGAGAAGCGCACAAAAATCGGCACCGTGCACGCCTGCTTGAAAGAAGGATGCGACTGGGAGAAGCTCGCGCCCGAGGTTCCTCCGGCAACGCAGCCAGAAGAAGCTCCCGTACCTGTTGCAGCGAAGTCCTGACCCACCTGCATCTAAGGAAACATATCTTCAATTTCGATTCTTGGGCTTGCGCAAGCGCCTATACTGTTTTTGCATCTGTTGGCGGAGTGGCCGGGCCAAATGAAAGAAGCGATCGCCAAGTATCTCGAGTATCTGCAGACGGTGAGGAATTCCTCGCCCCATACGGTTTCCAATTACGGCAAGGATCTCCGCCAATTCCTTGCGTTTCTGTCGCCGCCGGGTGCCGCACCGCCGGCTTTGCGCGCCGTGGACCACGGCATGATCCGGGAATTTGTTTCGCACCTGCACGATCACGGACTCGAGAAAAGTTCCATCGCGCGAAAGCTCGCGGCTTTGCGCTCCTTTTTCAAGTACTGGGTGCGCGAAGGGCAGTTGAAAGAAAGCCCCGCGCGGCTGGTGCCCACACCTAAGCTGCCCAAGCGCATTCCTTCGGTGCTTTCTGCCGAGGAGATGAACGGTTTCCTCAACCAGCTTGCGGGCATGGTTCAAGTGTCGGCCGAGGGGGCTGCGGCTTCCGGAAAGCGGCTGCCGAAGAAAACCCCGCAGCCCAAGGAAGGATTAAAGAAGCAAGGCCGGGCGGTTCTTGCGGAAGAAGGCCTGCTGTTGCGCCGCGACCGCGCGCTACTCGAACTTCTCTATGCGGCGGGCTTGCGCGTCAGCGAGCTTACGGGCTTGGACCTGATCGACGTTGAGCAAAAAGAGCGCGTCTTGCGCGTGCGCGGCAAGGGCAACAAGGAACGTATCGTTCCCTACGGCGCAAAGGCGCAGGAAGCCTTGGAAAAATATTGGCCGGTGCGTGAGCAACTTCTAAAGCAGAGCAACGGGGCTAATCGAAACACAGACCCGCACACCCAAGCGGTCTTTCTCAATTATGCGGGGCGTCGGCTGACACAGCGCTCGGTGGGTCGCATCGTGAAGAAGTACGTGCGCCTGGTCAACGTCAACTGGGACTTGCACCCTCACTCTCTGCGGCACGCCTTCGCCACGCATTTGCTGGCGGACGGGGCCGACCTTCGCGCCATTCAAGAGCTGCTTGGCCATCAATCGCTTTCCACCACGCAGCGGTATACCCATGCCTCCATCCGCCAGTTGATGGAGGTTTACGACAAAGCCCACCCACACGCCTGATTCGTGCCTCTCATTTTGTTTGCCGGTCGGACATCTTGAGATACCCTAGCAAGCTTTGAAGGATGGAGCATGAGGGTGCGCATTGCCGTCATTTGCGGATGTCTTGTGTCGCTTGGCACGTTTCTAGCGCGTCCCCTTCAGGCACAGGATAATTACGAGATTCAAGTTTACGGCTACGAGACGGTCGAGCCGCGTCACACTATGGTCGAGTTGCACAGCAATTTTACGTTTCAGGGTTCTAAGACGTTCCAGGACGGACTGCTTCCCACCAATCACCAATTGCACGAAACCATCGAAATCACGCACGGCTTTAACGACTGGTTCGAGACCGGCTTCTACATTTTTACTTCCGCACAAAATGGCCAGGGCTGGGACTGGGTCGGCGACCACATCCGGCCCCGCGTACGTATCCCCAAAGAGTGGAGGTGGCCTGTGGGTGTCAGCCTCTCGAACGAAATCGGCTACCAGCGGCGCAAATTTTCCGCCGACACCTGGACTTGGGAAATGCGGCCCATTGTCGACAAACAGATTGGCCCCTGGTATTTGTCCTTTAACCCCGCGTTTGACCGTTCCTTCCATGGGGACAGCGTCCATCAGGGAATGACGTTCTCGCCGGATTTCAAGTTCAGCTACGACTTCACGAAAAAAATCACCGGCGGATTCGAATACTACGGTGCGGTCGGTCCGGCAACGGATTTTCTCCCCACCGGTCAGCAGCAACATCAAGTCTTTCCAACGATCGACCTCAATCTCTCCCCGCAGTGGGAAGTGAATTTCGGCCTTGGCGTCGGCATGACCCATTCCACGGATCATCTGATTGCCAAGATGATTCTCGGCTACCGCTTCAACTTCTGAGACGGATTCGTAACCCCAGTCAGTCGCGCTTCGAAGCAGCTCTTTTCGAGCCAAGTGTCGTTCCCGCATGACAGCCGTCGCTAGAAAAGGGCAGCGAAGGCACACTGAGCGGGAAGCGTCACAAGCCTAAGTGCTTGGCGTCACTGCCTTTTCGGTAGGTTGCACATTGGCCACCCGCATGCTTTTGCCTCCCTGGACTCCGACCCCAGGAAAAACTCAAGGCCACTAAAAAGGAAAGGAAACCTGTTTTTACAGGTGAACGCGCCGATGTGTACCTATTTCATTTGTTTGGCGGGCTTGCTCGCAACACTGATTCTGGCCGAACCGGTCTCGTGTGAAGAAATAGAAAAACCGGGCGCACCCGCCCAGTTGCTGTGTCCCTACGTTCGCTCCGCTGCGGATCAAACGCAACTTGAAGCGCTGGCCGGCGCGCGTTGGCCGGAAGCGGAAAGGGTCTCGGAGCAAGAATCTGACGTGCCGGCTAGGATTCCTTTGGCAGCACCGCTTTTTTCTGGAAGTCCGGTTCTGCGCGCCGATCGCCTTCTGTTCGAATCGTCTCTGGTCAACTGGATGTTTTTCGAGGATCTTGCGCCGGAACAGCGAGCCATTCTCCAGACCTTTCTCGGTCGCTGTGGCGTCGCCGCAGACTGGCCGCTTCCGTTTTCGGACAATTCAATACTTCTCTGCGCGGCACTTTCGTCGGCATCACTCATGCCATGATGCATACTTGGCTCACGGATTGACAAAGCGGAGAGAGACTGGGTGACGCCCGCGGATTTATTCAGGAACTCATGGATATCCAGGGAGAAAACGGCGCGTTGCCCAGCGACCATCAATTCCAACGGATCGTCCGGCTTGCTCCGAATGCGCTCCAGAAACTGGATCGCGCCGCGTACTTTCTGAAAGGCGAGAATCACGTCTTCCACAAGGACTATCCCATCTCTTTCCGCCAATTTCGCAAGATAGGTCTCCGCGGGCAGGAGGCGGGTCCGCACTTCTGCTTGACGCGCGATGGGCGGTTCGCGCAAATCCAAGTCGACTACCGGTTTGGGCTTTCGCACTTGCGGCCGGCAAATTCGGATGTGCGCGCGGAAGGCAACCATCGGCATGCCGACCGCTGGCCGGTATTCACCTTAGCGGAAAGGCCAATTCGCGTTCGCCGCGTGGTCTTGCGGCGGCAGAGTTTAGATATGCGCCTGAACCCTCTTCCACGAGAGTGAGAACGACTGTCGACGGCGATTTTTCGTGCAACTTGAGCATGGATGAGGCATCTTCCTCTTCTACAGAAAGTGCAGTTGCCAAATACAGGTGAATTAATGGTGCCCGCCGTGGCCACCACCGTGGCCTCCTCCGCCATGGAAGCCACCGCCACCACCGTGGAAGCCTCTGCCGCCATGGAAGCCGCCGCGGCCAAAGCCTTCATGGTCGAATCCGCGACCTCGAAAGCCGTCATGGTCCCAGCCGCGTGCGCCGAAGCCGCGCCCGCCATCGTGATCCCAGTCGCCGTGCCAACCGCGGCCGTAAAAACCGCGGCCGTACCAGCCGGGATGGCGATAATACCAGTGATACCACGGCCCTACGCCGACGAACACGCCGTCGACAAACCACGCGGGGCCATAGTAGCCATAGGGCGCGCAAGCGTATGGGTAATAGTCATAGTATCCATAGGCACAAACCGGCGGTGGGCCAATGTAAGCCGGACCATAGGACGGTGCGCCAACTCCCAAGCCCACAATCACTCTCTGGGCGTGCGCGAACGAAGCGCAAAAGAGGCAAACGCCGAATAATGCTGCGAACCGGAGGTATCGCATATTGTGGATCCCTTCTTGGCGCCTCGCTCTTGCCGCTACTTTCTTACACACTTTTAGCTCAACCAGCTAGAGCGTGTGCCTACCATACTAAACCCCACCCAGCTCAAAAGGTTGCTCCCAGTGGTCCGGGCCTGACCTGCAACGGCAGAAAACGACAGAGAGAACACTCTAAACTCGCTACCAGTGATTTGCAGGATCGCTGAATAGGTGCGAGGATTCGTTCGGTGAGTGCGCCCATCACAACTCATAGCCGAGAGCCATTGCAGCCCATCCTGACCGCACATCTTTTTCCCAAGGTCGATGGCTTGCTGCTCGAATTGTTGCGCTCACTCGCGCCGGAAGACTGGGAGAAGCAAACTGTCTCGCCGAAATGGAAGGTCAAAGACGTCGCCGCGCATCTTCTGGACACGCCCCTGCGTGGCTTGTCCATCGCTCGAGACGGTTACTTCCCGCCTGCTCCGAAGCTCGATTCGCCCGCTGCCTTGGGCGCGTACATCGATCGCCTGAATGCAGAAGGCGTTGCCGTTTACCGACGCTTGAGCCCCGCAGTCCTGATTGCGCTGATGGAGATTGCCTGCAAACAGCTTGCGGACTATCACGCGGCGCGCGATCCGTTCGCTATGGCGCCTTACGGCGTGAGCTGGGCCGGTGAAGAAAAATCCGCCAACTGGTTCGACACCGCTCGTGAATACACGGAGCGCTGGCACCATCAGCAGCAGATTCGGTTGGCCGTCCCTCGTTTAGGAAATGCGCGCACGGGCATCATGAAGCGCGAGCTTTACTATCCGGTGCTGGATTGTTTTATGCGGGCCTTGCCGTTTACGTATCGCAATGTTTCCGCAGCGCCGGGAACCGCGATTCGCATCGTTGTTTCTGGCGAATGCGGCGGCAGCTGGCATCTGTATGGTGGGGAAACAAAGTGGGTGCTCACCGAGGACGACGCCGGTCAGGCCGCGGCCGAGACCACCCTTCCGCAGGAAATAGCTTGGCGCATTTTCACTAAAGGCATCGACCGCGAACGCGCGTTATCGCAAGTAAGAGTCTCAGGCGACCGCGCCCTCGCTCTGCCCGTCCTTGGTATGGTGTCCATCGTATCCGCGTAAGAGTGAGCAAGAAATCCGGCTATTGATTAGCCGCCGCCCGCTACTTCCTATTCATTCAGCTAACTCAGATTCGATGGCTTTGGTGATTTCCTCGTAGTCGATCAGGCCCTGTACCCTTTGCACGATTTTGCCATCACGGGAAATAAGAAAGGTGGTGGGGTACCCGAGCAGGCCGCCGAATTTGTCGGCCACAGCATCATTGCCCCGCAGGATCGGGTAGTTCATCGGGAGCTTTTGGCCGTTCACGTTGAAGAGTTCTTTGGCGGCGTACGCGGAGACCACGTTATTGCCTTCATCGTCCACGTCGACGCCAAGAATAGTGAAGCCCTTTGGCGAATATTTCTGCTGCATTTCGATGAGCCAGGGAATTTCGACCTGGCAGGGTTCGCACCACGTGGCCCAGAAATTCACGAGCACTACTTTGCCCTTGTACTGGTTGAGTGGCACGTCCTTGCCGTCGAGGTCCTTGAAGGTGACTTCGGGCGCCGCCGGGCCAGTGAGCGTGTCAAGCTTCGGACCTTTGGCGTTGACGCTAACACGCGTGGCCCTGTCCGCATAAACCGTCAAGCCGATGAGTATCGCCACGGTACCGATGATCAACAGAACCTTTTTCATTTTGAATTTCCGAGAGTGTTCAGTCTCATTGATTTCATCATCATAACTGGCATTCGATCACCTGGGTGAGCTCCTGATAGCTGATGGGCCACTTTATCTCCTTGGTAACCTTGTCATCACGCGAGATGAGAAAACTAGTGGGATAGCCGAGCAGCCCGCCGAACTTGTCGGCTACGGCATCCCTGCCGCGCAGTATCGGATAGTTCACGGGGAGTTCCTGCCCGCCCACGTTAAATCGTTCCCTGGCCGCATACGCAGAAACCACAGTATTCCCCTCGTAGTCCACGTCCACGCCGAGAATCGTAAAGCCCTTCGACGGATACTTCTGCTGCATTTCGATTAGCCAGGGAATCTCGGCCTGGCATGGTGCGCACCAGGTAGCCCAGAAATTCACGAACACTACTCTGCCTTTGTATTGGCTGAGCGACACGTCCTTGCCATCGAGATCCCTGAACCTAACTTCGGGTGCAGGGGGGTAGGATGCGGTATTTGCGCACAGGGCGCCCTTTCGTTTCACATGCGTCAACTTGTCCGCACAGATGATCAGGCCTATGTGCACCACCGCGGTGCCGATGATCAACAGAACTTTCTTCATCAAAGATCCTTAAAGAAAAATTATAACTGGAGAGCCTGCTCAAACCTTCCCACTGAGCGTGAAGCGGCCTATCGGCCTCCCGTCACGAGGCGTTCCAACCATATAACAACCGCATTCAAGAAAGTCAGCTTGTTGGAAAGCCAGGTCAGTCTATTGAAGAAAACCAAGCCGCCAAAGAATAAGAGCAAGCCGCCGCTGAAAACCTCCACGGCGTGGAGATATTTTCGAAAATTCTTGTAAAACGCCATGAACTTACTGATCCCCAGCGCTGTGAGCAAAAACGGAATGGCTAGCCCGGCAGAATACACGGCTAGAAGAAGAACCCCGCGGGCAATCGTATCGCTGGCCGCGGCAAGGGCCAGAACGGCAGTCAGAATAGGCCCGATGCAGGGCGTCCAGCCGAAGGCGAAGGCGAAGCCCAGCAGAAAGCCGCCCCAGATCCCTGGTTGCCCGACGCTGCTGCGAAGGTGAACGTCGCGGTTGAGCCAGCGCGCCAACGCAGGACCAAAAAAGCCAATCAGTGCGAGTGAGAAGAAGTGCATCGGCCGGAGAGGGGCGAGGAGAGAAGTTTGGCGCATCACCGCGGCAACGCCCAGCGCCGCGAGGATGACGCCTAGAATGATCCCAACGCGGAGCTTGAGTTTGACCAATGCGCCGATGAGGTGCAAGCCAAAAAGCAAAATCAGTGCGCCGGCGACGGGAGCCAGCAGATTGCGGTTTTGCTTGAGGAAAGCTCCGACGGCGCTGGCCGAAGCGCCGAACGCGATGAACACTACAGAGAAGCCAACAACAAACGCTGTTGCCGAAGAAAAAAGGCCGGAGCGCGGGACCTCGCCCTGGCGCAACTGCTCCATGCCGATGCCCGAAAGCATCGAGATGTAGCCGGGCACCAGCGGCAGCACGCAGGGCGAAAGAAAAGATACCAGCCCGGCCAAAAACGCTCCTGCGAGAGAGACATCGGTCATATTCGGTTCATACCTTCAACTTCGCATCATACCCGCAATGGAGACGATCGTGTAATCCCCGGAATTATCCCAGCGCCCACTGGCATGCGCACGGGGCTCATTGAGGGAGGACAGAGGCTCAGTCCAGCCATTAGACGCACTGGAGAGGAAAAAGGAGCATGCGGTCCTCTCAAGCATACCGATGACAGTTGAAGCCTTTGGCTGGCGCGCCGCGCGACCGACATTCTGCCCAGCGTTTGCAACGCCTTGAATCTAAAAGAATTGCCAGGCTGCCGATTGGCACCGGGTTTGCCGTTGCACGGTAGAGCGCGCGGGAGGAGCGCCTGCGATGCCTTTTGAATGGACGCCCAATAAAGTGACCGCACTGCGCGTGGCGGTGGGATTCGCTGCGGTAAGCCTCTTTGGTCGGGGCGCTTGGGCCAATCTGCTGGCCGTGGCATTGACCGCAGCTGCAATCGCCCTCGATGGGCTGGATGGGCACCTTGCGCGCAAGAAAAAGATGGCCACGCCCATGGGAGCGCAGTTGGACATTCTCGGCGACCGCATGATCGAAAACGTGTATTTCACCTATTTCGCGGTGGTGGGGATGGTTTCGCTGTGGCTGCCGATTTTGTTTTTCGCGCGCGGCGCAGCGACAGATTTTCTGCGTGGGCTCGCGATGAAAGCGGGCCACTCCGGCTGGGGCGCGAATGCGCTGCACCAAACGTGGTGGGGACGGGCGCTGGTGGCTTCGCGCTGGAGCCGCGGGCTCTACGCCGCGATGAAATGCCTGTGCTTCTGCTATCTGGGAATGGAGTTGGCGCTGACGCGCGGGCCAGTGGCTTTGGTGAGCGGGCTTGGCGGAGACATCAGCGCAGCGATTCGAATGGGCGCACAGATGCTCACCTGGGCGACCGCGGTGTTTTGCCTGGTACGCGGCCTGCCGGTGCTGGTGGAGGGCTGGAAATATTTCGCGGGGAATGTGCGACAGGGGCGTGCGGGGAAACGGGCAGCGCCGGAGGCTGCGTGAGGGAAGCTATGGGAGCCAAGGAACATGGCGCACGAGTCGCGGCGTTCTTTGATTTGGATGGAACTTTGATGCCGCGGCCATCGATGGAACGCCGGTTTTTTCGAGTGCTGCGCTATCGCCGTGAAATTCCGCTGAAGAACTATTTTTCTTGGTTGCGAGAAGCCCTGAAATTGCTGCCGCGCGGGGTTGGCGCCGTGAAGCAGGCAAACAAAATGTATTTGGAAGGCGTACACAGTCTCGACGAGTGTGGCGCGGGAAGTCGCAGTGATTTTCCCGCACACAAGGGCGGCCCCCAAGCGGAGGGACAGGCATTGACGCTTCCGAGGCGCAACCCACGATTGCCTGTCCCTCGCTTTTTTGAGGAGGCGGTGGAAAGAGTCACGTGTCATGCCATGTTGGGCCACGCCATCGTGATCGTGAGTGGCACCCTCGCGCCTTTGGCGGCGCTCGCGGCGAGGGCATTAGAAATGGAATTAGCGGTTCGAGGATTTGCCATGAAAATTCGCGTCTGCTCGACAAGACTGGAAGAAATGAAGGGCCAGTGGACTGGCCGCATTGCTGGTGAAGCCATGTTCGGCCAAGCGAAAGCGCGGGCCGTCGCCGCGCTAGCGGACCAATGGCACTTGGATTTGACGCAATGCTGGGCGTATGGGGACAGCGCGAAGGATCGGGAGATGCTGGAGGCGGTAGGTAAACCGGCTGCTGTGAATCCGACATGGAAGCTGGCGCGAATGGCCCTAAAACGGGATTGGCCGGTGTGGCGTTGGAGAGAAAAAGAGATTTGCCACCGAGACGCAGAGAGCACGGAGTAGAAAGAATGAATGGCATTGAGGCGGCAGCAAATAATTCGCGGTGGTCGCGGGCGGGGCGATGCGCATGAACGAACTCCACAGGCAAGACTACCCGGTCAGCGAAGGCGAGAGCGCGGTTGCGTGGGCGCCACAGCCAAAGCGACTGGCCTTCACAACGCTTATCGTCCGGCAGTTTGCGGAAGCGTGTGCGGCATGCGGCGCGTTCGAATGGATCGCGCTGGGATACCTGGCGCTGTCCAGCGTACTGATTGCACTGTTCGCGGAGAACCTGGCACATCCGGCGAGATTGATTGCCGTGCAAGCACTCGTCGCAGCGATCATTTTGTTGCTGAGCAGAGCCGAACGGCGATATGCGGAGCAGCGGGCAGACAAGAATGGCCAATTTACCGTCCGTTTCTGGCATTTTTGGCGGCACTGGTATCCGCACCTGTTTTTCCTCTTTTGTTTTGAGGAAATGGGTCAACTGGTCCATCTCGTGAATGCCGGATGGGGGGATGCCAGGCTCATTGCGTTCGATCGCTGGCTCATGGGCGTGAATCCGTCGCTCTGGTTTGAACACCTTGCCCAGCCCGCGCTGACGGAATTCATGGAATTTTCCTACTTTACTTACTTTGTTTACCTGCTCATTCTCGGCGGCGTTCTTTATTGCCAGCGTGACTGGAAAAGCTATTGGGCAGTGATGACGTACTCGGCCGTTGGTTATGTGTGCGGCTACCTCATTGCCATGCTGTTTCCGGTGCAGGGCCCGTGGTTCACGCTGGCGGGCCAGTGGCATGGCGGGCTCGTCGGCGGCCCGTTTACGGCGGCCATCGACTTCATTGAAAAATGTGGCCGCGTGCACGGCGCTGCGTTTCCTTCGCAGCACGTCGCGGGAGCGATGGGCGCGGTTTGGGGAGCGTGGCGACACCGGCGCTGGCTCTTCTGGACCTTCGTTCCCTTCGTCGCGTGCATGTGCGTTTCGACGGTCTATGTCCGCAACCATTATGTGGCCGACGTGCTGGGCGGGTTGGTCACGGGGACGCTGGGATATTTCCTGGGGCGCTGCGTCATGCAAGCACGCGGTTCTGTGGCCAGCTCCGTAGAGAATCATACAGGAATGACTTTCCACCAGATCTGAATTCTTGGCAGGTTTTGCAGGGGCCAAGATCTGGGATCGGTCCGCCTTTGTGCAACCACGGCCTTTGCCCGCCCCAATTTGGATGTTGTATCCGGCTTCTCCCTTGCGAATCTAACCCTTTATGTCCCCTCCAGTGACGCTCGGAAAGGAGAGCGGGTCGATGGCTACTACTACAACTTCTCCCGAAACCGACTGGCGCCAGGAATGGTTCGAATTTGAAGACGCCACCTATTTGAACCTCGCCGGCCAATCGCCGCTTCCGCGAGTTTCTGTTCGCGCCGTCGAGGCAGCGCTCGAGGCCAAGAAATTTCCGCATCACAAAACGGACGCCACGTACTTCGAAGTGCCCGATCGCATCCGCGAATGCATCGCCAAACTGATTGGCGGCAAGCCCGCCGAAATTGCACTCACCAGTGGAGCAAGCGCAGGCGTGATGGCAGTAGCGCAGGGCCTGAACTGGCAACCGGGCGATGAAGTAGTCACGGCCAAGGGCGAATTCCCCCTCCAATACACGGGATGGAAGCCCATGGAAGAACGCGAGGGTGTGAAGCTGAAGATCGTCGCGCCACGCGGCCGATTTATTTCCGCGGACGATTTGATTGGCGCCATGACGCCAAGAACGCGCGTCGTTTCCGTGAGCCTGGTGCGTTACGACGACGGCTCACTTCTCGATGCGCCGCGCGTCGCCGCTGCTTGCCACAAGCAAGGCGCACTGCTTCTGCTCGATGTGAGCCAGTGCTGCGGCGCCATGCCGATGAACGTCCACAAACTCGGCGCCGATTTTCTCGTTTGCGCCGGATACAAATGGCTGCTCAGCCCTTTTGGTACGGGATTTTTCTGGGTCAACAGCAAGCACCTTCCTTCGGTCCGGCCAGGCCCTTTCTATTGGATGGCGGTTCAAGGCTCGGACAATTTTTCGGCTTTGAATTTTGATGACCCGAAGCCTGCACCCAACGCCAAACGTTGGGATGCGCCGGAGTGGGCCAGTTATTTCAACTTTAATCTCGCGGGCATGGACACTTCCGTGGAATTGGTGTTGCGCATGGGCCCCGAACGTGTTGCTGCTCACAATCGCACACTCATCGATTTTATGTTCGAGCGTCTTCCCAGAGATCGCTGCATTCCGGCGAGTCCGCTGGATCCGGCAGAGCGCGGGCCGTATGGCTGCTTCTGCGCGCGGAGCCGCGAAAAGACTACCGAGCTTTACCGGCGTCTGCGCAAAGAAAACGTGATCGTGAGCCTGCGCGAAGACAACATTCGCGTCTCACCGCACTTGTACAATACCGAACGGGACATCGACCGACTCATCAGCGTGATCACGCCATGAGCGAGTCGCAACCGTGGCCCGGAATTGCCGTCGTCGGTGCGGGCGCCGTCGGCGGATATTTTGGAAGCTTGCTCGCTCGCGCCGGTGCGCCGGTGAGGATGATCGGCCGCCCGGCGTTCGTCGAAGCGGTGAAGAAACACGGACTCTTCCTCGATACGCTGCAGTTTCAAGAAAGAGTCCAGGTCGAAGTCTCTACGGACCATGGGGCGGTGCGCGGCGCAGAAGTTGTGCTTTTCTGCGTGAAGACCACGGACAATGCCGCGACCGCACGCGCCATTGCGCCGCTGCTTTCGAAAGACGCGCTCGTCCTGAGCATGCAAAATGGGGTGGACAACGTGGAACAAATTCGCGCTGCCGCCGGGATCGACGCGCTTCCCAGCGTGGTTTACGTTGCTGCGTCCGTGCCCGAACCTGGCCGCGTGAAGCACGTGGGCCGCGGCGATCTGGTGGTCGGGCCGAAGAATGCAAAGACGGAGCGCGTTGCGGCGCTCTTTTCGCGCGCCAATGTTCCGTGCCGCATTTCGGAAAACATCGAAGCTGAGCTTTGGACCAAGCTGGTGTGGAACTGCGCGTTGAATGCTGTCTCCGCGCTTGGTCACGCGAAGTACGGGCAAATTGCCGGGAGCGCCGATGCCTGGAAAGTGGTTGAGACGGCGGTCTACGAAGTGCTCGCCCTGGCGAGGGCGGCGAACATCCATCCGCCAGGTCTTGAAGATCCGAAGGCGGCCCTGACCGGCGCGCTGAAAATCGCCACGCAGATGGCGGAAGCGCTCTCTTCGACGGCGCAGGACATGAACCGCGGCAAGCGCACGGAGATTGATTCGCTGAACGGCTATGTCTCGCGCCGAGGCGCGGAACTCGGCGTCCCAACGCCCGTCAACCATGCTCTCTATGCTTTGGTGAAACTCGCGGAAGGCCGCTCCTGAAGCGAATTCTTACTGGCGATCGTCCGGCGCGTGAAAGGGTATGTGCACGATGGCTTCGAGGTCGACGGGCTCGCCCTGCCGGGTCGCTGGTCGGAATTTCCATTGGCTCAGCGCCTTCATGGCGTTGGCGTCCAGTTCATCATCGATCCCACGGACCAACTGGATGCTGTCCACGGATCCGTCGCCCCGAATCACGGCGTAGAGGACCACTTCGCCTTCCACGTGCTCGTTGATGAGAGTAGGCGGATATTTCGGATCGACTTTGCGGATCGGAGAAGGTCCGGACAGATCCGAGGAAGGGACGCGAGGAGCATCAGCATTGGTGCGCAGCTCGGTGAAATTCAAGATCCAGCTCCCCGTCGCGCTGTTCAAGTTCGGCATGTCGATTTGCATTTTGTAAATCTTCTTGGAAGCGAAAATCTCTTCCGGTTTCGCCCCCGGCGGAAGCGCCGTGAAGTTCGGCGGAGCAGTCCTCACCGCTTCATCATCGGATGTTGTTTTTGGCCGCGTGATCAGCGTATGCGGCGTCGGCGCGGTGATTTTTTCTGCTTCACCAAGTCCTGACATTCCTTTGTTCGCCGGAGGATTTCCGCCGCGAATGCTGATGTCGGCCACGCTGTTGCCTGCACTTGTTCCTCCAGTGCTGTTAGACGAGCCTGTGGCTGGCCCATTCGCACCGGGGGTTTCCTTGGGCGAACCGACTGGCACGCCGGGTTTCTTGCCTTCAGGCGAAATGGAAACGCGTGCTAGGAGATTTCCTTGCGGCGGAACAACCGGGGCGGGCGGAGCAGGCGTCGCCGAGAGCGCGATCAATGTCGAGGAATTGCCGTTCAGCCCGGCCAATTGTGTGGTGCCTACATCCGGCGCCGGCGCCAGATTGCCCTGCTGAGCTTTTGGCGCGACACGTGGTGCGGCTCCTCCGTTTAATTCGAGATCTGGCCGCTTCGGTCCGTTGGGCGTGGCAACCAATGCCATCGTGCCGGGCTTCTCGTCAAACACAGGCACATCCGGTGAAGGCGCGTCGGTTAGGGTGGCTACGCGGCGCTGCTTGGGATGCAGCTTGGCCAGTTCTTCTTTGCTGATAACCAGCCGCGGCCGCATCGGACCGGGCATGTCCTGGATTTGCACCATGTTCGGAAGGCTGGGAAGGATCTTCGGCGGTACGGGAGGCGCAGCGGAATTGATTAGCGTTTGACGCGGATGATTGGGATGAACGGGATCGCTCGAAATGTGCTGGCGCGGATGAAAAGCATCTGCCCCTTCCGGCGGAAGAGGTGTCTCGGGCTCGCTGCGCAGACTGGGTTTGCGTGTTGGCTCTGTGGGCTTTGGAGCTTTCAGGTCCAGCAAAGGCAGATCGTTGATCGGTCCCGACCAGGAGAGTTCCACGTTGTCGAACGAAGTATTGTGACGCGCCATCGCGGGAAACCGCGGAAACGGCATCACCAGAATGACGACGTGCCACAGGGCCGCGGCAAGCAGCGCGCGTCGCGGGATTTTCCGCTCAATCCAGCAATATTTGAAAAATCCTTCGCTCGAGAATTTCTTGCCTGCCGGAGATCGGCTGAAGATAGTTGCCAGATCACTGCCGATCCCTTGCTGGAAACTTCCCCACTCGATATCCAGTTTCGGCGGCCGAATCACCCGCAAACGCGCCGGGGCGGGCGCCGCGGCAGTGGCCTGTCTTGAAAAACCGAAAAAGTTGGTGTAGTTCAGAGCCCGGTCCTTTGGAAGCTAGACGTTTCAAACCAAGGCGCGCTCGATTTGCATACCAACGTACTCAGATGAGACTCTGCCGGTGCTGGTTTACTGAGCAGAGTCGTTTTTGCCGGTAGCCACGGCAGTGCGGCGGTAGAAGCTCAGAGCTGCATCACCCTGTTTGAGAACGCGGTAGCAATGCAGCGCACCCGCTTCATCCGGCAGGCCGAAGCTGCGGCGATGCTCCGCGATTACCACTCCGCCGGGCGCGAGAAGATTCTCCGAACCCAGAGATTCTAACACGCGAGCATAGTCGTTGGCTGCAGCATAAGGCGGATCGAGAAAAATGTAATCGAATTGAGGGTTTTTGCCTCTTCTTCCCGATGTAAGCATTTCCAATCCGCGAAATGCATCCATGCAAAGCACTGTCGCGCCGCTTCGGATGTCAAGTGATTCCAGATTTCGCCGAATAAGCCCGGCGGCTGGGGCATGGTTTTCCACGAACGCCACTTCGACTGCACCCCGGCTCAGTGCCTCAATTCCAATAGCTCCCGTTCCTGCAAACAGATCGAGGAATCGCGATCCCGCAACGTCCGGCCCCAAAACATTGAAGAGCGTTTCGCGCAAACGGTCGCTTGTGGGGCGCAGCGCCTGACCTTTCAAGCTCTTCAGCATGCGGCTGCGATAAGTGCCTGCGATAATGCGCATGAATCCAGCAAACCTATGTCTCTGACTTTCAGGAAAGCCAAACGGCTTTCGAACCCCAAAATGGCCTAGCCCACCTTCGCCAGATGATACCGGCGCTGCCACTCTCCCGGGAGCATCCGCAAGACACGCTGCAATTCCTCACGTTGCGTTCTGTCATCGACCAGAACGAACGCCTCTTTGCGCGCGAGTTCGAGCAGCTCGCGATCCCGCAAGGGACTCGCGATATGAAAGCCCAGTTCGCCGGATTGTCGCGTGCCAAAGAACTCTCCGGGGCCGCGAAGTTGCAAATCGGCTTCCGCAATCTCAAAGCCATTCGAAGTGCGCACCATGGTATCGAGCCGGGCGCGGGCTTCGTCGGTCATTCGAAACGGCGCCACCAAAATGCAGTGCGACTTTTGCGCGCCGCGCCCGATGCGCCCGCGAAGCTGATGCAATTGCGCGAGGCCAAATCGCTCGGCATGCTCGATCACCATCACCGTGGCATTCGGCACGTCCACCCCGACTTCCACGACCGTGGTGCTCACCAGGATTTGCACTTCGTTGCGGTGAAACCGCTGCATGACCTGGTCTTTCTCTTCGCTCGAAAGCCGCCCGTGGAGCAATCCGAGCCTCAGCTTGGGAAAAACTTCTTTCGAAAGCCGCTCGTATTCGTCGATGGCCGCTTTCAGCTCGAGCTTGGATTCTTCAATCACGGGGTAAACGATGTACGCCTGATGCCCCGCCGCCGCTTCGCGGCGAAGCGATTCCCAAACGCCGGGAAGATGCGGCTCGGTGGTGACGCGTGTGACGATGGGCGTGCGGCCGGGCGGCAGTTCGTCCAGAACCGAAACGTCCAAGTCGCCGTAAAACGTGAGCGAAAGCGTGCGCGGAATCGGCGTGGCCGTGAGCACGAGAACATGCGGCGCATGGCCGTAGGAAGCCGCCTTGTCCATCAGCCGCTTGCGCTGCAGAACGCCGAAGCGGTGCTGCTCGTCAATGGCCACGAATCCGATGCGCGCGAATTGGACATTTTCTTCGATCAGCGCGTGCGTCCCGATGACCAGTTGCGCTTCGCCGGATCGGATGCGTTCGAGCGCGGCTTGCTTTTCGGCAGACTTCAGGCCATGGATGAGCAATTCGACCCGATAGCCCGCTTGGCCCAGAATCCGCCGCGCCGAAAGGAAGTGCTGAACCGCCAAAATTTCCGTAGGCGCCATGAGCGCCGCTTGCGTGCCGTTCTCGATGGAGATGACCGCGGCTTGCAACGCAATGATGGTTTTCCCGCTGCCGACGTCGCCCTGTAATAGGCGATTCATCGGCTCAGGCTTTTCCAGATCGGCCACAATTTCCGCGAGTACGCGTTTTTGCGCTTCGGTAGGCTTGAACGGGAGAATGCGTTTCAGCGCTTCGCGAATGCGGTCTTCGCGCACGCGAAAAGCTATGGCGTTTTCCTTTCGCTTGGTGCGGCGGTCTAAGCCCAGGCTGAGCTGATAGAGAAAAAATTCCTCAAAAATGAGCCGCTGCTGTGCGGGCGAGCGAAACGTGTTTAACGCATCGAGCGATTCTGTCGGCCCGGGGAAATGCGCATGAACGAGGGCTTCGCCGCGGGGAGGATAGCGCAGCCGTGCGCGCAAGCCTTCCGGCAAAACATCCGGCGTCCGCGGATCGACCAGCTGCACGGCGGCGTACATGGCGCGGCGAATCTGCTTGGAGCTGAACGTGCCGACCGCTTCGTAAATCGGAACGATGCGCCCTACTTCCGTGGAATCCATCTCCTCACTGTTCAGCAGCTCGATTTGCGGATTGATCATTTCCAGCCGCGCGGGCCGCAGCCGGTCGATTTCCGCCTTCCCGTGAAGAATCAGGAGCTGGCCGGGTTTCAAGCGCCCTTCGAGATAGCCGCCGTGAAAAAATTTGCACGGCAGCAACCCGCCCGCCTCGTCCTCGACCAGCAAGTGATAGATGGCGTCGCGGCGGAAGCGCATGTTGCGGACGGCCTGACCGCTCATCACCCGGGCGCGAATGGTGTACGTGCCATTCGGCTGGATGTCTCTCACTTTCGAAAAGTGGATTCGGTCTTCGTACCGGAAGGGCAGGTAGCCGAGCAAATCCTCCAGCGTGTAGATGCCGCGTTCCGCGAGCAGTTGCGCGCGCTGCGGCCCAACACCTTTGATCATGCGCACTTCCGTGCTGAGGCTCATGCCCATGGCTTACTCTTTATATCACTGCGGCGGGAGTGGATGCGGCAACCGCGAAGCTTGCGCCATCGCCCTGCGTACCGATAGAGTGAGGGATTCGTGTTTCCTGCAAGCTGCGTCTCAGACGGGGAACGGAGGGGTGAGTGGCTGGTGAGCGACTGACTGGTTCGGAAAAGCGCGCGCTGCTTCTTTGGGTAGCGGCGGGAATCGTTGGCCTTTTCTTCGCCTACAAATATTTCTTCCAGGCGTTTCCCGAAGCTTCCGTCAATTTCCAGATTTCACGGGAAGAGGCGCTGTCGCGGGCTCAGAAATTCGTCACCGGCTTGGGCGAAAATGTCAGCGGCTACAAGTCTTCCATCATCTTCGACGTGGACGAAGACGCAAAAGTGTACCTGGAGCGCCAGGTGGGCTTGCGCGAAGCCAACCGGCTCATGTCGTCGGAGCTGAATATCTGGTATTGGGACGTGCGATTTTTCAAACCGCTTCAGGAAGAAGAGTTTGAAGCACGCGTTAGCCCAGCCGGGCAAATTGTTGGTTACGATCACAAAATCCAGGAAGCCCGCGCGGGAGCTAACCTCGAGCGGGCCGCGGCGCAATCCGTCGCCGAAAATTTCATCAGTGCGAAACTGGGTGTGAATCTCCGCGGCTGGGATGCTCTACCCGACGAAGCGAATTCCAAGAAGAAACCGAACCGCACGGATTGGGCGTTCACCTGGGAAAAACACGGCTTCCGCGCGAAAGATGCTCCGTATCGATTGCAAGTGACCGTGCAGGGCGACCGCGTCGGCGGGAGCGAAGAAATCCTCAAAGTTCCTGAAACCTGGCAACGCAGCTACCAGCGCCTGCGCTCGACCAACGACACGCTGACACTGGCCTTCAGCGTCCTCTACATTGCGTTACTTGTCCTGGCGGTCTGGTTTGGAATCAAGCTTACCCTTCAGGGACAAACCCGTTGGCGCGGGGCCATTTTGCTCGGGTTGCTGGTGGCCGCGCTGCTTTTCTTGCAGGGCCTGAACGATTGGCCCTTATGGAGCGCCAGCTACGATACAAGAGTTTCTTACAGTACCTTCCTGGCCGGGAAGCTGGGCAACGCGCTTTTGTTCGCGGTCCTGTCCGCGCTGACCATCACGATCGTGCTTCCAGGGGCGGAACCGCTTTACCGCTCCTGCTGGCCGGAACGTTTGCGGCTCTCCAAAACCTTCACGCTGCGCGGGTTGCGTTCAAAAGAGTTTTTCTCCGCAGCGGTGGTCGGCTTGTCCCTCGCGGCCGTGCACATTGGCTATGTGGTGGGATTCTATGTGGTGGCAAATTGGCTGGGCGCCTGGGCCCCGCAGGAAGTCAACTACCAGGAGTCGGTGAACACGCTCTTCCCGTGGATCTCCGCCGCGGCCATCGGGCTGCTGGCTGCGACCAACGAAGAATTCACTTTCCGCCTCTTTGCCGTTCCTTTTTTCGAGAAGTTTACAACGTCGCGCTGGCTTGCCGTGATTGTTCCGGCGTTTCTCTGGAGTTTTCTCCACTCCAACTATCCGCAGGAGCCCGCGTACATCCGGGGCATTGAGATCGGATTGATTGGCATGGTTGCGGGACTGGTTATGATGCGCTGGGGCATCCTCGCGACGCTCATCTGGCACTACACGGTGGACGCATCGCTCGTGGGTTTGTTCCTGCTGCGTTCGAACAGCCTTTATTTCAAGGTGTCCGGCGTGGTGGTGGCAGCTGCGGCCGTTGCGCCGCTTTTGTTTGCCGGCATCTCTTACCTGGCGCGCGGCGGATTCGAGGCGGATGAAGACTTGCGCAACAGCGCAACTCCGCGGCCAGACCTGGACCTGGCCATGGCTCAGCCCTCCAGCGTTTCTGCTGCAGCAACGCGGCGCTATGACGCCCTGGCGCCGGAAATGATCGCCTTTCTCGCCGTGTGCCTGCTCGCCGGAGCGCTCGTCAGTTGGCGGTTGAAGCCCGAATCCATCGGCGATTATTTGAAACTGTCAGTGAATGCCAAGACGGTGCGCACCAAGGCGGACCAGATCCTCCGCGGACGTGGTGTGGATCCGAGTTCCTTCAAGTGCGCCGTGATATTCGCAGACATCGTGGACCCGTTCACGAACGAGTTTCTTCGCCAACGTGTGGGCATCGCCCGCGTGAATGAAATTTATGACAAACAAGTGCCGGGAGCCCTCTGGCAGGCGCGCTATTTCCGCGATAGCCAGCCCGAAGAGTACGCCGTCAAACTCCAGCCGGACGGTTCGCTCTTCGCGGTGCAACACAAAATCGCGGAAGACGCCGCCGGAGCTTCACTGAAAAAGGAAGAAGCCGTGGCGCGTGTGGGAAAGTATCTACGGGAAGAAAAGAAGCTGGACCTGAGACAGTGGACGCTGGTGGAAACGGATTCCGAAACGCGCCCCCACCGTGTCGATCATTTGCTTACCTGGCAGCAGAACGATCCCATCGACTCGAATGCTTCTGCCGCAGCCGAGGCAGGCGGTCACGCGTACGTGCGCGTACGGGTGGCGGTGCTCGGCGAGGAAACCACCGACTATCGGCGCTCCTACTTCCGGCGTTCCGGTTCCGCCGACGAAGACGAGCCGGCCAGCGAGGGTTTCAGCACGTTCATCAAGATTCCCGATGATTGGCGTCGCAAGCAGGAGGAAACCACACTGCCCCGCGAGGCGTTGACCTACAGTCCCATCGTGCTTGTGGTTGGCTTAGGCCTCACTGCGTTTATCATCTTCCTGGTAAATCTGCGCTCGGAGGCAGCCCGCGCGATTCCGTGGAAAAGGCTTTCCCTCTGGTCTGCCTGGAGCTTTGTTTCTTTTTACCTGTCCTTTTTCCTGAACGACGAAATTGCGAATGCTATGAACTCGTACAACACAGCGATACCGCTCAAAACGTGGCTCGGGATACTTGCCCTCAAGGAGATACTTGTCGGCCCACTCAATTTTGGTTTCCTGGTGCTTCTGTTCGGTGTTGCGTGGTATTACGCAAAGTTGGCGTTTGGCGAAGAGCGGCTTCCGGGCTGGGCAGGAATGCCAGGGAAATACTACCGCGATGCCTTGTGCATCGGCCTGGGAGGAACCGCCGGCCTGCTGGGATTGGAGCGGATTCTCGCCGCCGCTTCAATGCATTGGCCGACTATGCATCGCTACCTAGATGTTTCCTTCGGGCAGGACTTCGACGCGGTTTTTCCTGTGGCTTCGGTCCTTGGAGGGACTTTGCTCGGGGGTCTGAAAATGGCGGCCTATATTGTGCTCATCCCCTCCTTCATCGCGGCAAAAATCAAAAACGCTTGGCTTCGCGCTCTCCTGTTCCTCGTTGGCGTTCTGGCAGTCGTCGGCGGAGGTTGGGGCAGTCCTGTGGATTTTGCGAAGCAATTCCTGGCGCGGTTCATTCTTCTCGGCGTGTTGGTCTTCGGTGTGCGCTTCGTGATGCGCTTCAACCTGTTGGGATGCTTCCTGGTGATTGCCGGAATGGCACTGGTAAGTGGCGCTGCCGAGTTGCTGGCGCAACCGGATGCCTTCTTCCGCAGTAATGGCTACGCTGTCGTGCTCGTGATGGTTCTCCTGTTTGCCTGGCCCTTGGCCGCCTGGCGCATGAACTCTGCGCAGGAGCTTGCTCCAGGCGCAGGCTCTGGGGCAACCGCCTAAGCCTAAGGGAAACAACTCAAGCCGAAGGGACCCGAGAACCCAGGCAGGCGCAGTCGCGGAAGAGCGGTCTTTCGGTGCCTTTCTCGAAACAAAATCCCCAGGATGGACGTCGTTACCAGGGAGGAGCTACGCTCACGCTTCGGGTATTCGTCCGTCCAATTTGGATGAACACCGCGGTAGCCAGCCTAAAGCGGAATGCAGAGTTTTGCTCTAACCTGTTGTTCTGCAATCGGTAAGTTGGCCACGCGCGAAAAGAAAGCGAAACATGCAGCTCCCCAGATGGGCTTTTGCCTTGGCCGATGAAAACGGTTGCTCGGGCAGCACCAATGCCGCCCTAGCCTCGGTGAACTCTCTGCCCAATCTCGACGAGCGCGCACTGTTGGCGGAAGCGCAAGCCGGCAACCGGGCCGCTTTCGAGGAATTGGTTCGCCGCTTCGACCGCGACGTCCTTCGCTTGGCCCTGAACCTGATGAAACGCCCGGAAGACGCCCGCGACGTTTATCAGGAAGCTTTCCTCAAGGTTTACCGGAACCTGCACCGCTTCCGCTTCGAATGCAGCTTCTATACTTGGCTCTACCGTATCGTGACCAACGTCTGCTTGGACCATCTGCGCCGCCGCCAAGCGCGCCCCGAAGATCAGGCGCCGGAACCGAATCCCGGCCACCACGAAGAGGGCGTCACGGATTTTTTTGAACGCCAGCGCGAGCACCGGCCGACGTTGGACCCGGAACGTTCCATGATGGGGCTGGAAATCAAAGCCCGTATCGCCCGCGCCATGGAGCGCCTGTCGCCACGCGAACGCATTGTTTTTGAAATGAAGCACTATCAAGGCCTGAAGCTCCGCGCCATCGGCGACGCGCTCGGCACCACTGAGGAAACGGTGAAGAACTCTTTATTTCGCGCCACGCGCAAACTCCGCAACGAGTTGGGAGGTTTGCGATGAGCCCCTTCGAAAAGAAAATGAACTGCAAAGATGTTGCGCCGCTTTTGGTTTTTTATGTTTGCGACGAAGTCTGTGAAGACGAACGGAAGTCGATCGAAACGCATCTGACAAACTGCAAGGCCTGCTCCGAACAGCTGGCCGAGGAGAAAGAATTTCATTCCACGCTAGTCTCTGCTCCGCAAGCCGCCAACGAGCTAGATGCTTCTGGGATTCTCCTCTCACAATGCCGCAGTGAACTCGAGGAAGCTCTGGATGATCTTCATGCCCCGCCGCTTCAGGAACATTGGCGGCCCTTCGGCTGGCTGCGCCGCTGGATGGCACTGCGCCCGGTCTGGAGCGGGGCGCTGCTGGTTCTCGTAGGTGTTCTGGCCGGAACGCAAGTCGTTCCCTGGTTGCAACAGAATCCGAACACCACCGGCCAAGCCGTGAGAGTGCGCGCCCGTCAGCCGCTCACACCCGACCAGCTCTCCAACATGGTAGTCAGCGGCTTGACACCCTCACCGGGCTCAGATTCTCTCACCGTTCAACTCCAAGTTAGTGCCGAACAGCCGATGGTGCTCACAGGCAGGGTTGACGATGCCAACATGCGCCAGGTGCTTACCTACGTGGTCGAAAACAGCGAGCGATTTGATGCCGGAGTGAGACTAGACTGCCTCGATGCGCTGAAAGCGGCGGCGGGCGACCAGCAAGTACGGGCGGCTCTGCTCAGCGCTGCGCGCAAGGACCAGAATCCGGCCGTCCGCCTGAAGGCTTTGGAAACTCTGCGCGACGCAGCAGGGGAAGATGATGTTCGCCAGACGCTGCTGGATGCGTTGGAGCATGACAGCAATCCGGGCGTGCGCGTGGAAGCGGTGAATTTGCTGGTGAATTCGTTAAATGGCGAAGCCCCTGGCGCCGACACTGCTCAAGCGCCGGAAGGATCGGTCGTGGCCCCTACGCCTGCGCCCGGCACACAGGGCGACGAAGAGATCGACCATGTGGTGAAAGTGCTTCAGGAGTTGCAGCGCCGCGACCCGAGCCGCTACGTGCGGCTGCGCAGCGCCGCCGCATTGCGGCAGATTGGCCCGCGCGAAGTGCAGTAATCGAGCGGCGGGAATCGTCAGAATGAGATTTTATTTCCGTGATGCAAGTGAATTCTGATCGAAAGGCTTTTTTTCGGGCGCGCCACGCCGTCTTGCTCTGGGCGGTGGCAGGGATTGTTTCTGTGGCGCAATTTGCGCCCGCTGCGTCCGCCTCTGGCGCAAAAGACCCCGCTGCTCTCCCTGAAAATCCGGGCGCGCCGCGCACTTCGATTTTTCGCAGTGGCGTTCTCGAAACCAAAGAAGGGTTGACCCTGCGGCTTGTCGCGGACCTCGGCTCGGTAAATATCACGCCCATCGAAGCAGGTTCTCCTCCGGTCGTGCGTTATACCGTGCACGTCGAAACGGACGCGCACGGACGCGAGGCCACACAGCTCCTGAAGAATTACTCCCTCAAGGCCGGAACTTCTTCCACCGGCGTGGAAATTGCCGGCACGCGCTTTCCCCAGGCCGCACACTTCGCCAACGCCCAGTTCTGGGTGCAATTCGAGATCGCTATACCCCGCAATTACAACGTGGAAGTGAACACAGGCGCGGGCGACATCACCACCGGAGATATTGCCGGTACCGCCTTCCTGAAGACGCAAGGCGGAAACATCTCCGCCGGGCGCATCGGTGGAACAGGGGTTCGGGAAATTTCGCGCGGCCGGCCGGTCGCCAGATTGGAAACCGAAGGCGGCCACATCAAGGTCCTTGATGTGACGGGAGACTTGACCGCGTTCACCGCCGGCGGCCACATCAACGCGGGCAACATCACCGGGGACGCTTCGTTGCACAGCGGCGGCGGACACATCCGGGCGCGGCAGATCGGAGGCCGCGCAGATTTGGAGACTGCGGGCGGCAACATCACGGTGGGGCAAGCCGGCAGTTTTGTGAGCGTGCACACCGGCGGAGGGCAGATTGATTTCGGTGAAGTAAAAGGCTCCGTGCGCGCCCAGACCGGTGGCGGCGGCATTCACGTCATTTACGTTTCCGGCCCCATGGAAGTGGAGTCCAACGGCGGCAGCATTTGCTTGACGGGGGCTTCCGGAGCGGTCCAAGCCGCCACTTCGGGAGGCAGCATCACCGCCTGGATCAATCCAAACGCCCCCGCGGGCAGAGGGCCAGCCCGTCTCGAAGCCCCTTCACAGCTTGCCTCCGGCATGGGGGACATCATCGTGTACCTTCCGCGAAACCTCGCGGTCAATATTGATGCCGTGGTGGCCAACGGCACCGAGCAGCACATCGAGGCGGATTCCGCTCTGCACTTGACCATGCAAGGACCCGTGAACGGAATCGGCCAGGTTCGCGCTCTAGGCGTTCTGAACGGAGGCGGTGCCCCGCTGAGGCTGAGAACCACCGGCGGCAAAATCCATCTGCAATACATCGACGAGCAGCTTGCTCTCCGCAGCTCGCTCATGCGCGAACAGGAGGAGCGCCTCAACAAACGACTTGCGGAGGCCGGCCTTGACCCCGTTGTTTTCCATTGGCCTGCGGACCCTGTGTCGATCGGACCTGGCGACAGAAATTCTTCGTCCAAGCAGCAAGGCGACCAGCAGAACGACAATATCGACTGGCTCGAAAAATGGATCAATAGTCTCGAGCTTGCTTTCCGGGGGAGCATCAGCGAGGACCAGAGCGAATTCCTGAAGCGGCTTACCTATCATCCCGATCCCGTCTATCCGGACCTGGCGCGCCGCGCGGGAATCCATGGCTTCGTAACGCTCCAGGTCAAGTTCACCAAGGATGGCCGCGTCGAAGTGCACAAAGTTTTAGAAGGCGAGCCCGTCCTTGCCGATGCCGCCATCGATGCGGTGAAGCGCTGGCGAGGGAGACCTGCCTGGATCAAAGGAAAACAGTGTGAAGTGATTTCGACGGTCAAGTTTGATTTTCAGTTGCACTGAACAGGAGTGCAGCGAGCGCCAACGATTTTCGTTTGGGGTCCTCGGTTCTGCAAATTGCAATTCAAGGGGGTAGAACGCTATGTCACGTCACAGCTTCCGGGCGACAGTTTTTTGTTTTTCCTTTTTGCTTGCGGCCGCGCTGTGGGCCGCTCCCGGGTATGCCATCAGCAAAGACTTCAACCAAACGGTTCCGCTGCAACCCTGCGGCACGTTTGAGCTGCAGAATGTTAACGGTCCCGTTGACGTTCAAGGCTGGGACCGCAACGAGGTGGAAATTCATGCCGTCAAAACGGCGAAGCAACAGGAAGCCGATCTCGATCGCGTTTCGATTGAGGTGGACGCGCGTCCCGATGCGGTCGCGGTCACCACGCGGTATCCGCAGAATGAAGGCGTGGAAGTCGCTGTAGAATACACCATTCATGTGCCGCACCGTGTGCGGGTCGAGCACATCGGCACGGTCAACGGCATGCTGCGCGTCACCGGCCTCGAGAACGTGGAAGACCTGCATACGGTGAACGGAGACATCGAAGTGTTTGAAGCCGGTGGCAACGTTCACGCCCGCACCACCAACGGTAATGTGCGCCTCGAACTGGCCCACGAGCCCGACAAGGCCGGAGCCACTGCGGAGACCACCAATGGGTCGCTGGTCGTCGCTGTGCCTTCCGACCTGCAGGCCGAAATCGAAGCAAAATGCATGAACGGAAACTTCTATTCCGAGCTCCCCATTACCATGGAGAGCACGGAACGCCCCCGGGAAATGCACGGCAAGTTAGGCGGCGGCGGAGCGCCGATTCACCTGCGCACGGTGAATGGCGGGATCCGCCTGATTGTTTTGCGTTCGAGCGTCTGACCATTTTGCCGCTGCTGCGTCTAAGTGCTGAGGAGGATGGGACGAAAATGAACAAGCGCCATCTTTGGATCACCGGAGGGATCGCGGCACTCAGCCTCGCGCTGATCGCTCTACCCGCGCCTCCTGCAAACTCACAAACATCGTGTCGGGGTGACTCCACTCTTGCCCGGCTGGAACAGAAACTGGAACGGCTGCAAGCCAGGCTGCAAGGGCGTGACCAGGAAGCCGTCAAACTGGCCAAGCTGAACGCGATGCTAGCCTCTTCGCAAATGGCTCTCGCGCAGCACCGCCAGGCCGTCGAGCAACTAGAAGCCTTTCCGCAATTGGCAGATGGCGACGATGGCTTCACTGGATTGCTCGATGAGGAGAACTCCAGTTGGCTGGGCGTTGAACTGCGCGAAGTGACGAGCGACACCGCGAAGGACCTGAAGCTCCCCGCCGAACGCGGCGCAGTTCTCAGCTCTATCGTTCCCGACAGCCCCGCCGCAAAAGCGGGCCTCAAGGAAAACGACGTTGTGACGGAAATCAACGGCCAGCGCGTCGAAGGCGCCGCGCAATTTCGCCGCATGATTCGTGAAATTCCTGCGGGACGCACGGTGCAGCTCGCGGTATGGCGCGATGGCCGCTCCCAGGCAGTAAGCGTCACCCTGGGTAAAGGGGAAGAGCGGCATCACTCTTTTAAGATCTTTACTCCAGGTCCTGGCGCTCCGGGTAGTTTCAGTTTTAGCATGCCGGAAATTGCTCCGATTCCGCCCATGGAGTGGGACGGCGGCAGGTTCCTGCTGGGCGGCCAGCCGCGTCTCGGCATTGATGCGGAAGAAATCAACGGCCAGCTGGGTTCCTTCTTCGGCGCGCCCGATGGCGAAGGCATTCTGGTTCGCGACGTGAGTTCGGGTTCAGCAGCGGAAAAGGCGGGCGTAAAGGCCGGCGACGTCATTACTTCCGTCAACGGCGAGCGCGTCCGCACTGTCGGCGATTTGCGCGAGAAACTCATGGCCAAGCGCCAATTGAAAGATAGGGATAAAGACAAGGACCAGAGCCAGAGTGTGAAGCTCGGCATTGTGCGTAACAAGAGCGAGGTTTCGCTGACCGTAGAGTTACCGGCTCCGGCGCACGGCACGAAGCACTTGATCTCGCATCGCACCAACATTTGAACAAGCCCTAATCTAAGTCATCAGTTTTCAGTCGCTATTGAAGAAGGCCTCGCTCTAAAAAAACACCTTCTCGGACGCGAGGCTTTTGCTTTTTCGATGCTTCCTGAAGGTAGACCTCGGAGAAACCAGCAGTTTGGCCTTGGATTCTCGCCGAAGCAGTGTGTATTCGTCAGCGTTCTTCCCCGGGCAATGAAGCGAGCCCTGCATCGAAAGCAGCGTAGTGGTGATGGTGCTCTTCGGGCTCATTCAGCGCAATGTCCCCGCGTTGGACCCACGCGTGCGCTTCCAATCTGTCATTTTCTTTCCGAATTCCGATACGCAACTGCGAGGCGATCCCTTGCCGGCCGAGCAGCCACCAAAACGTCAGAGATTTTGCAAGACAAGAGGGATGAACCAGCCCATGGCGGTCCGCGGCGTTCACCATGCGCGCAGTCAGCGCCACGCGCTTCTTCGCGGAATCATGATCCATTTGGGGAAGGCGATGCGAAAGAGATTTTTGCAACGTGGTTTGCGTCGAGCGAAATCCGCGCAGCCGCAAACTTAAGGATACGAGTGCCAGCGTCACGGCCGCGCGCAAAAACAGCATTTGCGCCGCTGGCTCCAGCGCCCTAAATCTCCGCAGGCTTTCCAGCATCAGCGGGCAAGACTTGCAGCAAACCGTGCTCGACCAGGCGGCACAACAGTTCCGTCAGGTTTTCGCGCAGCAGTTCCGGCTGGACATCGTATTCTGCGAGCAGTTCCTGGTAGGCAGCGTCGATGTTCGGTGAAGTGGTCACTAGTTGCCACATGCGCGTGCCGGTCTCATCCAGACCGAAGTATTGTTCGGTTTCCAAGTTCAGCAAAACCGATTCTTGATCCAGAAGCCGCACGAGGACGTGTGTGGGTGCGGCAGCGCGCTCCGTAAATGTCAACAGCGGCACATCCCCCCCTGCAAATCCCGGCGATCGAACTTTGCTGCCGGCAAACTCGTACTTGGACATTATTCTACCGGGGATCGCGCGGCTTGGCTACGCAGGGTCGGCAACTTCAATCGTGGCGTTACCGCGCCGTTGCCCAATAACCCTGAATTCCTTAAGTTAGCTTCTAATCCGGGTTCAGGAGCACATAACCTGTCATCTCGGCGAAGAGATCCCTCTTCACCTTCGCGAGTCAGCGCAATGCGGCAGCGACAAAATTTTCACTGGGCTTAAACCAAAAAGGCCGGCCACGCTTGGCGGAGCCGGCTCGGACGGACAGACGATTTTGGTCAGGACTTCTTCTTTTTCGTGCTGACTTTGAGGTCGATTCCCGGCGCCATTTGCTGCAACTGTTCGAGGCCCGCCTTGGCCTGCTGGCCGTACGTGCCATTGGGATCCAGTTCGATGGCCTTCTGGTAGGCCTCAATGGTCCCCGGTGCGAATTCCGGTATCTCTTTGTCTCCAACTTTCTTCAACGTCATCTTGTAAACGAGCGATGCGCCCAGCAAGTACCAGGTCTGCGGGTTCTTCGGATCCAATTCCGCGGACTTTTGCAAGGGTTCTACGGCGTCTCCCAGGCGGTTCGCGTTGTACAAGCTGATGCCGAAGTTTCTCCAAGCGGTGGCCGCGTTGGTGGGATCGAGCTCCGCGCTCTTCGTGTAAGCCGCTTTGGCTTCGTCGATTTTTCCCGCGCGTGCCAGCACGTTTCCCAGATTGTTGTAGTAGCCCGGCACGTCTGGCTTGGCGGCAATGGCTTGCTGATAAGCCTGCGCGGCTTCTTCGTTGCGCCCCGCCGTGTCGTAAGCCTCTCCGAGCTTGGCCCACAAAAGATGCAGGTTGGGATCTTTCTCACCGGCGGATTCCTGGGCCGCCTTATATTCTTTTGCCGCCTGATCGGCAAGATCCGCCAGTTTTTGCTTGGCGGCTTCACGTTGGTCGGGTTTGGCATTCTGTAATTCCGCCTTGGCTGCTTTCTCTTGTTCGAGAATGGCATTTCCCGCGTTAAAGTGTGCTTTCATCCCCTCAAACTTGGTCTTGGCCTCTTCCTGCTTCTTCACCTGCTCTTCAGCCGCGGCGCCTTGCTTGGCCATGATCTCTTTGAAATTCGCATCCGCCTTGGCCTCTTCTCCGCTGCCTACCCGTACCTTCGCAAAGTCGTAGGGCGGCTGTTTGTCGTTCGGCGGCGGAAAGGCGGTGATGGTGAGTGTGTAGATGCCCGTGCGGAGATTGGTAATGCTGTACTTGCCGTCGCTGTCGGTTTTGGCCTGTAGTTTCGCGCCTTGATCGCTCGCCGCCTGCACGGTCAACCCGGCCCAGGGTTTTCCATTAACGTCCATAATTTGCCCGCTGACGGACCCTGTCTGGGCCGCCGCACGCGGGGCCATTCCACAAACGAGTGGGGCGACGAGAATTGCCGCCAGCAACACCGACTTATTGAAAATCTTCATGCTCCATTCTCCTTTTCGTGAGGGAGCTAGTCCGGATTTCCGAACCCTTTTCGCCTGTCTGCCGCAGGCCGGCCCCATTATCGCTCTTGTTCGCGCCGGTTTCCAAGCCTGCCTGGCGCAGGCAGGTTGGTTTGCCGCGCGTAGCGCAAAACATTTGCGTGCTTGCGAAGCTCAACGCCCGGCGGAAACCACTCGGCGATACGGAAGAGGGTCGGTGGACCCGGCCTCGGCAAACGCGCGCAGCCGCAGCAAGCAGCTGTCGCACGCGCCACACGCAACGTCTTCTTCCTGATAGCACGACCACGTCAAATGCAGCGGCGCGCCCAGCGCGAGGCCGCGCCGGATGATTTCACTTTTTTTCATGGTGATGACTGGCGTGACCATGGCAATCTGCGTTTCCGGCCGCGTCCCCACGCGAATCAATTCCTGAAAAGCTTTGTAATATTCCGGCCGGCAGTCCGGGTACCCGGAGCTGTCTTCCGCCACCGCGCCGATATAGATCGCGCCGGCTCCAATCACTTCCGCCCAGCTCACCGCCACGGATAGAAAATGCGCATTGCGAAAAGGAACGTAGGTGACCGGAATCACGCTGCGGTGCGACGCCGGCGCCCCCAACTCATTTTCCGGCACAGCGATCTTCTCGTCGGTCAGCGCGGACCCGCCAATCATGAGAAAATGGTCGAGCTGCACCACCATCCGTTCACGCACGGCGTAGAAGTCCGCAATTTCTTCGAACGCCCGCCGTTCTCGCCGTTGCGTCCTCTGGCCATACCCCGCATGCAGCAGCGCAATGTTCCCGGTGCCGTGCCGTTCGCGCGCAATCGCGGTGCTGACGCAGGAGTCCATGCCACCGCTCAGCAGCACCACCGCTTTTCGTGAATCACTCATTTCCTTTTACCGATCTGGCAGCCACGTTTGCCATTCGTTTCTTCTCCTTTACTTCCTTTGCCTCCTCTACTTCCTTTACCTCATACGCCTTTCAGCGCTGGATCCCAAATAAACTTGTGCAATTGCAGCCCCAGCCGCACCGGCAAACCATCCGCCAGAATCCACTCTGCCAAAAGACGCGGCTCGAGTCCCGGCCATTTTCCCTCTGGATCTTCAAACACCGGAGAAAACAAAACTTCTCGCACCCGTGCTGCCAGCCTATGCTCCCGCGAAAACTCTCGCGCGAACTCGTAATCGCGCCGTGTCGCGAGCACGAATTTCACTTCATCGTTTTCCGTCAGTTCTGCCAAATTGTTCATGTCAAACGTGTCCGGCTCGCCGGAATCCGGGCACTTCACGTCGACAATCTTGATCACTTCCTTCGGCATCCGCCCGATAAATCGTTCCCCGCTCGTCTCGATGATCACCGTGTAGTCTGCCGCCAGCAGATTCTCCGCCAGCGGGTAAATCTCCTCTTGCAGCAGCGGCTCGCCGCCCGTCAATTCCACCAGCGGCACCGCCGCTTCCGTGGCTCTTTGTCCCGCGCGGCGGCCCGCCAATTCGTCCACGCGCGCCAGAACTTCCTCGACCGTCATCTTCTTCCCGCCGTGGAACGCGTACGCCGTATCGCACCAGGTGCAGCGCAGGTTGCACCCCGTCAACCGCACAAAAATGCACGGCAAACCGGCGCGGGTTCCTTCCCCCTGAATCGATTTGAAAATTTCAGTGATGACCATAACCGTGGATGCCTCAGCATGGCTTGCCTGCTGCATGCAGGCCGCCGCATTCAAATTACTGTCCGCCCTTGGCTCGGCCTCTGGCTTTTCGGGGCCACAGCCAATACGCGGCGATAAAAAAAATCACGCCCCCTAAGATAAGCCGCGAATAACCGGCGGAGAGCCCCAGAAAGCGGAAGACCAACACGTAGCCCAGCGCCACCAAAATCGCTGGAATAAGAATGATGAGCAACGCGCGGTTCATTTGTTTGTCCTAAGCCTCATCCGCAAGAATCGCCCTTTTCCTGGGGGGCAGCGCCGCTGCGACTGGTAGCATGACAAAAGCCACCATTGAGCTGATCGCCAGGATTTCTTTCCTACGGAATTCCCGCCAACCACGAGCGTAAGGTTTGGAAGGGTCTGTCATAGCGCTTTTGCGCGACCCGCTAGACTAACTTCCCGGTCTGTACTGCGCCCGGCTTGTGTCCGTCTCCCACAAAACCACGTCGGTCACCTTCGCGCCCGGCGGCATACCTTTCAATTGCTTTGTAATCTCGTCGTAAAAATACTTGGCCACATTTTCCGCCGAAGGATTCACTTTCGTGAAAGGCTCCAGGTCGTTCATGAACTGGTGGTCCAGCCGCCCCATGACCTCGCGAATAATCTGTTTCACCTGCACGAAGTCCACCAGCAAACCAATCGAATCGAGTTGCGGCCCCTCTACAGTCACGCGCACCCGGTAATTGTGCCCATGCGGATTTTCGCACTTACCTTTGTAGCCGCGCAGAGCATGCCCCGCGGAAAACGTCTCTTCCACACTGACTTGAAACATGTCGCTCCAAACGGTCCCCGCCTGTTTTTTCCGGATTTCTTGTTCGTAACGCTTCAGGCGGGACTTGCCGAATTCGCTGCTTTCTCTTTGCCGCGTGCGTCTAAAAACCGCGCCACCTCGTTCGATTCGTGCGTCACCCGGTAGCGCGGCAGGGACTCTAGAAAAATTTTACCATAGGGCATCCGCTGAATCCTCGTATCCAGCAGCGCCAGCACGCCGCGGTCGCTTTTCGTGCGAATCAGCCGCCCAAATCCTTGCTTCAGCGACAGCACCGCTTGCGGCACTTGAAATTCCGCGAAGGCATTGCGCCCGTCTTCCTGCAGCGACTGCACCCGCGCCGCTACGACGGGATCGCTTGGCACCGCGAACGGCAGCCGGTCTACGATCACGCACGATAACTGCTCCCCCGGCACGTCCACGCCCTGCCAGAAGCTGGCCGTCGCGAACAGCACCGCCGCTTCCGTGTTCTTGAACCGTTCGAGCAGCGCCGATCGCGGCGCCGTTCCTTGCAATAACAACGGGAACGAGACGCGCGAGCGCACGCGTTCATACAAATCGTTCATTTGCGTGTAGCTGGTGAACAGGCAAAACGCGCGGCCCTGGCTGTGCTCCAGCAATTGCACGATTTCATCGGCCGCTTTGGCCGAGAATCCCGCGTCGCGCACGTCCGGCATTTTGCGCGGCAAGTACAGCAGCGCTTGCTGCCGATAATCGAATTCCGGCGGCAGCGTCCGCTCCTTGGCATGATCGATGCCCAGGCGCTGGCGAATGTAATCGAATCGCCCGCCGACCGTCAGCGTCGCGGAAGTCAGAATCACGGTGTCGAATTGTTCGAACAGCCGCTGCCGCAGGATCTGGCTCACGTCGATGGGCGTGGCCGTTAGGAATACGCCCTTGTTGCGCCGCTCGTACCAATACACGAAATTTTTTTCATTCGATTCGAACAAAAATGTCAGTTCCTGCCGCAGCTCGAAGCCGCGCCGCGCCATGCGCGTCAGCTCTTCCGGTTTGTTGGTTTGCGCGGCCAGTCCGGTTTCCAGGCTTTTCAGGGAAGCGAGCAGCGCGTCGTACGTTTCCCGGTTCTGCTCCAGAAAAGCTTCGCGCTCCCGCCGCGAAAACGAAAACCGTCCTTCGCGCGGCGGAAACAATTCGAAAAAGCCCCGGCTGCGCTCGCGGATGCGCTGCGTTTTTCGCAGCAGCGAGGGCGTTCCCATGTGTAGCAGCCGCAGCGTCTGGTCCGTGTCCCGCGCCAGCTCCTCAAACCGGAAATTCGAGATCTGCCGCCCGAAATATTCGCTCGCCACGTCTTCCATCTCATGCGCTTCGTCGAACACCACTGCCGAATATTCCGGCAAAATGCTCCCGAAATCGTCCTGCTTCAACGCCAGGTCCGCGAAGAACAAGTGATGATTCACGATAATCAGCTCGGCCTCTTTCGCGCGCTGGTGCATCCCCGTCACGAAACATGGATTAAACGATGGGCACTTCTGCCCCGTGCAGGTGTCGCGCCGCGCGTCAAGACGCCCCCACAAGTTCGAATCGTCCGGCAAAAACGTCAGCTCCGCGCGGTCGCCTGTCTCCGTCAGCTTCGCCCAATCCTTGATCTGCCGCAGCGCGTCGACTTCCTCAAAACCCTTCAGCGGCGCCTGGTCCAGCATCTGATTTAATTTCGAGATGCACAGAAAATTCGACCGCCCTTTCATCACGGCAACCTTCAGGTTCGGCGCAAAGTGCTTCTGCAAAAACGGAATGTCTTTCTGGAAGAGTTGCTCTTGCAACGACTTCGTTGCCGTGGAGATCACCACGCGTCTTCCGCTGCAAATCGCAGGGACAAGATACGCCAGCGTCTTCCCCGTTCCCGTGCCCGCTTCCACAATCGCGTGGTGATGCGTTTCGAACGCATCGTGCACCAACTCTGCCATCTCCAGTTGCCCCGCGCGATATTCGTAGTCGGAGCTCACCACGGAGCAGTCGAAGCCGCCCTTCATGCATTTTTCAAGAAATCCGCCCGGGCCAAACACCTCTGGCATCGACGGCTTGCCGGTCCCGGCCTCGCCCCGCCCTTTGCCGCTAGCCTGCTTCGACTCCGCCTTGCGCACCTCCAGATCATCGTCTAAAGGCACATACTGCCTCCCGGCGATTTTGGGCTCCCGCAGGACCTTTTCCGCCGCTGCCGTGTTCGAATTGGGTTTGGTGTTTCCCACGACCTCACCTGCGTTCCGCTTAGCGCGGCTTGCGACCAGCTACGATAGCACACTGACTAGCGCTACCTCACGCGAAGCCCCGGCCCAGCCAAAAAACTGCGGATGCTGTATCTTAATGGGTTCAAGGTCTTTGGCAGTTGAGCAACGTGTTTCGTTTTTGGAGTGCCCGCCCTTCCTCCGGCACGTTACTTTCAACCGGGGACGTTCCCATGTTTTTCCAGGGTGGGGAAGGAAAACGCAAACCATGTTCGTGGGGTGTTTCATGAATCTCCGCAACGTTTTAACGGTCACGCTCTTGCTCGCCGCGTTCTCCCTGACCTCCTGCAGCGGCGCGAAAACAAGCGGGGGAGGGAGTGGAGGCAAAGCATCGGTCAGCCTGTCGATTTCGGATTCTGCTCCAGCGAACACGGCCATCATGAGCTTCACACTGCCGGTTCTCGGGGTCACGCTAACACCCTCAGGAGGAGGGAGCGCGGTATCCGTCGTGAGTTCCACGGCCAATTTTGAGCTGACTCGCTTGCAATCCGATTCCGCCCTGGTCGCCGCCAATGTTTCCGTTGCGGCTGCCAGCTACACGGCCGTGAACGTCACTGTTTCTGCGCCCAGCGCGGTCCTGTTCAACGGCTCCGGCGCAGCGATTGGCTCCTGCGCTAATGCTGCCGTCTGCGCGCTACAGGGAAAAGCTGCCACCATCACATTTTCATTCCCGACAGGCGCGCCGCTGGTTCTCACGGCAAATCAGCATCAGTGGCTGGGCTTGGACTTCAATTATAACAATGCGATTGTCTCCGCGACCGGGAGCATAACCGTCGACGTCACCCAGCCCAACGTGCTGACCGCGCTCACTACGCCGCTCACCGGTGTGTCTAACGGCGACTTTGCCAACATCGATGACTTCACGGGTCAGGTCACGGCCATCTCTAGCAGCAGCATCACGCTTAAGTCCACCGTGCGCGGCAGCTTGACCGCCTCCATCACCTCCACCATCCCGGTCAACGACCCGCAGTCTCAATGCACCGGCGGAGGAAAGCCGCTCTCCTGCATCCAAATGGGCTCCATCGTCAGCTTGCAAGGTGTGTTGACTAACACCGGCGCCGTGAACGGCACCGAGCTCGATATCATCGACGCGTCCACCTCGCCTGTTGACGAGGCCGAAGGCACCCTCTACGCCAACCCGGGCTGCGCCTCCGGTTTCGGGATGATTCTCAGCGACAGCTCCATCACCAGCAGTTCGCCTCTGGTAACCGCGGGCTTTGGAGCCAACATCTGTCTCACGCTCGGCACCAACGCTACGTTCACCATCGACGACGGCATTCTCACCAATCAGGGTGTGCCAACGGGAGGTTTCAGCAATCTCTTTGCAGGCCAAACCGTGCGCGCCAAAATTTCCAATGCGGTTTCCGGCAGCAACGTTATCAACGCAACGGCGTCCGGTTTCATTCTGCGTTTCTCGCGCCTCACCGCAACGGTCAGCTCGGTGACCACGCCGACTTTCACCATCACCGGTTTGCCTGCCTATTTTGCGGCGACTCCGACCACCACGCCTTCCGTGCAGACCTACACAAACGCCACCCTCTTCGAGGGCGTCTTGAGCGCAGGCCAGACGGCATCCCTGAGCGCGCTTTTTCTGAACCCGCAGACCTCGCAGCAGCCGTTCCAGGCCGCCAAGGTTCGCGTGCCCTAGATTTTCTCGGCCTCCGCAAGAGGCCACGGGCTCCCCAGCAGGTTTGGAGAGCCCGCCTTTTTTCATCGCAAATTTCTCGCTTCTTCCGTTCTCTTCTTGCGATCTTGCCACGTTCTGTTCTTTTTTCTCTCAACGGAACACGGACAGTGAATTCCTGGAAACAGCGACTAGCAAACGGCAAACTGAAAACTAGCTTCACGCCGGCAATGGCCCGCCTACCGTGGTAGTGGGCGGCAGCGGCTGCACCGCAGGCGTCGATGGCGCGCTCGTGGCCTGCGCGGGCTGGAAACGCCGGAACACCGCCAGCGAAATTGCTCCGATGCCCCAGAGAATCACAACAAACTTTATCCAGCCTCCTAGATGCGGAATCGTGGTGCACAACCGCACAATCACCACGCCCACGGCCATCCTTCCGACGAACGGCCAGAAATCGCTGGTGCGGCCCATCAGCCATTGCCCTACAACGGTCCCCACAATGATCTGAGCAAAGTACAGCGCCGCAGACCATACAAACAGGGTGGAAATGCCGATGAACAGTCCCACAACCGTGACGCAGGCAATGCATGCGGCGATCGGCACGCCAAACAGCACCAGCACGCCAAGCCCTGCGGCTGCCCCGTATTGCTCTGCGGATTTCACCGCCTCTTGCGAGAATGGCGTCATCAGGGCAAATAACACTAAACCGTACAGGATGAATGCTGCCAGCCAGATGACCTGCCAGACGTAGTAGTGGGGGTTCGAGTAGTTCGGTCCGTGGGTAATTTTCTCGAATTGAACGGGCGAGGCCAGCTTGGCCTGGTCCGAAACTTGCGGCGGTTTGTGGCCTTCGAAGTTTACGGGCCCCTTGATTTCCGCGGACGAATCGATATTCAGTTCGTCGGACCTGACTTTCGCGGAGCCGCCGATGAACCCGCTGATGTTCGCCTGGCCACCCATGGCCAGAACATCGCGCTGCACGTGGCCGTCAAGGCTGAGTCTCCCGGAAAGAGAGGTGACGCTTCCGCCGACAGTTGCATCGCGGTCGATGTTGATGTCACCGCCGCAGGTCATCACGTTTCGCCCGACCTTGCCCTTGATGGTGATATTTCCTGCATAGCCGCGAATGCTTCCATCCACCTGCCCGGTCATACGGACTTGTCCCGACGCGGAAAGCATGTCTCCAAGAACATGGCCCGATACTTCCACGTCTCCGCCCGCCACCAGCAAGTCGCCTTCGATGGTGCCGGCGATGCGAATTTGCCCGCCTGCGACATAGAGATCGCTGTGAATCACTTCGTCTTTCGCAATGGTTACGCGGTCTGCGTGGCGCAGTTCCGTGGCCGACGTCTGCGCCGGCATCATCAGCGCCGTGCACAATCCCGCAAACACCAGAGCCAGTGCCGACCTGCGGCGGATGCGCCGCCGCAGGAACATGACGCCCAACCCGCCCAGCGTCGCCAGTGCCAAAAATTCCAGTAGTGTGATCATGGATTGCCATCCTTTCCAGAAGGGGCTCTGGAAAATCAGCAGGCCCAGCAGGTTCGTTCCGCTGAAGCCCGCCTGCTCCAACTGTTGTTGCCAGGGATCAATGTATTGCGTATAAAGCGCGTACACACCGGTTGCCGCCAATCCAAAAGCCAGTCCCCAAATCCATTGCATTGAGCGCCGCGCCGCTTCCTGAAACAGCGCCAGGCGCGACGGCAGCGGCTCGGTGTCTTCGAGCATTGCCCGCGTCAGCAGCCGCGTTTCGCGCTCCAGCGCGCGCAGCAGCGTGCGGCAGCTCTCGCATTCTTGCGTGTGCGCCGAAACTTCCAGCCCGCGCGCGCGGTCGAGTTGCCGCTCGAGGTACAGCAGGCAGGTCATCTCGTCGAGATGCCTTATATTTTCTTCCCCGGTTTCGCTCATGAGGTCCCTCCTGCCGCCAGCGCCGCCTTGCCTTCGAGCGCCTGCCGCAGTTCATGCCGCGCGCGCAGCAGTACCACGCCCACGAAGGCGCGGCGCACCCCCAGCGCATCGGCAATTTCGTCGTAACTCATGTCCGAGTAATAGCGCATCACCAGCGCCATGCGCGCCCGCGCACGCATTTTTTCGAGCGCCTTGCGCACTTCCTCGCTGGAGCGCTCGTCGATCAATTTTTCCAATTGGCTTGGTTCGGGATGCTCCAGGGGCACGCTCTCCACGTCTTCGGTTTCTTTGTCTTGGCGGATTTTTCGCCGCCGCAGAATATCCCAGCAGTGATTCGCAGCCACTTTGTACAGCCAGGCCTGGAACGACCGTGTCGGATCGTACTGGCTGAGCTTGCCTTTCAATTTCATGAAAATTTCCATGGTGGCGTCTTCGGCGTCCTCCCGCGTGGGCAGGGCACGCCTACAGAAGCGAAAGATCGCAGGAGCATATTGCCGGTAAAGCTCGCCCCAAGCGTCCGCGTCGCCCGCCCTGGCACGGGCAATCGCCTCCGTCGGCTCGGTTATTCCCGGCGCGCTCATCCGGCCTGGTCTCTGCGTTTCCATAGCCTAGTACGCACAAAAGGCTGCAAATATTACAACTTGCAAACCGCTGCGATACCTTGTTCCTCTTCTAACCCGTTCATTTTGATTCGCTTACAGCCACATCCCCGGCTCGTCTCGCCCTTCCAGCAATATTACTGGTTCACCTCCACCCGCGAGGAACGCGCGCAGCGCTGCCTGGCGCAGGCAAGCGGCTCCCGCTGCTCCCCGCAAGGCGGGAAGACGCGGCCGCTTCTCCGGCAAGGTACGCCCTCTAACGGCGTGAGCTGGCCCCTGTTGGCCCCTTTTCGATTTTCCGATTTCGATGTTCTGCCTTGGCCGACGGCAAAGAGCAAAAGAAGAATCGAGGCGATGCCATACAACCGAGGTGCTTTCACGGTCCCGAAGGATAGCATATCCCTCCCCAGGACAATTCCTGTGTCGGCAGCCCGCAAACCATTGCCGGCCGGACGGCCTACACGCTTGATTCACCGAGCTACCGGAGACGTGGGTTCTTCCCGCACAGTGAGTTCCTCGCCGTGGTAGGCTTGTATTCTTGCGATTAAAGATTCCAGCCCGGGAAGAGGATGCTGATGGTGAGGGGGGAGCGATGCATTCATCGCGCTTGGGCGGGGACAGGGTTGGCGTGCAAAGTGGCGGGCGCTGTGGTGCTGGCAGGAGTCTTGTTTGGCGCTCCTTCCCTGTGGGCGCACCATGGGCTGGCGCAGTTTGACACCAAGCATCCTCTGAAGCTGCAAGGGACGGTTACGCGTTTCCAGTGGATCAACCCGCATGCGTATATTTTTGCGGACGTCAAAGACGAGAAAGGTAAGCTCACAAACTGGAAGCTCGAGTTGGGGAGTCTCGGGATGCTGACGCGGTTCGGCGGGTGGACGCGCGACACCTTGAAGCGCGGCGACCAGATCATCGTGGATGGCTTTCCGGCCAAAGACGGCTCGCCCTATATGTCATTGGCCACCGTGCAGCTTTCCAACGGCAAAATACTCTCGGCGGCTCCGTAGACATGCCCGACCTGCTGGCATTGTGCAAGTGGCTGGAGCAGACGGCGGTTGGCGCCGCTATCCGCGAATCGCTGTGGCTGTTCCCGGCGATTGAGACCGTGCATCTGCTGGGGATGGCGGCGCTGGTGGGGACGGTAGGCGTGCTCGATTTGCGCCTATTGGGATGGCTGATGCGGCGCGAGCGGGTATCCGAGCTGGCGAGCCGGCTGCTTCCCTGGGCCTGGGCGGGATTCGCCCTTCAGGTGATTACCGGAGCGCTGCTATTTTCTTCAGAAGCCGTCAAGGTGTACGGCAATCCCGCGTTTCGACTGAAGATGTTACTGATTCTTTTGACCGGCGTGCACGCGCTGGTTTTTCACTGGATCGTCAATCGGGATGTGGCAAGCTGGGATGACAGCGCGGTCTTGCCTGTCAAAGCGAAAGTTTCCGGGTTGGTTTCGATCCTGTTATGGGTGGGCATCGTCGCGGCGGGACGTTTTATCGGATTTGTGTGACCCCTGCTGGACTTGGACTTGCTAAGCTTGCGCGCCGGGGCGACGACGGCACATCTCACACGGCGCGCTTGAATCGATCCGGCGACGTTCGAATTCGAACCTTGCGACGGGCAACGTTGAGGCGTGTCTACGCAGCGGGGAGCTCGATGGTGACGGCGGCGCCGTGGGGCTCGAGGTTGTGCGCGTAGATGTGGCCGTTGTGCTCTTTGATCGTGCCGTAACACATGCTCAAGCCCAGTCCGGTGCCCTGGCCCACGGCTTTGGTGGTGTAGAAAGGGTCGAACACGCGGTCGAGGTCGCTGAAGCCGGGACCGGTATCGCTGAAGCGCACGACAATTTTTTTGGCTTCCAGGTTCCCTTCCACCATGATTTTCTTCTCCGGAGCCTGCTCGACGGCTTGCGCCGCGTTGGTGAAGAGGTTCACGAAAACCTGCTTGAATTGTCCTTCATTGATGGGAATGCGCGGGAGGTTCGAAGCAAAGTTCAATTCAAAACTGATTCCCGATTTCCGCCATTGATACTCGCAGAGCATCAGGGAATCGCGCACGACGGTGGCGATGTCCAGCGGCTTGCGCCCGTCCTGCAGCGGCCGCGCAAAACTGATCAGGTTGTCGATGATTTTCTTCATGCGGCGCGCTTCGGTTCCCAAGCGTTCCAGCTTTTGCCGCGCGTCGTTTTCCTTGGCTTGGTCTTTCAGCAAGTCGGAGTAGCCCATGACCGCGGTCAGCGGATTGTTCAGCTCGTGCGCCACTCCGTTGACCAATTGGCCGATTCCGGCCAGCCTCTCCTGCTGCACCAACTGGCTTTGCGCCTGCTGCAGGCGGTGGAGATTTTCTTTGGATTCGCGCAGCAGCCGGGTCATTTCCCGCGCCATCAACATTTGCCGCAGGAACACGCACACGGCCACGAGCAGGATGCCAATCAGCGTCACGGTCACGCGATAAGGGCGCAACTGGCTGGCGGCCGGAACCACGTACAACACGAGCAACCCGATCACCGGCATCGACAGGACCGCCAGTACGGCCAGAAATCCAGACACGTCCGACTCGCGTTCCCGCGCGGTTCCGCCCAGCCTTTCCGAGGGCACGTGGCGCGCGCGCACCGCAATCAGGATCAGCCAGCAGATCGCCGCATAGTCCGGCACGTCGTAGATGCTACCGCTGTAATACTCATTGCGATTCAGCGCCGAGTTCAACCACTGGTAAGAGAGCAGATACAGCGCGCTGGCGCCAAACAGTTGCCAGTAGATCTTGCGCCAAGCTCCTTCCGCGACCAACGCCATGCCGCCCAGCACGGCCATCAGCACCGCAAACTCCACGACGAAGAACGAGGAGGAATAGATGTTGTACACCGATTGGTCCATCAGGACGTATTCGTTGGGGAATACCAGGTACATGTAGAGGTAGACCCACCACAAAAGGAGAATCAGGAAATTCAGGGTGCTGAGAAGGAATTTCTGTTCGCGCTGCCGCGAGCCCGGGCGCAGGGCCGCCGCTGCCATCATCGGCACCGGCTGTAGCAACACCGGAATGTCCGCCCAAAACGGGTTGGGTGGCTCCCGGCCGGAGATGACTTCGTAGCCCAGCCAGGCTGCGAAGTTCGCCGCCACCAGGGCTGCGCCGAAGGCCATCAGGAACCAGAACCAGCGCGTGCGCCCGACGTTACTGAATCCGGCCCACAGCATCACCGCAACCGTGAGTAACCATAAGCCGGTTCCGCTCATGTCGGAGCAGGCGGTGAGCGCCGCGCCGGGCTTGGCCAACAGAGAAATGACGGTGTACACCAGCAGGAAACCGGCAACGGTGCCTACTTCCCAATGCGTCAGCCTTCTCATGCTTTCTTGCCTGACTCCCAAGGGAGAGCCGTGTGAACACGCCGCCAGCCTCCCTCATCCGGCTTGTTTGCAGCGGGCAGCCAACCACGGCGCTGTTTTTCCTAAGTCTATCGGGGAAACGGGCTCGTCAACCTGGCCCTGGATAAAATTTGTTGTGAAGGTAACCTTCGGGGCAAAGAAAAAGAAAAAGAGAAAATGAAGGGGCGTTCGCACCATGGCGGCTGAAGCGGGGTCAAGCGTTGGTTGTAGGAATCGCCGGCCTTCCGAGAAGGCCGGCAGATTCTTGACCGCATTGTTTCTGCCTGCTATCGTGAGGAGTTATTGTAGGCTCAGTGTAGCTACCTGAGCGCCAGGGCTCCTGTGGAGGGAGCGCTTTCGTCTCATGGGCCTGACCAAACTCGTAATCCGAGGCGCGCGGCAGCACAACCTGAAAAACATTAACGTCGAAATCCCTCGGAACACACTGACAGTCATCACCGGGCTTTCTGGCTCGGGCAAGTCTTCCCTAGCGTTTGACACCATTTATGCAGAGGGGCAGCGGCGCTACGTCGAATCGCTTTCCGCGTATGCGCGCCAGTTTCTGGATCAGATGGAACGTCCAGAAGTGGATGTGATCGAGGGCCTTTCGCCGTCCATCGCGATCGAGCAGAAAACCACCACGCGCTCGCCGCGTTCCACAGTCGGCACCATCACGGAAATTTACGATTACCTGCGCGTGGTGTACGCGTCGGTTGGCGTGCCGCATTGTCCGAACTGCCGCAAGCCCATCACTCGGCAATCCAGCGAGCAGATTGTGCAGGCCATCTTGCAGGGAGAAATCTGCAAGCCCGACGAGCGCATCATGATTCTGGCGCCCATCGTGCGGGGGCGAAAAGGCGCGTATCGCAAAGAATTGGAAAAATTCGCCCAAGACGGGTACGTGCGGGCGCGCATCGACGGTGAACTCATTCCTCTCGACGATATTCCGGCGCTCGACAAGCGCAAGAATCACACCATTGAAATCGTGGTGGACCGGCTGCTGGTCAAGCAAGGTATCGCGGCGCGGCTGGAGCAGTCCATTACGACGGCGCTCAAGCTGGCCGGCGGGCTTGTGACCGTTGCAATTGTCGGCGGGAAAGAGCACACGTTTTCAGAAAAGCTCGCGTGTCCCGATTGCGGCATTTCAGTTCCTATGCTTGAGCCGCGGTCCTTCAGTTTCAATTCGCCGTATGGCGCATGCCCCGCGTGCAATGGGCTCGGTTCGAAATACGATTTCGATCCGTCGAAGATTATCAATGATTGGTCACGTCCGCTTTTCGATGGCGGGCTGGGACCAGGGTCGGGCTCGGCGATCCTGAAGCGCACGCTGGAACTTGGCGCGTACGCGCACGGCTTCAGCCTCGATACACCTTTCGAGAAATTTCCGGCGCGAATTCAGAGCATGTTGTTGTACGGGTATCCGCCGTCGAACGGCCGGGACGGAGGCGGTGAAAATGGGAAGGCCGGGAAGAGATCCAAAGGCGAAAAGGGCTTCCGCTTTCCTGGGATCCTGAAATTTCTCGAGAGAAATTTCGAAGAGTCCGGCTCGGACGCTTACCGCGAGTGGATGACGCAGTACATGTCCGCCACGGTTTGCAGCACCTGTCATGGAAAGCGGCTGCGGCCGGAATCACTGGCAGTGAAGCTTGCGGGACAGTCCATTGCGGATTTCACCGCGCTTTCGCTGAGCGCGGCGCGGCCCGCGGTGGACAAAATGCTCGCGCAACTCAGCCAGCGCCAAAAAGAAATTGCCGGGCGGCCGCTGGAGGAAATAGCGGAGCGCATCGACTTTCTTCTCGCTGTCGGTTTGGGCTATCTCAGTCTGGAGCGCTCTGCGGCGACGCTTTCCGGCGGCGAAGCGCAGCGGATTCGCCTGGCGACACAGATCGGGTCGCGCCTGCGCGGCGTTTTGTATGTTTTGGATGAGCCCAGCATCGGACTGCACGCGCGAGACAATGCGCGGCTGCTCGGTTCGCTAGAACATCTTCGCAACCTCGGCAACACGGTGCTGGTTGTGGAGCACGACGAAGACACCATTCGCCGCGCGGATTTTGTGGTGGACCTTGGCCCGGGGGCGGGCAATGCCGGCGGCTACCTGGTAGCACAGGGCAAGCCAGAACACATTGAAGCGACGGCCGAATCGCTCACCGGCCAGTATCTGAGCGGGGCCGCAAAAATTTCGGTGCCGGAAAAACGCCGCAGCCAGAACGGGAAAGCCATCCAAGTGATGGGCGCGACGGCCAACAATCTCAAGGAGATTGACGTAACCTTCCCGCTCGGGTTGCTCACCGTGGTCACCGGCGTTTCGGGATCGGGCAAATCCACGCTGGTGAACGACATTTTGTATCGCGCGCTGGCGCAAAAACTCTATCGTTCTTCGGAAGCCCCTGCCGCGCATCGCCAGATCCTGGGTACGGAGCACATCGACAAGGTCATTGAGATTGATCAGGCGCCGATCGGCCGAACGCCGCGTTCGAATCCCGCGACGTACACCGGCGTGTTCGCGCCGATTCGCGACTTGTTCGCCATGCTTCCCGAATCGCGCGAACGCGGCTACCGCCCCGGCCGCTTCAGCTTCAACGTGAAAGGCGGGCGCTGCGAAGCGTGCCAGGGCGACGGCCTGCGGCGCATCGAAATGAATTTTCTACCTGACGTTTACGTGATGTGTGAAGTGTGCCGAGGGCGCCGCTACAATTCGGAAACGCTGGCGGTGCGGTACAAGGGCCATTCGATTAGCGACGTGTTGAACTTGCCTTGCGCCGAGGCGTTGAAACTTCTGGAAAACATTCCGCAGATTCAGCAGAAGCTTTCGACACTGGTGGACGTGGGGCTCGGCTACGTGACGCTGGGGCAGTCCGCGACGACGCTTTCCGGGGGCGAAGCACAGCGCATCAAACTGGCGCGCGAGCTATCGAAACGGCAGACGGGGCGCACACTGTACATTCTCGACGAACCGACGACGGGGTTGCACTTCGATGACGTGCGCAAACTGCTTGACGTTCTGCAGCGGCTGGTCGATCTGGGAAACACCGTGCTCATCATCGAGCACCATCTCGACGTCATCAAGCAAGCGGACTGGATCATTGATCTTGGCCCGGAAGGCGGCGAAGGCGGGGGGCGCATCGTGGCGCAAGGCCCGCCAGAACAAGTCGCGCGTACCAAAAAGTCCTACACCGGCCAGGTGTTGGCCCGCGTGCTGAACGTCAACGGCTGCTCCAATGGCAACAACGGCAAAGGCAAATGAGGTCAAAGCAAGGATTCCTTTCGCCACGAGGCCGGAATTCGCAAACTCCCCTCGCGGTCTTCGCTCGGAGTGATAGGTGGCGCGGGTTATGTAAACATTCGTGATTTTGCTTTCGGCAATTTTCCGGGCAACTTCTTCTTGCAGGTCGCTGCTCTTCTCCGTAGAGTGAAGCACTTAGCATGAGCATCTACTCGATCCCGCCGCTGGTTCTCGGTGAAGTGCGCACGTATCCGCTGGCATCGCGCAAAAGCAAGGTCAACGTGCGCGAATTCGCCAAGCCTGCCACCACGAACGTATCCCTGACAAGATTCCTCGATTCGTTGCCGCGCATTCTCGCGGCGGAGAATCTCCGGCAACTCTTGAGCGCGGTGCATGCGGCGCGCAAGCACGGCAAAGCCATTCTCTGGGGCATGGGCGGGCACGTGATCAAGGTGGGCCTCGGGCCCGTCTTGATCGATTTGATGAATCGCGGCTTCGTTTCGGGAATCGCGATGAACGGCGCGGCGCTCATCCACGATTTCGAGATTGCGCTGGCGGGCAACACTTCGGAAGACGTGGAGGCCGCGCTCGGCGAGGGCCAATTCGGCATGGCCGAAGAGACCGGCAAGTACCTCAACGAGATCGCCAAGCTGGCGCAGCGGATTCGCATCGGCTACGGCGAAGCAGCGGGGCAATTTCTTAATGGCGGGCTCCTCGAAGCCAAGCACGCGGAGTCCAGCGTCCTAGCGGCCGCTCACAAACGGCGCATCCCGGTGACCGTGCATCTGGCGATTGGAACGGACATTCCTCACATGCACCCGGCGGCCGAGGGCGCCGCGCTTGGCTACGCGACGCATCGCGATTTCCGCCTGTTCTGCGCGTTGACCCAGGAGATGCATCCCGGCGGCGTTTATCTCAATTGGGGCTCGGCGGTTTTGCTGCCCGAAGTTTTTCTGAAGGCCGTTTCGGTGGTGCGCAATCTTGGCGTGCCGCTGTGCCCCATTACGACGGCGAACTTCGACTTTATTCAGCACTACCGGCCGTTGCAAAATGTAGTGAAGCGCCCCACTGCTTCCGGCCGCAACCATAAAGGTCCGGAATCCCGCGGCTTTGCCATTACCGGCCATCACGAGCTATTGTTGCCGCTCGTTGCCGCGGCGTTGGCGGCGGGATGGCCGAAGAGACGGTAACCGGGACATCGATGAGCCTCCTTGACGACAACCCGCCGGATCCGCTGAAAGGGCCGGGAGATTCGCTACCTCCTGCAGGAGAAACCTCGGAACCGTCGTCTGCGGAATTCGCTACGCCGCTTGCCGGGGATCCCATTTCTTATGTGGCAGTTCATCCGGAGGCGGCGCATCCTCGAAACTCGCACTTGCCCGAGGACTTGCGCATCCCTTGGTCGTGGGTGCACCTCATCGTTTTTGGTTTGTTCTTCGTTGTCACGCAATTTGCCATCGGCACGGTTGTCATTGGCTATTATTCCGTTTACCGGCATCTCTCTCAGAGACAAATCAAGCAACTTCTCGAGTCGGATCCGAAACTCCTTGTTAGCACCAGCACGCTCACGCTTGCCCTCATCTTTCTTTTCCTCTACGTGACTCTTTCCGTGCTTCGGGACCTGCCTTTTTGGCGCACTCTCGGCTGGAAAAAACTGAAATCCGATCCCATCGCAGGCAAAGGGAAACCGTGGATGTATTTCCTCTCCGGCTGCGGGCTCTCGCTGTTCGTCGCGATCGCCAGCGCGCGGGTCAAGGAAGCGGAGCACGCGCCGATTCAGGAATTTTTCAAGAGCCGCAACGGAGCGATGCTCCTGATGGCCATGGCGGTGTTCGTGGCGCCGCTGGCGGAGGAAACCATCTTTCGCGGATACCTGTACCCCGTAATTGCGCGGACTATTTCGGCGGTGGCCCACTTCTTTGGGATGGAGTTTTCCCTTGCTATCCGGACCGGAGTGGCTTCTAGCATCCTGGTGACGGGCATTCTTTTTGGCCTCATGCACGGACCGCAACTTGGCGAGAACTGGGCGCTGGTAAGCCTGTTGATGCTGGTGGGCGTCATCTTTACTTTTGCGCGGGCCCGGAGCGGTACGGTTCTCGCCAGTTTCTTTCTGCACCTGGGCTACAATTCGATGATCGCTCTCACTTCGATCATCGCCACGAGAGGCTTTACACGGATGCCGCCGCATCCGTAGCGGATTCGTTTTCTGGCCTGTCTCCCGTTAGAATAGATATTTCTTCGGAGATATTTCCGATTTGATTTTGCGAGGCCACTGAAGGCATGGACGTAGCCCAACCGATTGAATGGACCGACCACGGCGTGGTCATGCTCGACCAGCGCCGGCTTCCCAGCGAGGAAATTTCTTACACCTATACGGATTACCGCGAGGTGGCGAAAGCGATTCGCGAGATGGTGATTCGCGGTGCTCCTGCGATTGGTGTGGCTGCGGCGATGGGGTTCGCTCTCGGGGTACTGCATTCGACCGCAGAGTCCGTTGAGGCACTCAGAGCCGAGCTTGGTCAAATTTGCCCGACTCTCTCCCAAACTCGGCCCACTGCTGTCGACCTTCGTTGGGCTCTAGATCGCATGTGCTCCCGCTTCTCGGAACTTGCGGCTGAGACCTCTGACCTTGCCAAAATCAAACAGGGAGTAGTTGAGGAAGCCAAGAAGGTTCACCTTGAGAAGCGCGCCATTGACGAAGCGATTGGGCGGTTTGGCGCGGAGTTCATGCCGCGGGAAGGGCAGGTGATGACGCAGTGCAACGCGGGCGCGCTGGCGACGGGTGGCATTGGCACGGCACTCGGGGTGATTCGGGTGGCGTACGAGCAAGGCCGAAGGCTGCACGTTCTTGTGCCGGAAACACGGCCGTATCTTCAGGGCGCCCGCCTGACGGCCTGGGAACTGCACCAAGACGGCATCCCGCTCACTCTCATTACGGACAATATGGTGGGACACTTTTTGAAGTCGGGAAAGGTCGGCGCGATCGTGACCGGGGCGGATCGCATTGCCGCCAATGGCGACACCGCCAACAAAATTGGTACGTATCAAATGGCGGTGCTGGCCAAAGAAAACAAGGTGCCGTTTTACATCGCTGCGCCGGTGTCGACTTTCGACCTTTCGATTTCGGACGGCGAGCACATCCCCATCGAAGAGAGGTCGGCAACCGAGGTTACTCATTTGCAAGGCGTGCGCATCGCTCCGGACGTTCAAGCGGCGCATCCTGCTTTTGATGTGACGCCCGCGAAGTATATCGCAGCCATTTTCACGGAACGCGGTGTAGCGCGCGCTCCGTACAAGGAATCTCTCGCTGCTCTCGCGCAATCGTCCCGGCCCATTGCAGCAGCGCGTTAACACAATGTTGCTGGCAAGATTCGGCGGCGATTGACGTTGCTGTCTGCGGCTGACCATGGTCGCAAAGACTGCGAGGTAATCCTATCCGCCAGATTTCTCACTATCAGATACTTGAGCGCCTTGGTTCTGGCGGCACGGGAACCGTTTGGATTGCGGAAGATCTCCACCTCGGCCGGCGCGTGGCCCTGAAGTTTCTGTCTCCGGATCTGGCCAAGCACCAGCAGGCGCTGGAGCGGTTCAAGTAGGAAGCGCGCACGGCTTCTTCGCTGAATCATCCCAACATTTGCACCATCTACGAAATTGGCGAAGCGGATGACGAATACTTCATCGCCATGGAGTTGATTGAAGGCGAGCCGCTGGACCGCTACCTCTCGCGGCATCGCCCGGACTTGCAGGAACTGCTCGAGATGGGCATTCAAATCGCGGACGCGTTGGATGCAGCACATTCGAAAGGCGTGCTTCACCGCGATATCAAACCGGGAAACATCCTCATTACGCCGCGCGGGCAAGCGAAAATCCTGGAGTTTGGATTGGCCAAGCTGATGGCGGACCGCCGCACGGTCGAACAACCGACGTAGGCAGGCGCGACCCTGGCTACCGAGCACCTGACTTCGCCGGGCATGGCGGTTGGCACGATTGCTTTCATGTCTCCCGAGCCGGCGCGCGGCAAGGAACTCGACGTGCGGAGCGATCTGTTTTCGTTTGGTGCCGTACTGTATCAGATGGCGACCAGCAAGCATCCGTTCGAAGGCGAAAGCGCTGCCACGATTTTTGATGGCATCCTGAATCGGATTCCCGCTTCTCCGGCGGAACTGAATCCCGTGCTCGCCCTAAGCTCGACGAGGTCATCCGCAGGGCGCTCGAGAAGGATCGCGACTTGCGCTACCAAAGCGCGGCGGACCTGCGCGCGGAACTGAAGCGGCTCAAGCGCGACACGAGTTCCGGGAAAGTGGCGCAAGCCAGCGGGAGCGGCGCCGCGGTGAGTGTGCCGAAAGCGCGCGGCTGGAAGCGAGCGGCGACGGCGATCATTGCCGTGGGTCCTGACATGAGCAATTTCCGCTAGCGCGTGCCTGGCAAGCTCGGCGACAAACTCCCTCAAACAACTTTGGAGACGACACTAGCAGAGCACGATTTTTTCGCGGTGGCGCAAGACGCGGCGCGTGGCGTTGCGCGTGTCAACAACCAGCTTCGCGTGGTCGACAATGGTCGCATAGTCGTAGCTCGAGTGGTCCGTGGCGATCACCACGGCATCGTAGCTTGCGAGCGTTTGCGCGTTCAGAGGCACGGACTTCATGTTTTCGTAATTGTAGTGACGCATCTTGTGTAGTTGCGGGAAATAAGGATCGTTGTAATCGAGCGTCACGCCGCGCTGCTGGAAGAGCTGCATGATTTTGAGCGAGGGAGACTCACGCAAATCATCCACGTCTTTCTTGTAGGCAACGCCCAGCAGCAGAATCCTTGAGCTTTTCATGCTTTTCTTGTGCTCGTTCAGAGCGTTGGCGGTGGCCTCGGCGACGTGGTAGGGCATGGCGGTATTCACTTCACCGGCCAACTCGATAAAGCGAGTGGCGAAGTCGTACTCGCGAGCTTTCCAAGAAAGATAGAACGGATCCACCGGGATGCAATGGCCGCCGAGCCCCGGCCCCGGATAGAAGGGCATGAAGCCGAAAGGTTTCGTGGCCGCCGCGTCGATCACTTCCCAGATGTCGATGTTCATGCGCAAGCAGAGCTGTTTGAGCTCGTTGACGAGCGCGATGTTGACGCAGCGAAAGATGTTTTCCAAAAGCTTGGCCATTTCCGCGGAGCGCGTGGAGCTGACCGGAACGACGCGGCCCACCACCTGGCTGTAGAGCGCCTGCGCGGCACGGCCACTAGGCGGATTCAATCCGCCGACGACCTTAGGGATTTGGGCCAGTCCGTATTGCTTGTTGCCCGGGTCTTCGCGCTCGGGGGAAAAAGCGAGGTAGAAATCGCAAACCACGTCCTCGTTTTCCTGGCCCGAGGCAATGGGGCAGCTCAAACCACTTCTCTCCAGAATGGGCAAGACGAGGTCTTCGGTCGTACCCGGATAGGTTGTCGACTCGAGGACAATCAACTGTCCTTTTTGCAGGTGCGGATAGATGGCGAGAGCGGTTTGCTCCACATAACTTAGATCCGGTTCGCGGCGCTCGTCGAGCGGAGTGGGCACGCAGATAAGGATGGCATCGGCTTCTTTCAGTTTTGCAAAATCGGTGGTGGCGCTGAAATGACGGCTGATGACGAACTGCTGGATCTTGTTTTGCGGGATATGCTGGATGTAAGAACGCCCGTTATTGAGCATCGCCACTTTTTCAGGATCGGTGTCGAATCCGGTGACCTTGTGACCCGCTTCGGCAAAGCGCAGGGCCAGGGGCAAGCCGACGTAACCGCAGCCAATGATTCCGACTTTGAGCTGGGCGCCCTTGAAAAATTCGGCTTTTCTTTCGATGGGCATGGGTTGAGTCACAGTCCTTGTAATCTGACCCCGAGCGGGCCGAAGCCAGGAAATTGTGTTTTCCGGGATACGCCTTCGCCCGCAACAGTGACACGCTCAGACGGGCGGACAAGTCGGCCAACACGTCAAAGGCAGGTAAATATATAACAGTTTCCTGGAAAACAGAAAAATCCTCTTCCCCGTCTAGCCAAGCTAGTGTAGTGTCCCATAAATAACTTGACAGAGTTTCGGCGCCTTGGTATGATCTCAGCCATGCCGAACACAGGTCTGGCGATCGAGTTA